>Ga0214192_1002093_pt1 | contig 10590 bp, 13 predicted proteins | sample TroBogEpilimnion_44_FD_153030 | JGI IMG/M metagenome (GOLD analysis project Ga0214192, IMG submission 153030) | Freshwater microbial communities from Trout Bog Lake, WI - 29JUL2008 epilimnion | ecosystem: Environmental > Aquatic > Freshwater > Lake > Epilimnion/Euphotic zone | place: Trout Bog... | reverse complement strand
CGCAAATCGGTCGGGATCCGGATTAATATTGAGATGTTTCTCCTTCCCGACGAACTGTTCCGGAACAGGGGTAAAACTTTTGTAATCACTTTTGGCGAACCGATCCCCTGGAGTCGTTTTGACCGGTCGAAATCGCCCGCCGGGTGGGCAGAGTCGGTAAAAAACGAAGTCTATTTGGTGGGTAATAAATCAAACAAATAGTTGTAAAAAGAGGGAACAAAGCTAATTATTATTATTTTTGAAGAGTTAATTCAACTGTTTGAAAAATGAAGGAAATAATTCCTCCCATACCCAGGGAACTTATTGAAGCAGAGCTGACTAAGGATAAATTTCAACGAAAAACCAACAAAGCCGAAAACGAAATATATATTCTGACTCATCACGATTCACCCAATATCATGCTGGAAATCGGTCGGTTAAGAGAATTGACTTTCCGCGCTGCAGGCGGTGGTGTGGGCGAAGAGGTGGATATCGATCATTACGATATCACGGATGAATACCCTTATAAACAGTTGATTGTCTGGGATCCAAGCCGTCACGAGATCCTGGGCGGATACCGTTTTATCCATTGTGCGGGTCTGCCGCGTGACAAAAACGGGGAGGTTCCGCTCGCAACCTCACATCTTTTTAATTTCTCGGATGAGTTTATCGACGATTATCTGCCGTTTGTCATTGAACTGGGCAGGTCATTTGTACAGCCCGATTACCAGTCGAGCAAGGCGGGGGCAAAAGCCCTTTTCGCGCTCGATAATCTTTGGGACGGACTCGGTGCACTGATCGTTGACCATCCCGACATTCGCTACTTCTTTGGTAAAGTGACGATGTATACCCATTATAACGTACATGCCCGAAACCTGATTCTCCATTTTTTTGAAAAATACTTCCCCGACACCAAAGGTTTGGTCCGGCCCAAGAGGGCAATGCCGATTAATGCCGATTCAAAACGGATCGATAAGCTGTTCGCCAATAAAGAGTACGATGAGGCCTATAAAATATTATCCGCCGAAGTCCGCAAACTTGGCGAGAATATCCCTCCACTGATTAATGCCTATATGAGCCTTACCCCATCCATGAGGACTTTCGGAACCGTAATCAGCGACGAATTCGGGGATGTGGAAGAGACCGGCATTTTACTGGATATTGAGGATATGTACGACACGAAAATCGACCGCCACGTTTCGACTTATCTTGAAGAACTCTCTGATAAACAGGAAAATCCCAAGGTGAGATTTCAGTAGGTTAATGCTGAATGGTTAATGATGAATGGTTAATGATGAATGGTTAATGATGAATGGTTAATGATGAATGGTTAATGCGGTAATAGTTAATTGTTAATGGGGTAGAAGGCTAATTTAGGGCTGGCTGTTTTCCACCAGTCCCATCAAGGTGCCAGCCTGGAGATTACCCATTCTTCCCCCCTCCTGGAAAAAAGAATCCGGTCGTGAAGACGATTCGGACGACCCTGCCAGAATTCAATACCGGAGGGTTCAACCACATAACCGCCCCAATACGACGGACGAACTATTCCCTGGGCAAATGACTGTCCCTGCTGTCCGGCCCAAAGCATTTCAAGATATTCCCGATCGGGAACTACCTGACTCTGATTGGAGATGACCGCACTTAATCTGCTTTCGTAAGGGCGGCTATTGAAATATTCATCCGATACGGCGGAAGAAGTACGCCTGGCAATCCCTTCAATGCGCACCTGCCTCTCGAGTTCCGGCCAATGGAAGAGCAAGGCAACCTGTTGATTCGCTTCAATCTCCTCCCCCTTTCTGCTCGCATAATTGGTGAAAAAACCAAAACCATTTTCCGAAAAGGCTTTTAAAAGCACAATACGTGCCGAAGGAACACTTTTGGGCGAGGCTGTCGCCAGCACCATAGCAGTGGGTTCATTGACCCTGGCCTCCAACGCTTCATTGAGCCACATTTCAAACTGCTGGAGCGGATTGCTGTTAATCCGGGTTTCATCCATCTCCTTCAGCCTGTAATCCTTGCGAATATCTGCTAAATCCATATTGATTATTTTAAAAGAAAATCCAAATAACGGTAAAATTGTTGTAAAAATAAAAACTAAAGATAACGGATAAAGGATTTTAGCCGATCAGGTACAAATCAGCCTGACACTCCCCGGCATCAAAATTAAAAAGCCTTGAGCCTAAATGCCTAAGAGATTTTCAATTATCGTATTGCAATTCTGTAATTAACCGGTTCATTCCCCATTTGATAAGTTACAAAATATCCCTACATTTGTGAGTTGAATACTTGAATCGATTAGGCAAAATTATATGGAAAATCTGGATACATCCACATCAAAAGACAAGAGGAATAACTTGATTGTCATAGTTTTATCAGTATTACTTGTGGTGCTTGCCATCATCTTCTTTTGGCAACGGAACTCCTGGCAAGCCGATGCCGCGCTGATTAAGGCAGACAAGGATTCTATTGCCGCAGAACTTTCAAAAATGGTTACCAATTATAATTCCATCCGGTCGGAAAATGATTCGTTAAACAAGACCATTGGTTATGCACAGACCAAAGTTAAGGATCTGCTGACCGAGGTTGAGCAGGTGAAAAATGCGAGTTACCGGCAAATCTCCCAGTACCGGAAGGAAGTGACCACTTTACGGGGCATTATGCACGATTATATCATCCAGATCGACAGTCTCAATCAGAAGAACCAGCGTTTGATGGCCGAGAATGTGAATGTGAAACAGCAGGTTACAGAGGTTAAAACGGTGAATCAGCAATTGCAGTCGGAGAAGAAGAAGCTGGAGCAGACCGTTACACTGGCTGCGCAGCTGGAAGCCACCGGACTTCATGCTTCGGGAATCTCGGCAAAAGGGAAGGAGATGGTTAAATCGGGGAGGATTGATAAGGTAAAGGTTGATTTTATCCTGAGCAAAAACCTCACAGCCAGGCGGGGAGCCAAAAATATCTATATCCGTATTCAGCGGCCCGACCAGTTGCTGCTGATGAAGTCTGAAAAAAATCTGTTCAAGTTTGAAGATATGAAGATTCCTTATTCGGCCATGCGTGAAGTTGAGTATGAGGGAAATGAACTTCCGGTCAGCATTTACTGGGACAACTCCAAGGAATCGCCGCTGATTTCAGGAAAATATACGGTGGATGTTTTTGCCGACGGCCAGAACATTGGGGCCACCACGTTTGATGTGAAATAGGCTGGATGGAAACTGTTGGCTGAAACTGGAGCTGGATTATTTTTTTATGGACACTCAGTCTCTCAATCACTCAGTCTCTCCATCTTTCAGTCAATCAGTCTTTTCCCTTTTACCTTCCAACTTCTGCCTGTCTTCTCTTTTTAACACTTCTTCGCACTTATTTTACAATTCTTTAACGTAATAAATTTGGCAGATGATAATCCAGGGGCTATTTTTGTCGTAGATTTTTTTTCATAAGTTTAGGTTTAGTTAGTTAGTTTGGTTAGTTAGTTTTAGTAAAAGGATGGAACCGCCCGGTTTCATCCTTTTCAATTTTAGAGCATGACCGGAGTTTAAGTCCGGGTCCGACTTGTTCGGGCCATGAAGAAGCCGGGCTTGGACTGATAGATTTGCAGGGAAATACCACAGAGGCGCGGATTACAAGGAGATACACGGAGATATTCAGGTTTACAAAATAAATATGACTGTGAGGATTTGTGATCTCCATGGCTCTGTGGTTATCTTTTAAGCCGAAGGCCTGTTATTCCGCCAAAACCCGCTTCTGGGCATTTAATATCAACAATCTCATATACAATATTATATCCGTCTCGAATCGTTTATAACCGGCTATAAACGAAACTATCCGTTTAAATCTGACTAATAAGTAGTGCTTCCTGTAAATTTGGGTATTGTTCGTTCAATTTAACCGATAAACCCGATTTAAACATTCACAAACCTTTTTCCTCCACGACCTTAAACGCCATGAAAACGCTATTCCTACATAGGTTATATCCGATCGTCGGGGTGGTTTGCGTGACAATGGGGGTGTGCCTGAGGGGGAATGGGCATACCTATTATGGGAAAAATGGAACCGCACCAAATAAATTGGCGAATTGGGGGACAACTTCCGGAGGGACCGGGACACATCCTGCAAATTTTACAACAGCCGACGATATTTTAATAATTGAGAAAACTCAGGGAAACTCTGTGGTAAAAATATGAACGCAAAGAAATGAAGCTGAAAACCGTGTTTAGCATCCTCTATTATGTACTCCTGGTGGCAGCTGTAATATCAATTTCCAAAATTAATGGGTTGAACTGCGCTGACCAAACCCTTTTTTATTCGGCCCCCGAACTTTCGACCGGGGTGTCTGAAATACAACGGAAATCGGCACTGCTGACCGGCAACGTAGGGGGGAATACCGATTGTACCCGGGGTTTTATTGTGAGCAAAACAGCCACGGTCACCCTGGAAACCCCGGATGCGTTGGTAATCAGGTGCGAAGACGGCTCAGGGAGGTTTCAGACCCTGGCCGAATTGCAACATCACACGGTTTACTGTGTCGCTTCATTCGCCTGGTACCCAAATTCCCCTAATCGTGTGGGATACGGCAATGTCGTGGTATTTAAGACGAAATGAGATTAATGGTGAATGTATTAATGGTGAATGGTTAATGGGTAATGGGTAATGGTGAATGGGTAATGGTGATTGGGTAATGGTGAATGGTTAATGGGTAATGGTTAATGGGTTGATTTTTAGACTTTGTGTAACTCCGTGAGTACTCTTTGATCTCTGTGGTAAAATTTTAACCGCAAATTGATCAGGTAGTTTGCATGGCAATTTACTTATAAGGCAGGAAAAATATGAATTATACACCTATTTATATAACAGATTAAATCTCAATATAAAAAATAAAATATGGAAAAACAAATTGGAAATTTTAGCGACTTGATGCCATTTGCTCCCGAATTTAGTTATGAACCGGGTACAGAACAGGCCAGATTATGGTTTGCGGTATTAAACAGGAATATGATGAAAGGATATCAATTTTACCGCCAATACCCTATATGTCAGTATATTGTCGACTTTATTTGCCCCAAGCTGAACCTGATTATCGAAATTGATGGTTCTGCTCAAATGTTAAAGGCGAAATCTGTAAATAAAAAAAGGGATGATCTAGAGAGGTTGGGGTACCGGGTTTTAATATTTACAGAAACGGAGGTCGCCCATCATCTGGATGAAGTGATTGCTCATATCAGTGCTGCCGTTTTATCCGCGGTGAAAAACTGACTTTGAACGAATACTCCGGGGAATTTTAAGCCGCGGAAATTCATTAAAGGGAAAGATGACCGGGACCAGGCTTCCCGTCCGTCTCCAATCCCATGGGCAAAGCACCTGACAAATAATCCCCGTGAAACTTAAATAAAGCTGATTTATGGACCTGCCACTACACAGTGACAGAGGCATCAAATTATTTATCAGGGAATTACACGCTTTAGGGGTCACCGGTGAAGCGTTATTGTGGTCCCGTGCGCTAAAGTCAGGGAAGGTGATTTCGGGAAAATGTTCTCACACCAGATTCATGCACCCTGATTCACCCGAGAACCACCGTCAAACCGGCGGATGGATCCCGGAGCAACACCCCTGACGGAACGGCGGGTTCAGCTACGGTTCATGCTTCGGGGCAGGACACCGGCACAACCACCAAGGTTTTTATCTACAATTAACGGGTTATTCCGATTCAACCTAAAAGCAGGTCAATGAAAGTTGTCCTGCTTTTTTTGTACGGCCAGGAATCGGGACCGGCACCTCTTCGGTTATCCCCCCCTTTTTTTAAAATTACCTGCGATGTTGCCGGTTCACTGCCGGATAGCTTAGGCGATGAGGCCGGGCTGGCTCCCGCAGCATCAATAATAAATCGTAAATATATTTTACATCTCAGGGTGACCATCCGGACTGACGTCGCGGATAACGGAATCAATTGAAATATATTTTTCCGATGTAAATATTTTTTACATGTTTCAAATGTATTTGTATCAGTCTGTTTTATAATTTTTTATAAATTTATTTCATTGCATATAAAAGCCATGCATTTACCGAAATAAAATATTTTCACAATAGTAAATTATTATTTTACTTTTTTGTTGCATTCGACTATTTCTTTACATATCTTTGTACCGTAAAGATTATTTATCGGTTGCGGAAAATATTAGCAAAACGTAAATCATGAAAACAACGACATACATCAGACTGGCCATACTCCTGATATTTGGATGGACGGGATCAAATTCATCCAATGCTCAAACGGTAGCTATCGGACACATCAGTGCAGAGGTCATTGAATCGGTAAGTGCCTCATCACAGGCAGCCACGACACTTTCTCTTGGAACGGCCACATCGGGAGCGACACAGTTGTCCGCCACAACCCCTACCGTTAATCTGGGAACGATGACGGTCAACTCGGGAAGCAATGCCACGGTCAATGTAGTGCTTACATCGGCCACCCTCTCCAACGCCCAGGGAAATGGTTTTACCCTTGATCCGAGCCTCACGAATAACGCCACCGCATCGGTCACCCAATACAATGGTTCTCAGAATATTCAGCTCAACGGGACGGCCAATCTGAGCGCCACCCAGCCTTCCGGACTTTATGCCGGTTCATACACTGTTGTTTTTGCATATAATTGATAGATTAGGATGTAGTTTTGAAGCAGGGCAATGAAAATTGTCCTGCTTTTGTTTTGTACAATAATTAGTTGGAAAACAGGGAGATTATCCCCGATGAAATGATATTCCGCGCAACTTTTTAATCTGATCCAAATTCCCCCCGGCCGGGCAAGGTCATTAAGTCAAGTGAAAAACACCGACAGGGTTTCTATTTACGCTACCGCTCTTTACCGGGGATGTATCCAGAGTCTTTTTTTTCAGGGGTTCGCTAAGATTCTCCGGTTTTCCGGGAGAGTGGTAATTGAAGTTAATTTTTCGGTTCCGGATAGGTCCATTCCCTCAAACCGGGCGTTTTAGTGCTCCGCTGAAGGAATGTTTAATTATTTCTTCTAACTCATGCAACCGGGTCTGACCCGGGCGGCGATGCGGCGGTAAAAACCCCGTTTATTTGGCATGCATCAGATCCCCTTTACTCCTATCTTTCCGTATATAAATCTTTTACATCATGTGAAATTATTTTCGCTCCGGGATCCGGTTCCGGGGATGCCGGGTTCAAATTACTTAAAAATTCAGTTTATTTTAAAAATTTTATAGTCCTGATATTCAATGTCTTTATATTATTTACGAACAGACTTATAAACATTTTCCGGCATGGTAACAATTTTTGGCATGATTAGTGAGGCATCTTAAATTGTATCGTTGAAAAACATAAAGAAATTACTTAAAAAAACAATTTTAAACCATTAAAAAACAAAATCATGAAAAAATTACTTCTCTCCGCTCTCGTTATTCTTGGGTTTACCGCTGTCTCTTTTGGACAGGCAGCAGTAACAAAAACGGCCAGTGTCAGTGCATCAGTTTTAACTGCAATTGACATGACTAAAAATTTAGATTTGCAATTTGGTAGCTTTGCCCACGGCGTAGGTGGAACAGTTACAATCGCTGCAAACAGTGCAGGAGATCGGACCGCAAGTGGCCCAATTCTTTATAATTCAGGGACAACTCAAGTTTCATCAGCAAAGTTTACTGTAACTGGTGACGCGAACCATTCATTCACCATCGGTTTACCAGCTGATAATACCAAAAGTATTACCACAGGTGGTGAGTCACCATCTACAATGGCACTTAATTTTACGAGTTCCCCTGCAGCAGGAACTGCTACATTAGATGGTTCAGGAAATTCAATTATTTACGTTGGAGCTGTATTACAAGTAGCGGCTACGCAGGCAGCTGGTGCCTACACCGGGACTTTTGATGTAACGGTAAATTATAATTAAGATTATCATAAACTGCCTCAGAGATCTGCAAATGATGCTCTGATTCAGGTTTAATAAATTTGGCACTATGTCCAATATAAAGATAAGACCCAACCCAATAATAAGGATTGGGTCTTATTTTAAGTTTTCAGGTAAAATCTAAGGTAAAAAGCAAAATGAAAAATACAATCGCAATGGTTTTCAGTGTTGCTTTACTATCAGTGTCTTTTATCAATCATACTGAAGCTCAGGTAAGTGTTAATGCCACAGCAACTGCCCAGGTAATTGCTGCAATTACCGCAACCGAAACTGCACAGTTGAACTTCGGCCGTTTTTCGCCAGAAACACAGGGAGGTACAATTCTTCTGACCCCTGATGGGGTATTAACAACGCAGGGGACAGTCATTTCTGGCGGCGGTGCTCATAGTTCTGCCAGTTTCTATATCACCGGTGAACCAAATGCCACATTTTCAATCATCCTTCCATCTGCTCCGGCTATATTAACTAATACGGCCAATTCCAAGACCATGCAGGTAACAGGGTGGCAGTCTATTCCGGCACCAGGAGTTGGTGCAGGGAAATTAACCGGCGGATCAGTTACTATCCAGGTTGGAGCTGCCCTTAATGTTGGTGATGTTAATGCCAATCCTGTTGGGATTTATACCGGAAGCTATTCAATCACATTTTCCTACAATTAATTGAATTGCTATTAATTACGGCCAATTCTCCTTCTGACGTCGTAACAGAAGAGAACCCAAAAACCGGCGCCTTCAGATCCTCTTAAATACAATTATAGTACCCAGCCCTGAGGTAAGGCTTTTGCAAAAATAAGTTGAAAAGATAATAATTTTCATCAATAGTGTGAATACCCGAAGAAACCATTACTGATCAATGACTTTAGGAAAAATAAATAATATAACGAATACTATTTTTTTATATATTTGGGCAAATTATTCTCTTATCCTAAAAACCATGAAAAGACCAGGCGTAATAAAAAAATCAGTCGTTCCTTGCGACTTGCATCACACATTGATTAGCATTTTCATTGTACTGATTATATCGCTATTCACCTTTCAGGAAGTTCAGGCTCAGGGTAATTTACTGATCACACCTCGTCGGGTGATCTTCGAAGGTACAAAGCGATCACAGGAGCTTAATCTCACTAATACAGGAAAAGACTCAGCTAAGTTTAATGTCTCAATTGTACAATACCGGATGAAAGATAATGGAGCCTTCGAGGAAATCACTGTACCAGATGAAGGACAAAATTTTGCCGATAAATTTATCCGTTTCTTTCCGCGAACAGTTACTTTGGCTCCAAACGAAGGACAGGTAGTGAAGATGCAACTGATCCGAACTGATCAGCTTAAACCCGGTGAATACCGTTCGCATGTCTATTTCAGGGCTGTTCCCAAACAGTCTGCACTTGGGACAGAAGATAAGAGAAAAGACTCAACTGCAATTGGAGTAAATCTTATTCCTATTTTCGGAATCACAATTCCGGTAATTATAAGATCTGGAGAGCCATCTATAAAGGTTAGACTATCTGATTTAAAATTAAACATTGTTAATGATACCCTAACAAGGCTTAATTTGACATTCAATCGCTCAGGTAATATATCGGTTTACGGTGATTTAATGGTGGAATACAATTCAGGATTAGGAATTTTCAAACAGGTAGGTATCATAAAAGGGATTGCGGTATACACTCCGAATTCTATCCGAAAATTAGAAATGGATCTTGACAACAAAGCCAAAGTGGATTATCATAGCGGAACTTTAAGAGTAACCTATTCATCCCAATCAGACACCAAACCGGAAAAATATACCGAAGCGGAACTTAAGTTGCAATAATCACACCTGTATATACAGCTTTTGCCCGCTTTTAGTTCAAAATATCAATGATCAGACGACTAATAACGGGCTTTAAGTTTTTATTTCCACTAACCTTACTTCCACTGGCAGGGTGGTGGAAGTATGCCCGGAATTTAACGAAAAGCCTATCCACCATCTCAGTCTTCGCCATTTGCTTTGTGATGGGGAATTTGGGGGTTGGACAGACGGTGGTTGGACAAATTGCACAACGGGGTTCTATAACCTCTGAAGTAAGCTTAAACAATACTATAACAATTAGTACACCTAGTCAACTTGCAGTTGGTGATATTATGATAGTAAGTATCATTTCAGAAGGAATGACTTATGCTTCTGCTCCAAATTGGACTAATATATATGGGACATCTATCTCTAACAAGAATGTGGGCGGACCATGGTATGTCTCAGTTTTATATTTAACAGTAAGTGGCACTCCACATTCATCATATGCATTTACATTAAATGGTGCGAATGTATCAGCAGTTGGCTCTATGATTGCTTTTTCGGGGACTATTGGATCTGTTTCATATTCGACAATCCTTGCAGGTGGAGCTGGCTCAAATACTTCGGCTACAACAATTACAACTAATACTTGTACGAGCGTGGCTAATGATGCTGTTATAATGTTGGCCCAAATGCATCGAACCACTACTTTCTCCTCATGGAGTTGTTCTTCAATTTCAACCACGAGTCTTAATGACTTGGGAGCTTACACAGCTACTTATTCTACCAACGAATCGGGTACAATAGGTGCTGCATGGAATATAAACACCTCAACTTCAACGCCCATAGGTGGTGGAAGTGCAAATGCAGCTGCCGGTAATTATCATGGAGAATGGTTCGGGGAATTATT
>Ga0214192_1002090_pt1 | contig 10617 bp, 9 predicted proteins | sample TroBogEpilimnion_44_FD_153030 | JGI IMG/M metagenome (GOLD analysis project Ga0214192, IMG submission 153030) | Freshwater microbial communities from Trout Bog Lake, WI - 29JUL2008 epilimnion | ecosystem: Environmental > Aquatic > Freshwater > Lake > Epilimnion/Euphotic zone | place: Trout Bog... | reverse complement strand
ATTTTAGTAAAATATAATACATTCAAAAACATAAATAATTTTAAATAAAGGAAAAATAATATATTTAAAATTAAAAATATATTATATATGTAAATAGGTCTAAAAATGCTTATTTCTCAGGGATTAATTTTTATCAATCACTGAGCGAAAAAGCCGCGTTTATAAATATTTTATACTATATTTTTTTATAACTGCTATATATATATACATGTCAAACTCTACACAAAAAAAATCAAAAAAATGCAAAACTATTTGTAAATCGTCAACTACAACTAATACCAACAACTCCTCAAACTGTACGACACTCACAAACTGCTGTACTTTACAATATTCAAGATTGTACGCTTTTCTTTCCACAGTCCTTTCTTATTATGTATATGCTTCGTGGTCTTATGCATCAAATGCATATTGGGCATACAATCGTTCAGGAATTGCAATCGCGCCCCCAAATTCATTATCTGCTGCACAAAACGCAAATACTCCTACTGTAAAATACAGTGTAAATCTCGACGGTGCATATTATACCACTTATTCTGGGTGTACTGGAGGTGATTCGTATGGACCGACAAATTTAACAAATGTCGAGGCTGATACCAATACTAACGTGGAAGTGGCTTACTTATCTTATTATTTTGTAAATCAATTTGCCTATGGACAATACGAACCTGGATGTACAAGTAATCAAGTTTGGGGTTGGTTTGTTGATTTATCTCAGGGACAATTACAATTATATAGTAGGTTCAAGGACATACCTACAAACGTAACTCGCAGATGTTTAATCAATCAAACGGCACTCACATCAACACAAAAGTCTCAACTTAAAATACTAAATGTTTTATATAAAATGACAAAATGTGCTATAAAACAAGTTAGCGGAGTTCCCGCATCAGAAGGAAACATTTTAGAAATTATGGATTGTAAAGGAACTAATTGGATGTTGTATTTAAACACTGCGGGACCAGTAGGAGCTTCTGTAAATGGATACACATTACGTGAGTCAAATGTTCAAAAGGCGTTATCGTGTAATACACAGTTTACAGTTGTCGCGTGCAAATTATAAGTTGAATTAAATAAATTTTTTACTGAGTTTAAACGAAAAAATATAAAAATATATAAAACAATTTTTTATTTTACAAATTTAAATTAAATTTTCCCACTCACAAAATAAAATTTTATATATACACATTATATATATACTATGACAAAATCTTTAAACACAAGCTCAGTTGTTTCTAGCTCTAAGGATCGTAAGTGCAAGAAACCCTGCCAATCTTCTTCTTCCTCTTCTTGCTGCACCGAACAATGCCTCGATTGCTGCTCTTCCCAATACCAAAGATTATCCAGATTCGCCGCTTTAGTCGCTGATAATCAAGTCGATGTCCAACCAGGCTCTACCAGTTGGGAAGTCGCCGTCAATTTATCAACCGGAACTACATCCAACTCTCTTTATAACAGATGCGGTACTGTCATTCCTGCTCCAAGTGCATCTCTTTTATACGCCGTGTCTGGAGGTGTAACCGGCGCTTATGCCAACGAAGGTGGTTGTTCTGGCACCCAGGCAAATGCTCCGATATCATTTGTTAATGATAATCCTGTGACTATTGGTCAAGTGCCGAATAATTACGGTACATTAAATGCTCGTGGTTCTACCGGTGCAGGTTATGGCGATATGTTAATCGCCGCTTCCGGTTATTACTATGTTAATGAAATGGCTTATGGACCATATGAACCTGGTTGCCACAACGACCAAGTTTATGGTTGGTATGTTAACCTTTCCACTGGTGAACTCCAATTATTCACTCAAATGGACGGTGTCCCAACCAATGCCACCAGAGCATGCTTATCGGCCGAAGCCTCTACTCTCGTAACTTCCACTCAAAAGAGACAATTAAAACTCCTCAACAAATTATACAAGTTAACCAAATCTGCCGTCAAGGAAGTCAACGGTATTCCTTCCCAAGAAGGTAACATTGTTCAAGTCTGCGACTGCAAAGGTGAACAATGGTTGTTATACGTCAACACTGCGTCATCTCAAAATGGCTCTCCTTTATCTACCTGCAACTACCAATTCGCTGTTGTTGCCACCAAATTATGCTAAACTTAATTTTTCAATATAAAAATTGACTCAATTTAATTTTGCATAAATTAATTTTTCAATAATAATTCGTATTGTCTAATACAAATTACATAAATTATGCGCGTTTATTTTTACATATAAATGTATTTTTAACGTTCCAAATATTTTTTATTATACATATTATATATAAATGTCTAAATTACATATAACTTCTGTACTCGATGAGTCAACACATACAAAAAAATGTAAACAAGCTTGCCAATCCTCTTCTTTCTCCTCTTGTTGTACCGACCAATGCATCGATTGTTGTACTCCGCAATATCAAGTATTGTCAGTGTTTCTCAATAATATCGTTAATAGTCAACTAAACTATGTATGGGAACTTGCTCTCAACTACAACACCGGCGATACACACGATGATATTCCCTTACTAAAAGACAGATGTGGAAATGTTATCGCTCCTCCAAATACAACATCTTCAAATGTTGATGACAATGAAACTCAAACTATATATAGCGGCGCATATGTAAATAGTTGTTATATCGGAGTTGGCAAAGATGGTGTCAATGGCCAACCAGTTTCTTTTGTTAGAAGTACTGGTAGTTCTGTTGATTATTACGATACATACGGAAAAATGTTTGACCGTGGTCCTCCAGGTGTTAATCAACCAAATGGTGATATGTTAGTAGCTGCATCTGCCTATTATTTTGTAAATGAATATTCTTACGGAGAATATGAGCCGGGATGCCATTCTGACCAAGTATACGGTTGGTATGTTAATATGAGCACTGGGGAACTTCAGTTATTTACTCCTTTTGAGGGTGTTCCAGTAAACGCAACCAGAGCATGTTTAGTACTGAACTCTACTCCCACGGCTACTACAGCTCCTACATCTACTCAGAAAAGACAATTAAAAGTACTTAATAAGCTATACAAATTATCAAAGTCTGCTATTAAAGAAATTAATGGCATTCCTTCCCAAACAGGAAATATTGTAGAAGTGTGTGACTGCAAAGGTGACAGATGGTTATTATATATTAATACAGCTTCTTCTCAAAATGGTTCTCCCTTATCCACTTGCAATTACCAATTTGCAATTGTCGCCACTAAATTGTGTTGAGTCGTATAAATTACATGCGTTTATTTTTATATAAACGTATTTTTGGTTAAATATTTTTTATATACATGTGTATATATATAATGTCCAAATTAAATACTTCATCCATGTTAAGTAAATCTACAAATACACAAAAATGTAAAAAACCTTGTCAATCTTCTTCCTCATCATCTTCTTGTTGTACTGTTCAACGTATTAATTGTTGTACACCACAATATCAAATATTGTCAGCATTTCGTAACAATACTATATATAATCAATTAGGTTCTGATTGGGATCTTGAGGTTAACAAAAACAATGGTTTTGGAAGTGAAGGTGATGAAGTAATAATGAAAAATAGATGCGGAAATGTCATTGCACCTCCAAATACGGCTGCTGCTATTTCAAGTAATAATTCGGCTGGATTGACTGGTGCCTATGTAAACGGCTGTTATACTAGTTCGCGAGCAGATGGACTTAATGGTCAACCAGTTTCTTTTGTTATAAACAGCGATGAAGATGTTGCAGGTGATATATATGATCGTAGTGAAACTAGTGCTGATATGTTAGTAGCTGCGTCTGCCTATTATTTTGTAAATGAATATTCTTACGGGGAATATGAGCCTGGATGCCATTCTGACCAAGTATATGGTTGGTATGTTAATATGAGCACTGGGGAACTTCAGTTATTTACTCCTTTTGAGGGTGTTCCAGTCAATGCAACTAGAGGATGTTTAATATTACAAGCAACTCCTTCCAATGCTAATCTTACATCAACACAGAAAAAACAATTAAAAGTTCTCAATAAATTATATAAATTATCAAAATCTGCTGTTAAAGAAATCAATGGTATTCCTTCCCAAAGAGGTGATATTGTTGAAGTGTGTGACTGTAAAGGCGGCAGATGGTTATTATATATTAACACAGCTTCTTCTCAAAATGGTTCTCCCTTATCCACTTGCAATTATCAATTTGCAATTGTCGCCACCAAGTTATGTTAAGTTGCGTGAACTATACGTGTTTATTTTTACATATAAACGTATTTTTTGGTTAAATATTTTTTATATACATGTGTATTATATAATGTCTAAACTAAACACTTCATCAATACTCGACAAATCAACTTATTCAAAAAAATGTAAATTCGCTTGTCAATCTTCTTCCTCTTCCTCTTCTTGTTGTACCGGACAATGTATTGATTGTTGTACACCACAGTATCAAATACTATCGGATTTACGTAAAAATATTGCGGCAAGCCAACTTAATTCTTCTTGGGAACTAGCAATCAATCGTAATAATGAAACTTCTAATACAGATTATCTTTTGAAAAATAGATGCGGAAATGTTATTGCGCCTCCAAACACAAATTCTGCTGTTTTTGACGACCCCTTGCCAGGATTGACTGGTGCATATGTAAATAGTTGTTATATCGGAGATGCTAAAGATGGTGTCAACGGTCAACCAGTTTCTTTTGTTAGAAGTTCTGGCAGTGGTAGTGATGGTTATTATGGTAGTATATTTAGTCGTGGAATTACTGATCAATATCAAATAAATGGTGATATGTTAGTCGCAGCTTCCGCCTATTATTTTGTAAACGAATATTCTTACGGAGAATACGAACCTGGTTGTCATTTAGACCAAGTATATGGTTGGTATGTCAATGTAAACACTGGTGAACTTCAATTGTTTACTCCATTTGAGAGTGTTCCAGTTAACGCAACTAGAGCATGTTTAATACTGAACTCTACTCCCACGGCTACTACAGCTCCTACATCTACTCAAAAAAGACAATTAAAAGTACTTAATAAGCTATACAAATTATCTAAATCTGCCATAAAAGAAGTTAATGGCGTTCCTTCTCAACTGGGTAACATTATTGAGGTATGTGATTGCAAAGGTAACAGATGGTTATTATATATTAACACCGTTTCTTCTCAAAATGGTTGTCCCTTGTCCACTTGCAATTACCAATTTGCAGTTGTTGCGACTAAATTATGCTAAATTATTTTATTGATATTTTACTAAAGTTAATTTTTTAACAACGCATAAATATAAATACTATATAAATAATATTTTATCTCCGGCTTTTGTTTTTTATAAAAATCAACTTATATATGACTACATTTTATCTATCAAAAAATAAAAATTCCAATAATTCCAATAATTCCGGTAATTGTTGTACTACCTTCCACATTAATTGTTGCACTCCTCAATATCAACGTTTGAATCTCTTCACTTCATATATTACGGACGGCATTTTATTAAGAGATACCGTGGGCGTCGCGGAAGGAATAGTGAGTGTATCAAGAGACGATACTATTAATGTGATGGGTACGGGTTCTACACCAGTTTATAATAGATGTGGACAACAAATTCCATTGCCGGTAGGATGTTCTGATGTCGGATTCCCCTCTTTTGAATTTACACCTAATACACCCCCAGGAATAATTGATGGTGCTTATTGTCAAAGTAATTCTGGTTGTACAGGCGACAGCCCATACGCTCCTGAAAGTTTTCTGGATAAATACGTAGCATACAGTGCATATTATTTTGTAAATGAATTCGCCTACAGTCCATATGAACCCAGATGTCATTCGGACCAAGTTTATGGATGGTTTGTAAACATAAAAACTGGCGAACTGCAATTATTTGCACAATATAAAAATGTTCCGACAAATGCAACTAGAAATTGCTTATTTAATACATTTGAACTAACTAAATTGGAAAAATCCCAATTGAAAACATTAAATATTTTATATAAATTATCCAAAGCTTCTATAAAAACTATTAGAGGTATTCCTTCTCCTGAAGGAAATATTATTAAAGTCTATGATTGTAAGGGTAATGAATGGCTCATTTACATAAACACCGCGTCAATAATTAACGGCAGTCCTCTCGCGACTTGTAACTACGAATTTGCAATTGTCGGATGTAAATTATGTTAAAATAATTATTGATGTGCGACTCGTAACAATAAACCAATCGTTTTTTATAACATTTTTATTTATAATGGTATAATATTATAATATAAATAAAAATTATTTTATGTTAGCACCAAATATTAATAATAAAACCAAAAATGTACAATTTCGGTCTGGTTCTACATTGGGACAAGTTTTATATGGAGAACCAGTAATTAACACACTAAATGATGTAATTGGAAAACATAACACTTCTATCTTAAAAGAAAATATTAATGAACCCGTCATCAATAATCACAATTATATAAATAAACAACAAATACAACATACACAACAAATAAATCAAACACAACAAATAAATCAAACACAACGAACGAATCAAACACAACAAATAAATCAAACGCAACGAACAAATAATGCAAATCATTTAACTCATACAAATAATGCAAATAATGCAAATCATATGACTCACACAAGACCCATAAATTATGAATATTCTGCAAATGAAAATCCGGTAAATACAGACAATGAAAATGCGTCAAAGTCATCTGATTATTCGACGGAATTAATTGATTCGTCAAGTTTGGAAAAATCGTCAAGTTCCTCAGATGTGTCAAATGAACCAAGTTCAGTGTCTGAAATATTATCCGAGACTAAATTTTATTGGGAATACGGAAACACAGGACTTAAAATAAAAGAGTTCAAAAAAAAAATGTCAAGAAATTTAGCAATAATGTATTACGTGGACAGATTATTTAATGAGTATATAGATACAGTTTTATCCAATAATTATTCAAAACTCTTTAGTTCAAGTTCTAACGCAAAATTTAACTTAAAAACTGGAACAATCAAGTCAAATAAAGGTAAAGTCGTTGCAACACTTACTCATAAAAAAATTACTGGAAATTTTGATATATTAGAAGCTGGCTTTATGACAATTTCAGACATAAAAATAACAGATAAAGAACTCAAGAAAAACTCAATACCAAATTTAGATTCCTTATTGACACACAAAGAAAATATTTATCATATTACAAAAATAATTAAATTATTGAGTTTACATAAAAAAATGACTATTAAATCAAATTTATCAAATAAAAATACAACTTTGGAAAATATTGTGTCTGGTGCCGACTCTTATATAAACGATTTGCTTAAAAAAGATAAAAAAAAATATATTCTCAAATCAAATAGTAGTTCTGGTTTTTATATCAAAATATATAATGATCATGTCAAAGCATTTGTTATTGACGACATAAATAATAAAATTTATTATATTGCGGCCAATATTAATTTTAAATCAGAAAGTATCAATGTGCGATATTATACATTTAGCATTACAAATGGAAAAATTAATAAATTATAATGGAATAGCCTTATAAATTTATTAATTCTCTTATTTTTTCGTATTCCTCTAATGCATCCTCTTCTTTTTCAAATGTTAGTGAATATTTACAATTGTCACCGCCAGAAAACCACAAGAAATTACCACTTATGGCATCTTTTTCGCGAGCCATTATAAATGTTATTACTTTAGGATTTTTGTTGTTTAGTTCAATTCGTGATACATTATTTAAATTTAGTAAAGTTCTTGAGCCGGTGCTAAGCAGGACGTTAAAAAATTTAGACATGAGTTTTTGTATATGATTTTTATAATTATAAGATTTCTATAGTTACAATTACATTTTCAATTTTTTACAGAACATAATAAAATTGAAAATGCTTAAATATAATACTATTTAATATATAATAATCATTCATGAAATCGACGATTAAAGTAGATAATAAAAAACCGTTAGGATTTAAAACTCCTAAAAATATAAATTGGGAAACTGAAGTATCTCCGTTTAATAACTCAAATTATGAGTTTATTACCGCGAATTCTATTGATATTAAAGACTCTTATATTCAATTTGCAGAAAAAATATTAGAGCGGGCTAAAAACCAAATAGAAATTAATAAAATAATAGAAGACATTGATTTGGCAATAAAGATGGAATTATCCATATTTGAGTATGCGCTTGTTTATTGTCTTAATAATAACTATGACCAAAAGTTTTTAAAACCAGTGTATGACGATAAAATATACAATATTCTTACAAATTTAAATCCAAAAAATCATATTCAAAACAAAACATTCAAACAGAACATACTTAACGGTAAAATTAATCCAAGTGATGTAGCATTTATGGCACCCGCACAATTACATCCAGAAAAATGGCAGTATTGGATTAAAAAAAGAGAATATAAGGAATGGAGAGAAAATAATATCGCATATTCTACTGCCTATAAATGCTATAAATGCGGCGAATCTAAATGTAAAGTTACTCAAGCACAGACCAGATCAAGTGATGAACCCATGACCATATTCATTAGTTGTATGGTCTGTCATAATACTTTCAAATTTGGATAATTAAACCATATATGTTCTTAAAATATTTTTAATTTTGTATTATTTTATTTAAGAGCTAAAATATTTATTTTCATTAACAATATTTTTTTATGGTCTTAAAAAATTTTTTATATTTCATTTTTACAAATCAACTTATAAGAATGACTTGTTATGTGCTCAGTATATAAAAATTGAAATTGAAAGTAAAAATAATAACTAAGATATATACTATTATTAAACATTTCAATATGATTGCAATCATAAAACCCATGGCAAAAAGAAATAATATTATAATAGCAGACGACGAAGAAAAATCACAAACTGAGGTATTATTAAAAGCAAATTGTTGTGTCACGTGTGGTAAAAATGCGTTATATAATTTTCCACTAGAAACAAGGGGTATTTATTGCTCACAACACAAAATACCTGAAATGGTTAATGTTAGAGATAAAAGGAAATGTGCTGGATGTAAAACCAAAAGACCATCATATGGTATTCCAACAGAAAAAAAACCCACACATTGTACTGATTGTGCAACTGATGGCATGATAAATGTTGTAAATAAACTTTGTGAAAATTGTGGAGATAAAATTGCTTCTTATAACTTACCTTCTGAAAAAAAAGGAATTTATTGTTACGATTGCAAATTGGAAAATATGGTAAATCTCAGAGATAGAAAATGTAAAGATTGCAATAAAATACCGACATATGGTATTTCGGGGACAAAGACTGCTATTTATTGCGAAATGCATGCTACAGACGATATGGTAGATGTCAGACATAAAAAATGCAAAGAACCCAATTGTGCTGTACGACCAAGTTATAATTTGTCCTCCGAAACATCACCTCTTTATTGTTTTGACCATAAAACTGAAAAAATGGTAAATGTAGTCAGTGTGTTGTGTGCAGAAAGTGGATGTGATATACAAGCAAGCTATAATTTACCATCTGAAGTGTCACCACTTTACTGTAAAACACACTCTAATGATTTAATGGTCAATGTTGTGAGTAAAGTGTGTAGTGAAGAAGGATGTAACGTAAGGCCCAACTATAATTTGGAAATTGGAATGTCCCCTGTCTACTGTGTAGAGCACAAAACTCCAAAAATGATAATAGTTACAGGAAATAAATGTGAATTTAAAAACTGTAACAAGTGTCCAATTTTTAATTCACTCGGTAAAACTAAAGGCAAATTTTGTGTTATTCATAAGGAAAAAGATATGGTAGACGTCATAAACAAAAAATGTCTTGAAAAAGGTTGTGTTGTTCAACCAAATTTTAATGTTCCAACTGAAAAAACTCCTTTGTATTGTTTCACACATAAAAAGGTAAATATGATAAATGTTACTACAAAACGTTGCGAAGGTGAAGGTTGTATAGTCGCACCATGTTTTAATTTTCCTACAGAAAAGAAAGCCCTTTATTGTGCAATACATGCGGAAAAAGGTATGATAAATATTAAAAGTAAAAAGTGTTTGTTTGACGACTGTATGATATTTCCAAATTACAACTATCCGAACGAAAAAAATGGTTTATATTGTGCGACTCATGCATTTCTCGGAATGACAGATGTTAAAAATAAAAAATGTCTTAAGTGTGAAAAATTAGCTAACTTTGGTGACCCCGTAGACTTAACTCCCCTCTATTGTTTTGAACATTGTCCAAAAAATAATGTAAGTACAAGGAGCAAACATTGTCAAGTTCCCAAATGTAAAAATGATGCAACATATGGATTAACAGGCAAAAAGCCACAATATTGTAATGAACATAAAAAATCTGATATGGTTAATTTAGTGCTAGAAAATAAATGTTTTGTTCTGGACTGTGATAAAGAATTTGAAATAACATATAAGGATAGCAAATATTGTTTTGAACATTGTCCAGATGAAAATGTAGAAATTATTATGAAAAAATTATGTAAATACTGCGACATTCAAGAAAATTCTAAATATATCTGCAACGAATGCAAAAAAGTTATGAATAAAAAGGAATGGTCTATTGTGAGATATTTACGAAAAACAATTAATCCCTTAGAAATAAGCATTTTTAGACCTATTTACATATATAATATATTTTTAATTTTAAATATATTATTTTTCCTTTATTTAAAATTATTTATGTTTTTGAATGT
>Ga0214192_1002088_pt1 | contig 10620 bp, 6 predicted proteins | sample TroBogEpilimnion_44_FD_153030 | JGI IMG/M metagenome (GOLD analysis project Ga0214192, IMG submission 153030) | Freshwater microbial communities from Trout Bog Lake, WI - 29JUL2008 epilimnion | ecosystem: Environmental > Aquatic > Freshwater > Lake > Epilimnion/Euphotic zone | place: Trout Bog... | reverse complement strand
TCTTGCAAATGGTTTTCAAATCCATGACGGAGACCGCGTGGTGTTTCTCGGCGACAGCATCACCGAGCAACGTTTATACACCACCTACATAGAGGCTTACACACTGGCACGCTATCCCAAGTGGAACCTGACGTTCCGCAACACGGGGTGGGGCGGAGATACTTCCTGGCTGCGTCAGCGAGCTCATCCCGATGAAAAACAACTCTTCGCCGCCAATCCTGAAGAGCAGCAGAAAATGGTCACCGACTCCGTCGCTCGCGGATTGAGCCGTGATGTTCTGCCCTTAAAACCCACTTTTGTAACGGTAAAATTCGGCATGAACGATCATGCTTACGTTAAATTCCGCGACGACATTTTCCGCGCCTATGTTCGCAGCCAGACTGAGATTGCCAAGGACCTGGACGCCAGTGGCGCTCGCGTTGCCTTCCTCACCCCCCAACCCATCGAAGAAAAACGCGCCGACCCGGACAAGGACGAACGCAACCAGTCCCTCCGCCAGTTTTCGGATGGCCTGAAGGAAGTGGCCTCCAAAAGCGGTTCTATTTTTGTCGACCAATTCGCACCTTATATGGACATGTTGCTTCGGGAACGCACCAACAATCCTTCCTACACCATCGGCGCAGGTGACGCCGTGCATCCCGGCCCCACAGGTCATACCGTCATGGCTTGGGCGATTTTGAAAGGCCTCGGGGCCTCCGCAGAAGTCTCGAGTGCAAAGATTGACGCCGCTTCTTGCAAGGTCGCTGCCGAGCAGGGATGCAAAGTTGAAAACGTGAAAGTTTCAGAAGGCGGCCTGAACTTCGACCGCACCGATGACTCTTTACCCATGCCCATTGATGAACGCGCAGAAGCCTCCCTCAAACTCGCCCCGATCGCCAACGATTTGAGCCAATTGGATCTGATTGTTGATGGCCTGGCAGCCGGGAATTATCAAGTCTCCATCGACGGCGAGGCCGCAGCAAAAGTCAGCGCGGATGATCTGGCCAAGGGATGGAACTATTCCAATGTTCAAGGCCCCATTACCAAGCAATGCCGTGAAATCCTCAAGATGGTTTTCGACAAAAACAACCTTTTCTATCATCGCTGGCGCGACATCCAACTCCATGTTTTCCCCGACTGGGCCCAAGGTCCTGAAGTCGAAGCCAGGCGGACAGCGGAGATCGCCCGCTTGGACAAGGAAATCGGGGAAATGGAAGGCCGCATCGACGCCATCCGCCAACCCAAACTTCATCATTTCGAGCTGAAGCTCGTGAAGGAATAATCGCCTTCCATTTAAACCATCTACCGAACATCAACCTGTGGAGAATCCCTCAACAGGTTTTTTATTGTAACATCGCCATTCCGCTTCAGCCCTTATCTCCCCTACCTGGCCTGGCTTCGAGGAATTCCAGATTATCAACAGCCAGCGCGGCATGAACTCTTCTCCTCCAGCGACCATTATTTCTCGTGTTTTTCCCGAGGAGTAAGAGGCCCGAACAACGCCATCGTGATCAAGAAAAACAGCATGATCAGCCATCGGCCAATCATGCTGTTCTTGAGACTGATTTCTTATTACGGATTGATCCGCAATTAATTAATGCGAACCTTTGGGATCGAGATTTGCCATCAACTCTTCACTGGAAACGGTCGACTCCACGCCGCCCTTTGGTACTTTTGCATGAGCCGTCCACAATATGGCGTTCAACACAAGCTTGCGGACATTCTCGTTTCCCCAGTTTTTGTGATAATGACAACCGGTATAACCAAAGCCTCTCCCGCCGCCCGGACGCTCGGACGCCCAAGCCATGGTTTGGGCTTCTCCTTTAGCAACCGCTTCGCGAACCGTTGGATTTCCTTCGTGGGGCCCATCACCACGCTTCACGGTGCTGGCGTCCGGAATCGCTGAAAGAATCGGGGTCACCCCGGCCATTCCGTCACGAAAACGCATGTGAAAATACCATTCATCAAACAAATCAAACGGCTTTACACCTTTTGTAACGGGATGTTTTGGAAACGCCTTGTAACTAGCCGTCCAAGTGGGGTTGACCGACCAATTCACCTCAAAAGCGCCGCCGATCCAATCGAGGAATTCCTTCTGTCCCTTCGGGAGGGTGGGTTCCACCGCGTAGTGGATGCAGACGAGACCCACGCCCTGGTCCATTAATTCACTGATTGTCTTGAGGCGATCTCCCTGCAACAAGGGATGACTGCCTCCCCCGTCACTGTAAACGACAATGGTGTCCGCCCCTTGGAAAGCGTTTGCTTCTGTGGGCCAGCCATTGGAATAAACCACCGAGGTAATGCCCTTCTGCTGGTCCAAACAGGACTTCAACAAAAGACAACCGGCCCGGTGTTCATGCTCTCCGGGTCCGTGACTGGGAGAACCGGCGATGAAGACAACTTTTTTGTCAGCTGCACTAACAGCGAGTGCGACTGTCAGTAATGCTATGGCAATAAATAACTTTTTCATGTGCATTTATCGAATAATGGATTGGACGTTTCGTCCATTCAAAGACTTCAACCAGAGTGCCCGCGATCGGGCCACGCAAAATTGGGTCAAACTGGACATTTCATGGTTGTAAGCATTTTTTCATGAACTGTAAAAGTATGATTGCAAGAAATTGCAAGTCCCCCGAGTATGGGGAACACGCAACAACTTAAATAATCACATGTTGAATTCCACTACCAGACGTCACTTTATCAAGTCAGCAGCGACTGCGGCACTCGGGGCGCCTTTTCTTTTGGACGCAGCCAGCGTCAGCGCGCGCCCACTTTCAGCCAATGACCGCATCACCATTGGTTGCATTGGTCTTGGTATCCAGGGTCGCAACCTCATGAACGGCTTTATGAACCGTCAGGACACACAGATCCTGGCTGTCTGCGATGTCGACACCACCCGTCGTGAGCATCACCAGAAAATGGTCAATGACCATTATGAAAAGCCCAATGCCTGTGCTGCCTACAAGGATTTCCACGAATTGCTTGACCGCAAGGACATCGATGCCGTCGTGATTGCCACCCCGGATCACTGGCATGCCTACATCGCCATCGCAGCGTGCAAGGCTGGCAAGGACGTGTATTGCGAAAAACCGCTTTCGCTCACCATCCATGAAGCCCGCCAGATGGTGAAGGCAGCCCGCAAACATGACCGCGTCTTCCAAACCGGTTCCATGCAGCGTTCGATGAAGGAATTTACCAAGGCTTGCGAACTGGTGCGCAACGATTGCATCGGCAAGATCAAACAGGTCATCGTCGACGTTGGTGATCCCTCCGTACCGTGCGATCTTCCCGAGGAAACCATGGAACCCGGTTTGAACTGGGATATGTGGCTCGGACCTGCACCCAAGCGCCCCTATAACTCGATTTTGAGCCCTCGTGGCGTGAATAATTTTTATCCCAACTGGCGCAAATACCGCGAATTCTCCGGCGGCGGAATGACAGACTTCGGTGCGCATCATTTCGATATCGCGCAATGGGGACTTGGCATGGATGACAGCGGCCCCATTGAAATCATTCCACCCGAGGATCCCCATGCCGTCAGGGGACTCCGCTACATCTATGCCAATGGTGTGGAAATGATCCATGGAAACAATTACGACCACCATGGCGGCATTCTCTTCATTGGAGAAAAAGGACAAATCCATGTTGATCGCGGCCTGTTTAAATCCACTCCTGAGGACTTGGTTGATTTCGACCGCAGCAATCTTCCCATCCAGCTTTACAAGAGCCAGAACCATATCACGGATTTCCTCAAATGCATGCGTTCCCGCGAAAAACCAGTCGCTGACGTCGAAATCGGATGCCGCACAGCCACGGTTTGTCATCTCGGTAATTTGGCTTACTGGAATCATCGCCATCTGATATGGGATCCCAGCAATGAGCGGTTCGTGGGCGACCGCGAAGCAAATCATTGGCTGGATCGTACCAAACGTGGTCCTTGGAAAGTATGATTTGGAGCATGACCGTCAATCTCAATCATATTGGGATCGAAACGTTGCTTTGGAATCCCTATGAACCCAGCCATTTCGGCCAACACGATTAAGAACGATCCTAACCTGGCTAGCGAAAAACATCCGCCTGCCAGGCTTGGATCCATGGATGCATACCGTGGTTTCGTCATGTTCCTCATGATGGCGGAAGTCCTGCCGATCGATCGTGTCGCCAGTGCATTTCCAAAAAGCTCTTTCTGGAAACTCCTGGCTTTTCACACAGAACATGTCGATTGGACCGGTTGCTCGTTGCACGACATGATCCAGCCTTCCTTTTCTTTTCTGGTCGGAGTAGCCCTTCCGTATTCCATTGCAAGTCGCAGGGCAAGGGGTCAATCCGATGGAGCCATGATCGGCCATGCCATCTGGCGTTCGTTTATGTTGGCCTTTTTGGGTATCTTCTTGAGGTCCGCTGGAGCCCGCACCCACCTCAACTTCAATTTCATGGATACCTTGACACAGATTGGATTTGGTTATTCATTTTTGTTTTTCATCGGGTTGCGCTCAATTCGTTTTCAGTGGATCGCATTCGGGGTGATTCTCTTTGGCACCTGGCTCGCCTGGTCACTTCATCCCCTGCCCCCGCCTGATTTTGATTTCACAAAAGTCTTCGTTCCCGCCGACTGGCCCTATCACGCCAAGGGATTTGCCGCCCACTGGAACAAAAATTTCAACCTTGGAACCACCGTGGATCAATGGTGGGTAAATCTTTTCCCGCGCGATAATGATTTCAAGGCGAATGACGGGGGGTATACCACGATCAATTTTATCCCGACGCTGGCCACCATGATCCTTGGCTTGATCGTCGGGGGCTGGTGCCGAAACAAGGAATCCAACAAACAATTCCTCACCCGGCTCGTCATCATTGGAACCGCCTTTATTCTGGCGGGCTTGGCGATTCAAGGACTGGGATTGTGCCCGATTGTGAAACGCATCTGGACCCCGTCCTGGGTCTTTTTTAGCGGAGGAATCTGTTTCTTGATGTTATCAGCATTTTACTTGCTGGTGGATGTTTGGGGATTCCGCCGCTGCGCCTTCCCGTTGATGGTAATCGGGATGAACTCCATCGCCGCCTACTGCATTGCTCACTGGTTTGAAGGTTTCATCAACAACTCCCTCAAGACCTGTTTTGGACATTCCTGGCCCCTGATTTTCGGCCCCATTTTTGAGCCTCTTATGAGTGGTGCTGGAATTCTTCTGGGGTTCTGGCTGATGCTGTTCTGGATGTATCGACGTAAATTATTTGTGCGCATTTAATTTGATATTCAGGGTTTGCCGCGCATGAATCGAAAGTTTAGGATCAAAATGAACAACAAACGTTTTAAATTTCTTTTAATATTACTAGCGTTCATCCCTGTCCTTCAATCCAGCGCTGAACCCATTACCCCCGCCCATCGCCATCCTAACATAGTTTTCGTTTTTTCAGACGATCATTCCATTCAAACAATTGGCGCCTACGGCGGAAGACTGGCTGATTTTTGTCGCCAAAAAGGAGTCACTCCGAATATTGATCGTCTTGCGGCCCAAGGGGGGCTTTTCATCAACAGTTTCTGCGGTAATTCACTTTGCTCCCCTAGTCGCGCAACGGTCCTCACCGGAGTTCATAGCCATCTCAACGGAGTTCGAAACCTCGGTGAACCTCTCAATCCAGGCATCTGGACTTATCCGGTCGCCTTGCGTCAGGCCGGCTACCAAACTGCAGTCATCGGCAAATGGCATCTAGGGAACACACGCCCCGAATTCGATTATTGGCGCATCCTCCCAGGACAGGGAGAGTATAATGACCCGGCATTCATTGGACCCGATGGCAAGGAAAAACACAGCGGTTATGTCACGGATATCATGACTGAAATGGCCTTGGACTGGCTGAAAAAACGCGATCCCTCCAAACCTTTTTTCCTTTCTGTCCAGCACAAGGCTCCTCATCGGAATTGGATCGCCGCAGAACGCTACTCTCACTGGCTCGACGACGATGTCATACCGGAACCCGAAACCTTGTTCGACGATTTTTCCCATCGCGCCTCCCCGGCCCACAACCAGAAAATGATGATCTCCCGGGATCTCACAATGGATAGCGATTTAAAAGTAGGGGGCCAGCAAACCAACGATCCTGCTTATGCTGCTCGAAACTCGGACTTCAACTCCCGCCATCCTGCCGGCGAACAATTGACCCGATGGAAATACCAGCAATACATGAAGGATTACCTCCGCTGTATCAAGGGAGTCGATGACAGTGTGGGAAAAATTCTGGAAGAACTCAAAGCAGAAGGAATCCTCGATAACACCGTCGTCATTTATTCCTCGGATCAGGGGTTTTACAACGGCGAACACGGATGGTTCGATAAACGTTGGATTTACGAAGAATCCCTTCACATGCCCTATATCATACGCTGGCCCGGGGTCGTAAAACCCGGATCGCGGTTCACGCCGTTTATCCAAAATATTGATTACGCATCCACCTTCGTGGACATGGCAGGAGGTGTCATTCCGGAGGGGCTTCAAGGCCAATCCATGGTTCCCGTTATGAAAGGGGAAACACCCTCAGACTGGCGAAAAACCATCTACTACCATTACTACGATCCGGGTTCGCACAATGTTCCAAAACATTACGGGGTTCGCACGGAACGGTTCACGCTCGTCTTTTTCTACAACAGCAACGAATGGGAATTGTTCGACCTCCAGAAGGATCCAAAGCAGCTGCGGAGCGTTTACGATGATCCAGCCTATGCCCATGAAGTCGTTGAACTCAAGGCTGAGCTGGCCCGGCTGCGCAAACTTTATCGCGACACAGACGGACCTGAGATTCAATTGGAATCAAAGTAGGCAACAAGTCCCCAGCTGGATTAATCCACCTCGGGTTCCTGCCCCGGCAACCAAAGTCCGGTGGGATGCTCTACTTTTCCACAAGGCCGAACGCCGGGACCGATGTTGGTTCCACCCAGATCGCTGTGCATTTTGGCAATAAGCCTTTGTAAACGCCTCACCACAGAAGGATGCTCAGCAGCAACGTCAGTCTTCTCGCCAATTTCTTTGTCGAGATTATAAAGATGCGGTGAGAAAGGAACGTTGGTGTCCGATTGTTCCTTGGCGCGTGGCATGATGGACAGTTTCCATGAACCCGAACGAACCGCTTGAAGCCGGTTGCCCGCAAAATAATAAAATGCATCGTGCGGCGAACGACCCGATCGGCCCAACAGCAAAGGCGAAATATCCTTTCCGTCGATCTTGGTATCTTCTGGAACCTTTCCACCGGCCAGAGTCACAAAAGTGGGCAGAAAATCAAAGTTGGCTGCGACGGCATCGCAGGAAGTTCCCGGGGCAATTTTTCCAGGCCACCAGGCCACGGTCGGCTCGCGCACACCTCCTTCATAGGTGCTGCCTTTTCCGCCTCGAAGCGGTCCTGCCACTCCACCATTCGTTCCTTGAACCAACCATGGTCCGTTATCACTGGTAAACACCACCAAAGTGTTCGTATCCAACTTCAGGTCAGCCAGTGTGTCGAGAACACGTCCCACGCTCCAATCCAACTCGCTCACCCAATCGCCAAAGGGGTTGTAGGTGGTTCCGCGAAACTTGTCCCCGGGGTGAATCGGGGTATGAACCGCGGTGTGCGGAAGGTATAGAAAAAAGGGACGTTTGGCGTTCTCACGAATGAACCGAACGGCTTCGTCCGTATAACGCTCGGTAAGACTGTTCTGACCAACGGGAGAAATGGTTTCGATCACCTTATCATCGCGCAACAACGGTAGCGGCGGTGTATCCCCCCTTTTTCGAGGTTGTTTGGGCTTTTTCTCGGAGGCCTCGGCAGGCCCCATGTCGTTGGAATAGGGAAGTCCGAAGTAATGATCGAAACCATGCTTTGTCGGAAGAAAATCAGGATGATCTCCCACGTGCCATTTCCCCACAGCCATGGTCGCATAGCCCTGCTTCTTGAGCAACTCCGCGATGGTATGTTCACTGGAGCTCAAGCCGCTGGTGCTGACAGGTGAAAGCACATTTGGCAGGGAAACACGCTTGGCATAGCAACCCGTCAAAATTTGAGCCCGGGAAGGAGTGCATACCGGCGCCGCATAAAAACTCGTGAGCTTCATCCCTTCCTTTGCCATGCGATCCAGGTTAGGAGTGTGATTGACCTTGGACCCGAAAGGTCCAATGTCTCCATAACCCAGGTCGTCGGCTAAAATGAGAATTAAATTGGGTGACTGTCTTTCGGCGGCCTTCATTGGGAGACCTGACACCCCGACAATACAACCGCACAGAATCCAGAGGCGTATCGTTTTCATTAGACCGGTAGTATAGTGTGGAATCATTCGATGGATGTGGGTTTCTTGATCACTTTGACTTTTGAAAAATCAAACTCCGCTGACATGGGCTTCTTTGTAGTCAGACTCAGTTGGTCGCCATAATCTTTCTGGTTAGCCTTTAGCAATTCTTTCATGGAGTTCATCTCAACCGCGTGCTCCGGATCATTTGCGAGGTCGTGCATTTCGTTCGGATCAGTCAAAAGGTCAAACAATTGCATTTTGTTGATCTGGGGATAAGCGATCAATTTCCAGCGCTCATTCCGTAAAGCCCTTTGGAAGGATCGATAGGATGTAAAAATGGAACTGCGTCCCGATGAGGCCTTGCATTGAATGACCGCAGCCATGCTTTTCCCCTCATTCCCCTTGGGCGCATCCACACCGGCCATTTCACCCAATGTAGGGAAAATATCAAACAAGTAACAGAACGCGGAGCTCTGTAATCCCGCCGGAATTCCAGGCCCGACGAAAATAAGCGGCTCGTGTGTCGCGTGTTCGTATAAATTTTGCTTTCCAAACAAGCCGTGGCTTCCCAGGGCCAACCCATTGTCGCTGGAGAAAACAATGATGGTTTTGTCAAATTGTCCGGTGGCTTTCAAAGCCTCCAAAATCCTCCCGATCTGATCGTCCATGAAATTGATGTAGCTATAATAATCCGCAAGATTTTGCCGCACCACTTCCTTCGTTCGCGGCCAGGGGGCCAGTTGCTCGTCCCGAATCGTCAACTCACCGTTGTTAAATGGGTGCACCGGGAGATAATTGGCGGGGATCGGTGGCTTGTGCAGATTGTAATATTCATGATACTGCGCCGGTGCTAACCGTGGATCATGGGGACAATTCGGTGCAAAATAACAAAGCCATGGTTTGTCCTTCTTCTGCTTCTGGAGGAATTCAACCACTGCATCCGCAAACAACCGGACTGAATGATCACCGCTGATCCGCTCATTCTCCAATTCATGATTCGCGGAGATATCCACCAGTGGCAGTTTGTAAGGATTCCCCATCCCACCCATGAAAACCGCTTTCCCTTGCTGGAAGGAGCGCAGTAGCGATTCCTTTTCATTATGCCATTTGCCACTTATGAACGTGGTATAACCCGCTGCACCAAATTGGGCTGGCCACGTTCCTTGTCCCGACAAAGTGTCCTTGACGCGAAACAAGGATCTACCCGACATCAACATAGCCCTCGACGGCCGACAGATTGCCGGCTGGCTTCCGCCCATGATATATGCACCATTCATGGTAAATCCCTGGCGGCAAAGGCTGTCCAAATTCGGCGTGCGAATGTCTGTGTTGCCAAGTGCTGCAATGGTGTCAAACCGCTGATCATCACTCAGCAGAAAAAGAATGTTAGGTCTCTTATCCGTTCCTGCCGCAGAGCCAACCTGGGACCAAAGACATGCTGCCATGCCCAAAACCGTCCACAAAAGGATTCGCAGTCTCATTCAGTAATTTTCCACGGTGTTTCAGGAATCAAGCGCCCAACTCAAAGCCCTTCCTGCGCGGACGACTCAGCAACGCATTCGCCTGCTCATCACCAACGAACAGTTCGCGCTCGGGATCCCATCGCAATTTCCTCTTCAATAACATCGCGATGTTCCCCATTTGGCATGAGGACAACATCCGATGGTGGCTATGCACATCCGACACAGGCTGACGACGCTCCTGAACGCATTGGAAAAAGTTTTGCATATGGCCGTGTTGCGGCAATCCCTTGTAAAGCTTGGTTCTCTCCCCTACCAGCCATTCCTGATCCCTGTCCGTCAGGGCATCAATGATGGATCCGGAGATTTGCTCCCGGTTGACAAACAAATTTCCATTTTCCCCCCGGAACTCAACTCCGTTTTCGGCATGCTCCAGTTTGATTTTAAAACCATTGGCGAAAGTGAGAATGATTCGAAAAGCGGTTGCTGCGTTGTAGCTGTTGGCCAATTGAACATTGCCGGCAAAAAAATCAACCGGATCAAAATTATCCGGAATATTAGGAAAAACACCTTCACCCTCGATTTCGACCGGACCGGTGTGATCCAACCCCAAGCCCCACTGGGCAATATCCACATGATGCGCACCCCAATCCGTCAATTTGCCGCCCGAATATTGCAACCACCAACGGAACGTCTCATGACATTTCGCTGAAGTGAAATCCACCTTCGGGGTTTGGCCCATCCAAAAATCCCAATCCAGGGTTGCCGGAGGAACACTGGTTTGAAACGGACCGCCCCGGGGAGCTTTGCCAATGTAACAGGTGGCGGAAAGATTCTTACCCAACCGCCCGCTTCGAACCAATGCCACTGCGTTTAGAAAACGTTTATCGCTTCTCTGCTGCGTGCCCACCTGAAGAATTCGTCCGG
>Ga0214192_1002085_pt1 | contig 10625 bp, 7 predicted proteins | sample TroBogEpilimnion_44_FD_153030 | JGI IMG/M metagenome (GOLD analysis project Ga0214192, IMG submission 153030) | Freshwater microbial communities from Trout Bog Lake, WI - 29JUL2008 epilimnion | ecosystem: Environmental > Aquatic > Freshwater > Lake > Epilimnion/Euphotic zone | place: Trout Bog... | reverse complement strand
CCCGACCTTTGACAAGCCAAACTTCAAATGCACTGATGAGATATATATCACGGTAGATAAAAAATACACGACTCTCTCTAATGGAGTACTGGTCTCGCAGCATGATAATAATGATGGCACACGGACCGACTACTGGCGGATGGACCTGCCCCATTCTGTTTATCTCTTCATGATGGCGGTGGGAGAGTTCGTAGTCACAAAAGACCACTGGAAGGACCGTGAGGTCAGCTACTATGTCGAACCTAAATTTGCGCCTTATACCAAACGCATATTCGGAGAGACGCCTGCGATGATCCAGTTTTTCTCAGAGCGACTGGGAGTGGACTATCCATGGGCGAAATACGCACAAGTAGTAGCTCGTGACTATGTGAGCGGCGCTATGGAGAATACCAGTGCTACTCTACATGGTGAGAACCTCAACCGCAATTCTCGACAGCTGCTTGATGAGGATTACCATGATTATATCTCGCATGAGCTGTTTCATCAGTGGTTTGGTGATCTCGTGACCTGCCGGAGCTGGAGCAATGTGACAGTCAATGAATCCATGGCCGACTACAGCGAGTATATCTGGAATGACCATCGCTATGGCCGTGACTATGCAGACTGGAAAAACCGCCAGGCATTTGAGAAGTATATGAGCGAGTCCAAGCGCGGCAAAAACGTCGACCTCGTGCGCTATAAGTATGATGACCGCGAGGAGGTATTTGATACGCATACGTATGAGAAGGGTGGCCGAATCCTGCACATGCTGCGCAATATGATCGGCGATGATGCTTTCTTCAAAAGCCTGCAGCTGTACCTGAAGACCTATCAGTTCAAATCTACGGAGGTGTCACAACTCCGCGAGGCCTTTGAGGAGGTCTCCGGCCGCGACCTGAACTGGTTTTTCAATCAATGGTACTTTAATAACGGGCATCCCGTATTGAATTTTGAATATAGCTATAAGCATGACAGCGCCTTCGTCAAAGTCACGCAGAAGCACAATACCGATACCTATCTGACCTACGAACTGCCGTTTGCCATAGACATTCACTACGGTGACAAGGTCGAGACACATAAGGTAGTGCTGAAGAAAAAGACGCAGACATTTGCATTCAAGACTGATAGCAAGCCTGACCTGATCGATGCCGATGCAGATCGTATCCTGCTCTGCGAGAAGACCGAAAATAAGAGCACCAGGGACTATGTATTCCAATACCGTCATGCCTCCAACTATGTGCAGCGTCGCGAGGCCATCGATTCCCTGCGCAGGCATCAGAAAAATGCCGATGGCAGGGCTGTCTATCTATCCGCCCTCCAAGACCGCTCAGAGAGCATCCGCGCACTGGCAGCCCGCTACATTTATATCGATAGTGCCAATAAGGAAGATGTCGTATCTGTGCTCAAAACAGTGGCTGTGAGCGACTCAGCATCCAGAGTGCGCGCTGCCGCAGTAGAGTCACTGGGAAAATTAGGCTCCAAAGACTACACGCCTGTCATCGTAAAGGCTGTAGGCGACTCATCCTATCTGGTAGCGGCCACTGCACTCATGACGCTCAATACTATCGACTCGACCAAGGCGCTGGAGATGGCAAAGCTGTTTGAGAAAGAGACCGTTTTTGAAATAAAAAATGCCATGTACACGGTTAATGCATTCAGCGGTGATACGAGCTATAATTCATACTTCCTGCGCAAAATCCACACGGAGAAAGGCTTTGCGCGTTCCTTCCTGATGTACCACTATGCGAACTTCCTCATGAGGATGAGCCCTGCGATGTGTGAGGCCGGTATCGACTCTATGAAGAATATACTAACCATCGATGTCGCAGCCAACAAACAGTTTCACGACTTTGGACTGGGCTCGATAGACCGTATCAAGGAGCACTACGAGCGTGAGAAAGCAGCTCTGGAGGGCCGGCTCAATCCGAGTAAAAAATCCAAACTCCGCTATAATCCTATTGAGATCAAAGCTGAGATCGCACGCATCGACCCGATTATCGCTCATGCCAAGGCAGCGCTGGATGCCTTGAAGATCGGGAAGTAGTAAAATCGTAAATTGATTTGCATATCGTAAAGCCTCGTTCATTAGTAATGGGGCTTTTTCGTTATTATTCTATTTGCCGTTCAGGAGCACATTCAGTGATGCGTCCAGCAGACCGATCTCATCATTACCGGAGGTGATAAGCCGGATCTTTTTCTCCGTGTCAAAAATGATGAATGTAGGAAAGGCGCTGACAGCGTAATGAAAGAAGAATGGACTATTGAATCCGATGAGGTCCGATACATTTATACCCGGTGGATCAAATTTTTGAATGTCTTTTTTCCAATTTTCTTGCTTCGAGTCCAGCGAAAAAGAAAGTATCTCAAGACCAGATGACTTGTATTTCTGATAAAGCTCTTTTAATCCGGGAATGGCCTTGTGGCAAGGTCCACAGCCGGAATACCAAAAGAATAAAAGGATTGCTTTGCCTGAGATCGCCCTGCTGTCAAACGGGCTTCCATCTGGTTTCTGCAATATTGATTCATAGAAAGCATCACCGTTTTTTGGTGTGGATTTGTACTTATAGTTGGCGACAAATTGTTCGATCTTTTTAATTACCGGGTATTTTGCGTTGGCAGGTTTGATCGCGGAGAGATATGATTTCACCTGCTCTATGTTCAATTCACTTTTTATATCATTCAAATAGGAAGCAGCTAAAAACGAATCAGGATGTGCGCGGACATAAGACTCCTGATATATCAGTGTAGCATGAAGGAATGAATCTGTGCTGATATTTCCGGATCTCACTGCCCCATCGATCTGCTGATAGGGGGCATCGTCTCTGTCCAGCGATAGTATGTCGCGCATGATGAGCGCATGACTACAGTGGTCATAGCCGACAGACCGTGACTGCCCTGGCGTCATCCAGATAAATCTCATAATGGCATCATCCATGATGATCACCCTATATGGTTCATCAATAGGAATGTCTTAAACGGTGGTGGAGTCATCAATATCCCTCCCGGGGTCAGGTAAGCCGTCCTGATGATAAACGCTCAACTCCTGTCGCCCACAGCTATGATGTATAGTGAGTGTGGGCTGCGCAAATGACGCACCGCAAAACAACATCAAAACAAAAAAGAAATAGTATCGCATCTAAAGGAATAGCACTCTAATATATAATTGAATTAACAGAATCGGGCTTACTTGCTGTATTAACGGAAATTAGCCATCGATATTCTTCCAAAGCCTCATTCAGCAGTAATGGGGCTTTTTCGTTATTTTCGCAGCCCGATGTACTACAATCGTAAAATAGCGCTCACCACCCTCGGCTGCAAGCTCAACTATAGCGAGACCTCCGCTATCGGCAGGACGCTGACGGACCACGGCTATCAGAAGGTGGACTGGTCGGAGCGCGCCGACTATTACATCATCAATACTTGCTCTGTCACAGAAAATGCCGACAAGCAAACCCGTCAGGTAGTCAAGTCTGCCCTTCGCACTAACCCCGGTGCTAAGATCATCATCATCGGCTGCTATGCTCAGCTGAAGCCACAGGAGATAGCCGGCATACCCGGTGTGAATATGGTACTCGGTGCTAATGAGAAGTTCAAACTGCATGAATACCTTGGCGAGCTGGAGGAGTCCGAGGCACCTATCATACTTAATGGCGATATCGACGATGTGGCCTTCTACAGCGAGTCCTATGCACAGGGTGAGCGCACGCGTACATTCCTGAAGGTGCAGGATGGCTGCGACTATATGTGCTCCTTCTGCACTATCCCGCTGGCGCGGGGCAAAAGCCGCAGCAACTCTATCGCAAAGACCGTAGAGCTAGCCAGGAAGATCACCACCACAGGCATCCGCGAGGTCGTACTCACCGGCGTCAATATAGGCGACTATGGCAAGACGCCCGACGGGCTGGAGCGGACAGAAGAGGACTTCCTAGGCCTGATCCGCGAGCTGGAGAAAATAGAGGAAGTGAGCCGCTGGCGCATCTCCTCCATCGAGCCAAACCTGCTGACCAATGAGATCATCGCATTCGTGGCCGCCTCTCAGCGGTTTATGCCGCACTTTCATATACCGCTGCAGAGTGGTAGCGACCGCATCCTGAAGTACATGCGCCGCAAGTATCTGACCCCGCTCTACCGCGAACGCGTCGAGACCATCAGGCGACTCATGCCTCATGCCTGTATCGGAGTGGATGTGATCGTGGGCTTCCCGGGAGAGACGGAGGAGGAGTTTCAGGCGACTTATGAGTTTATCCATTCGCTGGATGTGTCCTATCTGCATGTCTTCACCTACTCCGAGCGCGCCAATACCAAGGCCCTCAATATCACTCCCGTAGTGCCCATCGCAGAGCGCAAAAAGCGCAACGAAATGCTGCGTATCCTATCCGAAAAGAAGAAGCGGGCCTTCTACGATGCCAACCTCCACACTGAGCGAAGCATCCTATGGGAGATAGAGCGTGACGGCGACACCATGTATGGCTTCACTGACAACTATATCAAAGTAGGCACCCCCTACGATGAAAACCTCGTCAACACCATCAAAACCGGCTCGCTGAGTGATATCTCCGCCGATGGCTATGTCAAAGTAATGATGGGCAGCGAGGTAGAGGCGCTCTGATGCTACATTAATGCAATCAAAATTATTTGGGTCACTTTTGCAGATTACCTGCCACCACTTTATGATGATGCTCGCTGTGATAAATAGTAAAATACAGCATCTCCCTGAGGGTCATTTTGCCCAGCAGTGGGTGGGGCAGTTGGTATTTGTCCAGATCTCCTTCGCTGTATTTGTCGAGATGTGATACCAGCTTTGCCAGGTTGCCTTTTAGCTTATCAGTCAGGGCATCTTTGTCCCGATATGATACGGCATCAGGGACGAATTTGCCGGGTGCCTTACCGCCATTGGCGAGTGCTTCATGGTATTTTGCTACCACCGCATCGTAGTCCAGTGAGGGCCTTTGGGGGCTACCGAATGCTTTGAGTCCGATTTTGGGCAGGCCGAGGGCTGTGGTGAGCGGCTTCAGGCTCAGATAGATATGAACTAGTTGCTGTCCTGCGGTCCATTTGCCCGGAGGAGCGGCGTCAAAATCCTCCTCACTCAGTGCGCTTACCATATCAGCCAGACGGAGGTGATTTTCCCTGAGTCTTTCTATTATTTGATCTTTGTGCAGCATATTACGCGTATCTATTTGAAAAGCAAGGTAATTAAATAGCCGTTTTCAACCTTGAAAACATTTCCTTTTTGCTATTAATTTTCATTTGTAAGTCTCCCCTATTCTCTTATTTTTGCACCGCGTTAAAAAGCCTCTGCGGGCGGTTTGATGACTCTTTATTCACTATTAACTATTAATTATAGATATGGCAGATGTAAAGCCGGATGAGATTTCAGCGATCTTGAGAGAACAGCTCTCGAACTTCAAATCAGCTGCGGAACTTGAAGAGGTAGGTACAGTACTCCAGGTGGGTGACGGTATCGCCCGTGTGTATGGTTTGACCAATGCCCGCGCCGGTGAGCTCGTAGAGTTCATGCCGAGCGGTACCAAGGCCATCGTACTAAACCTCGAGGAAGACAACGTGGGTGTCGTACTCATGGGACCTTCTGACAAGATCAAAGAAGGTGATACAGTGAAAAGAACGGGTGTCATCGCCTCTATCAAGGTAGGTGAAGGCATGCTCGGCCGCGTAGTCAATACGCTCGGCGAGGCGATAGACGGCAAGGGCCCTATCGGTGGTACCCTCTACGATATGCCACTCGAGCGCAAGGCTCCGGGTGTGATCTTCCGTCAGCCGGTCAATGAGCCGCTGCAAACTGGTGTGAAGGCGATCGACGCCATGATCCCTATCGGTCGTGGTCAGCGTGAGCTTATCATCGGTGACCGTCAGGTAGGCAAGACAGCTATCGCTATCGACACCATCATCAACCAGAAAGAATTTTTCGCAAAGGGCGAACCGGTATTCTGTATATATGTAGCATGTGGTCAGAAAGCATCTACCGTAGCACGTATCGTGAAGACACTCGAAGAAAACGGCGCAATGGAATATACAGTAGTAGTAGTATCCTCTGCTGCTGATCCGGCTCCGCTCCAGTTCTACGCACCATTCGCTGGTTGCGCGATCGGTGAGTTCTTCCGCGATACCGGCCGTCCTGCGCTGATCGTATATGATGACCTCTCTAAGCAGGCTGTAGCATACCGTGAGGTATCGCTCCTCCTCCGTCGTCCACCGGGCCGTGAGGCATATCCTGGTGACGTATTCTACCTGCACAGCCGTCTCCTCGAGAGAGCTGCGAAGGTGAATGCCAACGATGCTATCGCAAAGAACATGAATGACCTGCCTGAATCCCTCCGCCCTATCGTGAAAGGTGGCGGATCGCTCACAGCGCTCCCGATCATCGAGACACAGGCTGGTGACGTATCAGCATATATCCCGACTAACGTGATCTCGATCACCGACGGTCAGATATTCCTTGAGTCAAACCTCTTCAACTCCGGTGTACGTCCTGCGATCAACGTGGGTATCTCCGTGAGCCGTGTGGGTGGTAACGCTCAGATCAAATCGATGAAGAAGGTAGCAGGTACCCTGAAGCTTGATCAGGCACAATATCGTGAGCTGGAGGCATTCTCTAAGTTCGGATCTGATCTGGATGCGGCTACCAAGGCCGTACTTGACAAGGGTTCCCGCAACGTGGAGATCCTGAAGCAACCGCAGTTCACGCCGTTCTCCGTAGAGAAGCAGGTAGCGATCCTCTACATCGGCACCAAGAACCTCGCAAAAACAGTACCGGTCAATAAGATCAGGGAGTTTGAAACGATGTTTCTCACTCAGCTGGAGACCCGTATGCCTGAGACACTGAAGGCATGCAGCAAGCCGCTGACTGATGAAGTAGAGAAGACGCTGAGCACTCTGGCAGCTGAGGTTTCTCTGCACTTCGCTAAGTAAGATTACACACACATTAATTATAAGAGCCCTTCGGTTATACCGGAGGGCTTTTTTATTTCAAAAATCAACTGATTGTTGGTTTGATTTTTCAAAGCGAATATTATTTTTATACCAAAATAAACTATATGAAAAAACTGATTGGATTCTTCGCTCTTATTCTTCTTCTTGCCGGCTGCAAGACATCGCAGGTATCAGTACCAGTGGAACCGGAATCCTATGTGCAGCTATATGAGACCCAGGGTGTGAATATCAGCGCAAAGAATAACTATTATGTTTATGAAAACGATAGCATCAAAATAATCTATGATTTTTGGAGCGACAAAGGCAAAATCCGCTTTTCTGTTTATAATAAAACCAATAAACCTTTGTACATAAACTGGCTCAAGTCTACATGCATATTAAATTCGAGCAGCACCGCCTATGCATCAGGCACTACTGCCACTGCATGCGATCAACCTAAAATTGGTTTCATCCCGCCCAAAGCTTATATCTCGAAAATAGGGCCGGACATGACTACAAGGCATTTTTCAGACTGGGGTACAGACTATACTAAGAGCACAGAACCCAGGCATGACAATGCCAAAATAACTACCTCCATTTCCTCGAAGCAATTCACTAAAGAAAACTCCCCGATCACTTTTAGAAATTACCTGTCATTTTCTTTCAGGGATGATTTGTCTTCAGAATTTGTAGTGGATAATGAGTGTTTTGTCAAAAAAATAAGTGTCATGGATACCAGGCATTTTTGGGATGGTGCGACCCAGACATCTCAAGGCACGACCAGGTTTGAAAAGCCCAGCGACTTTTATGTCAAAGTCAGATAACACAATTATCAACGTTTACACTCCGGCTGAATGGAATCTAATCGCGCACCAAGGCTGGATACATAGGTGATCCGGAGAGTCAATCCATTTTTACACACTGAAAAGCCACTGACTGATGAAGCAGAGAAGAGGCTGAGCACTCTGGCAGCTGAGATTTCTCTGCACTTCGCTAAGTAAGATTACACACACATTAATTATAAGAGCCCTTCGGTTAAACCGGGGGGCTTTTTTAGTGCTTATGGGTAAGCTGAAAGCTTACAATATTTTAGGTCTAAGTTGGAAACTTAGACCAGTAGAGGGCTTGCGCTGGTTTGACAGCCTGTATGCAGACCTGACGGGAGTGGAGACGCAAGATTTTGCGTCTCCACGTAGCTGATAATAAATTTTGCATTATTAATACAATATTGTATTTTTGTGCTTATTGATGGAATAATAATCCAATAAAATCACCTTAGAAAAAACTGATGCTCCAAAGTAGAGGGCGGAGGGCGCGAACCAACACCTGACTGCAGTAGAGAGGGAGACGAGGATGGGCGCTACATCTTCGCGCGGCCAATGCCCGATATGTATGGGCTACCACACCAGGTATGGAGCTACCGGAAGCGGACTTTCGCTCATGACAATGATATCCCGGCGCGGATGTATGTGATGGAGACGATCCCGGCGGCGAAGCTATTTGACGCCGCACCAAAGGGTATGGTGGCGGCGAAGGTGGTGATCAGTACGCCGGAGCTGAGGACATATGGATGAAGGAAAGAGGTTTGCGGAGGTTAATAAAAATCATTTATGCATAACGATTATATTTTATTATACATTCTCAGATGTTTAGTGTATTTATTTTGAAGGATCAGCATTTTTGGAAAATTTGAACTCACAGTGTAAAATATGGATTTTTGAAATGTATAACTGAAGAGGGGTTTTCTCGTGATCATCTGCAGCGGGGTACCAGGCCCCTAGCCGAATCGGAGCTACAAAAGTCTGATCTCTACCGTATGCCGACCGATCAATCCGGGGAGATGATTACCCTAAGCGCTGCGCAAATCCATAGCGCAATAAAACCCTATCTTCACCGCTCTAAGTAAAACACGCATGGCCAAATCGCGCACCATATATTTCTGTCAAAACTGCGGCAACCAATCTCCCAAGTGGCTCGGCAAATGTCCTGCCTGCGGCGAGTGGAATACCTATGCTGAGGAAGTGATCAACCGGGACGAGGAGAAAGCCAAGGACCGCGGCTTCTCGCCAAAGAGCGATGTCATGCCTGTGGCGCTGCAGGATATATCGGAGTCTCATACGCGACGGCTCAGCACGCATGACACTGAGCTGGATCGGGTGCTGGGAGGAGGTATAGTCCTGGGATCACTAATACTGATAGGCGGCGAGCCGGGCATCGGCAAATCTACTCTCATGCTACAGCTCGCGGCAGGCCTCGAGGGCAAGACCATCCTCTACGTCAGCGGCGAGGAGAGTGACCGCCAGATCAAGATGCGCGCCGACCGCATGAATGTATCAAACAAAGACTGCTACATCCTCACAGAGACTAACACCCAGGCCATATTCAAACACGCCAAAGAGCTCGAGCCGGATATCATCATCATCGACTCTGTGCAGACGCTGCACTCTGCCTACATAGATTCTCCGCCGGGGGCCATCTCCCAGATACGGGAGTGTACTGGCGAGATACAGCGCTTTGCAAAGGAGTCGCACATACCGGTCTTCCTCATCGGCCATATCACAAAGGACGGCTCGATAGCCGGACCGAAGATGCTAGAGCACATAGTAGATACCGTCCTCCAGTTTGAGGGCGATCGCAACTTCACCTACCGCATACTGCGCACGATCAAGAATCGCTTTGGCTCGACATCCGAGCTAGGCATCTACGAGATGCAGGGCAGCGGCCTGAGACCCGTGCTCAATCCCTCGGAGATACTCCTCACCCATCGCGATGAGCAGCCGAGCGGTATAGCCATAGCAGGTATGATCGAGGGCATGAGGCCATTTATGATCGAGACGCAGGCGCTCGTCACGCCGGCATTCTACGGTACACCGCAGCGCTCCGCCACGGGATTCGATGTGAAGAGGATGGGCATGCTGCTCGCGGTGCTGGAGAAGCGCGCCGGTTTCCGTTTTGGTACGAAGGATGTCTTTCTCAATATCGCCGGAGGTATGTATGTGGATGATCCTGCTATCGACCTCGCCGTGATCGCTGCGCTGATCTCATCGTACGAAGACAAAGTCGTGCCTGCAAAAATCGCCTTTGCCGCAGAGGTAGGCCTCAGTGGCGAGATCCGCGCCGTCAACCGTGTCGAGCAGCGTATAGCCGAAGCCGACAAACTGGGCTTTGACAAGATCTTCGTCTCCTACTATAATCAGAAAGCCATCGACAGCGCCAAATACAATCTGGAAGTGATCAGCATCAGCAAGGTACAGCAGCTCGTGGAGCAGCTGTTTTAATGGGAGACAAAGCAGTGTATTACTATTTGCAGGCCACTTTCTTTGCTGCCATAGGAGTGGGGGTTACTTTTGAGGATTCACTTTATTCTCCCTGATTATATTAAGCTCTGTGTTGAGTTTGTCAGTAGTGGTCGCCAGCTGATTTTCTATTGAATTAACATTGCTATGAACACCAATATTGCGAGCCTTGTTGACCTGATTCAGTTCTCTGAGTTGCTCCTGCGAAATGATATTTTTCTCAAAAAGGTCCTTGATTATCTCACCGAGTGAAAGCTGCTTTTGAGGATCAGTATTGCTTTTTGTTTTTTCTGCTATGTCCCGCAATAATTTGTCAAGGTTGCCAAACTTACCCATAAAATCCTTTTTGCTGACGCTATTTATCACAGATCTTTGGGAGAATATATCGGAATTTTCACGCACCAGACGATCTGCACTGTG
>Ga0214192_1002082_pt1 | contig 10637 bp, 12 predicted proteins | sample TroBogEpilimnion_44_FD_153030 | JGI IMG/M metagenome (GOLD analysis project Ga0214192, IMG submission 153030) | Freshwater microbial communities from Trout Bog Lake, WI - 29JUL2008 epilimnion | ecosystem: Environmental > Aquatic > Freshwater > Lake > Epilimnion/Euphotic zone | place: Trout Bog... | reverse complement strand
GCAATAATCAAATTACGAAAATAGAAAATTTAGAAAATTTAATTAATTTACGAATTCTTTTCTTTAATAATAATCAAATTACGAAAATAGAAAATTTAGAAAAATTAATAAATTTAGATGTATTTTATCTTAGTAATAATCAAATTAGTAAAATAGAAAACTTAGATGTATTAGTTAATTTAAAACAAATTTGTCTTAGTAATAATTATATATCAAAAATAGAAAATATAAATTTAGAAAAATTGCGTTATTTAAATATAAATTATAATTATATACGTGATATACCTAATTTTGGAGAATATAAACAAGTAATGATAGAAATGTGTGATCAGCAAAATATGTGGAAAAATATTAAATCTGCTAGATATTAATTTTTTTTTATTATAAATTCAATTTATAATCATAAAAAATTGAATTATATCATATTATTATATAATTATATAATTATGGCAGATTTTGTAAGACTTACATTTAGTAATTATGAAAAATATAAAAATTACATTGGTAATAATATATATGTGCAATTTTTAGCAACACAAAATAAAGAAATTATGGATAATTTTATTGAATATTTTATCGAAAAATCAAAAAAAAGAAATACAAGATGAAACAATTGATGAATATTTTCTTGAATGGATCGATATTCGAGGTGTTCTTATTGAATATTTAAAATCAAATTTAAATATTATTGATGATTATAAAATTTATTTTAAATATGGAGATGATAAAATACAAGTATTTGAACTATATGTATATGAAGATCTAGATTATTTTTATAATCTTGATATTGTAAATGATTTAAATAATAGATATGAAATTTTTATTAAATTTGTTGAGTATGCAAATGTTAGAGTTAAAAATATAATCGAATTTATTAATAAACATGAACATATTATTATATTTAATAATTTTATTTATGTAGAAGGAAAAGGGTATATAGAATATTATTTTGATAATGGAGTAGAAAACCTTTATCCATATATTGATAGATATTTAAAATTAAATTGTGATGATTATATACCATTAGGTAGAAATACAAAATCTGCAAAAAATTAAATAAAAAAATATGAAACTTAATGTAATTTTTTATAACAAAAAAAAATAAATATGTTGATCATAATATTATCTATATTTTAGATTAAAATCGCGTTCAGTTGGGCGATATTTAATTAATGGATCGTCTAATTCAGTACAAATTTGCTCCCATTCTTGGTCATTTGTTTCAATAGTATCTTTTTTTTGAATATAAATAAAATATAAAATACGTCTATATTTGCTATCTAATGGTAATATACAATCTAAAATTTTCATAATATAATAAGGATAGAATTTTTGATTTTTCTCACGAAATTTTTCATTAATTTCTAAAACTCGTGCAAAATAATCACCTAATTGTTCGCGTATATTTTCTGGCAAATTTGGCGGTCCATTTCCTGTTAATTTAGTTAAAATTAATGATGTATGATCATATAAATTATTTTTTCCTAATTCGGCAAGCATTAATCGTATATCATGAACTGTAAGTAATTGTAATTTTTTGCCATCTCTATCAACAATTTTTTGTAAATTCGCGATTAATTTTTCACCATATAAATTTTCTGAATCTTTTGCATCGCCAATTTCAGTATCGGATTCTTGGGCTAAAATTCGTTGTAATCGTCGTTCATAATGCTCATTACGTCTACTATTGCTTGATTGTTTAGTTTTAATAATACTTGAACCAAATAAATAAATATCTTCACATGAATCAAAATTTTCGCGAATATGCCCGCAAATTTCGCAACAAAAACTAGTTTTAGATTTATCAAATGACATTTTTTTACCACAACACATATCATTATCATTAATATTTTGACAAGTTAATAAACTTTGTGATGGATATGACTCAATTAATTTTTTAATATTTACAAGTGATGTTTTAGTTATCGTAAATTTTTTTTCATTAATTTCATATTTTATTTTATCATATATTTCATTAATAGATGGTTCAATATTATTTACTTTAATAATAGAAAGAAAATCAGAAAATGATTTATTTTCGCAAATTATTGGCGCGATAATAATCATATATTTGCTTTCAATATTAATAAGTGTTTGTAAAATATCGCCATATTTCTTTTTATATCCACATGCAGATAGTGTATTACATATTTCTTTTAAAATAACTAATCTTTTCATCAATATTGCTGGTTGCGATTCCATGGGCCCGATCGAATAATGTTCGATCAAGCGGACAAGGCCTCAAATAAAATATGTAGTTGGTTGATGAATTATAATAACCAAAAAAGGTTATTATAATTCTTATGATGTTTTTATATAATATACATTTTGTAAAATAAAAAAATGAATTTAATATATTTATGTATTTATATTATTTTTTATAAATAATTATAATTGTTCATGTGTTGGGAATTTAAATTAATTTTAAAATCTTCATTTACATATTTTTTATATTCATAATTTCTAAACTCCAATTTATCATATACTTCATTTAATGTTTTATTTACATTATATATAAAATTTTTAGAATCAATTTTTTAATATAATTTTATATTACATATAAACAAAAAATATAAACAAAAAATATAAACAAAAAATATAAACAAAAAATATAAACAAAAAATATAAATAAAAATATAAAATTAGTTTATATAATTAAAATTGAATTTATATAAAATATAGTATTTTCAATGGATAAAGTCGATTTCGAAATATTCAAACGCGAATTACAATTATATACTGAAAAAGATGATAAAATTATACAAATAAAAGATATCAGAATAAAATTTACTTATAAAGATGAATATATTGTTATTAAATTTTATATTAATAAGCATAAACATGTAGTTTTTCAAATTTATATTGGCGATAATAAAATTGTATATATTCCAATACGTCGTGGTTATTGTAAAAATGAAGTAAAAACTGAAATCGAAAATATTTTTCCATTATTGTATACTATTCAATTATATGAAAATAATGAACGTTTACTTGTTGAAGATAAATTAATTTTCGATAAAATAATCAATAATGAAAATATTACAACAAATCTTTATTATTTTGAAGATACTATCAAATTTTCTATTTATTTAAAATATGAAGGAAAAAATGTCAATATAAAAAATACCTTTTATTACATACATGAATATGTTTATGCAAAAGAAGATTTTGACGTTGAATTAACAACAGAATTAAATGAATTATGTAAAAATGCGATAAAAGTTTTAGATGTTATAAAAAATAGTGGTAGAAATATTAATATTGATGAGCGTGTTGTGTTTATGGAAAATTATGTAAGAATATGGGCCACATATGGATTTAACGATTTTAAATATGATAATATTGAAGAAATTGATAGATTTATAAAACAAAATTATTATTAACTTTAATTATTAATAATTTTATATATTGTTTTTTATTATTATATATTGTTTTTTATTATTATTTGTTTTTTTATTATTATTTATTTTTTTATCGTTATTTATTTATATGATTATTTATATTATATACATAATGTCAGACGAAGATTTATTAGAAATCGTTTCATGTTATATTATAGATGAATTTTATAATAAAATATATAAAAGTGTATGTAATAAAAATATACATTCACATGAAAAAATTCAAGTTGATTACGTTAATACATTAAATATTTATATTACACGTATTAAAGATACTGAATTTTATGATTCATGGTTTTCAAAATTAACAACATATTATAATGTACACACGAATAATAAATTTAATTTTAATATTAATTCACTTAATTTATTATTCGCAAAATTTGTAACAGCTGAAAAAAATCAAAAACAATTAAGTACTTCACGTGATTTATGTAAAAAAATTACAAATAAATTTATGATTAATTCTATAACATTAATTGGTCAATTTATGACAAATGAATCTGAAATTAAAAAGATTATTTGGCATAGATCAGCGAGTGTAATTGAAGAATTTAAACTAAAAGCTAAAGCAGCGCTTAATACTGTGCGATTTCGTAATATGAATGAAGGTTTACATACACATAATAGTTTATCATTGACTCATGAAGCTATAGAAATTCAAAAATTACACGATGAATGTGATCATTATAAAAAAACTATTGAGAAATTAGAACGAAAATTAAAAGAATATGAAGATGAAGTAGACGAATTAAATGATAATTATGATCAAATTGAAAAAGAACTCGATAAAATGCATCAAAAAGAAGCTGATTATATAAAACTTGTTACATTATTACGTAGTGATAAAAGAGTAAAGGATACAACATATAATGTTGAAGAAGAAAGTAAAAAATCATCATATGTAAAACCAATTAAAAAATTTAAACCTAATAAATCGAAAAAAGTTGAAAGTGAGAGTGAACGCGAAAGCGAGAGTGAATCAAGTGAATCAAGTGAATCAGAATCAGAAAGTGACGATGAAACAGAAAGTGAAAAAGATGATGATTTAAATTTAAAATCTGATTGGAAAGGTAAAGATTTCTCAATAAAGGATTTAACAAATGATGAACCAGTTAAAGAATTTGATTTGTCAAAAAAAGTAATTGAAAAATTACCAGTTTATAAAAAACCAATTTCGCGTGAAAATTTTATAATTGAAGATTAAAAATACAAATAAATATAAAAAATATATATTTTTTATTCATAATATGTAATCGTTAAAATTTATATCTTGTGGCGGTTGTTGTAATACTGGTGGCTGTGTAAATGGTTTAATTTCTTCTTCAGTATTTGCGATTTCTTCTACAATTTGTTTCTCAACTTTATTTTCATTTGCATATTCAAATAAATTAGCAAGTGATTTATAATGTAGAAATAGATAACATAATATGAACACAAATAAGTAAATAGATACCCGTATTGCTTTTATTTGATCATCATAAATTTCATCTTTATAATTTAACATTAATATGATTATAATTATAATTAGTATCAAAAATGTCGATCCTATAGGATTGCGTAATAATCTCGAAAACATAGATTCATTAATTAAATAATTAGAAAAATTATTTATAGTTTCCCCTAAATCAAATGTCATTGTTCCTTTATATAAAATAAATTATAAAAAATATACATTATATTTGTTTAATATTTTGCGGATTTTATATTTTTCATTTTATCGCGTAAAAATTTTAAATGATAACAATAATATTTTAATAATTTTGTTTCAAAAATTTCATAATGATTTGTATATTCATTTATTATTTCAAAATTATGTTCATGTTCATCTGATATTAAAATATGATATACTCCACGTCTATAATGATTATCACTTAAATTTTCATTTTTATTATATATTTTATATCCATAATATTTTGTATTATAACAAATATGTAATGTTTTATTGAAATATAATTCAATTAAATTTATTAAATCAATTATATTATTAAATTCTTCATATTCCATAAGCATTGATGATTTTTCAAATTGAAAATGTAATCTAATATTGTTTAATCCATTTATACAAAAATTATCTATATTATTATTTATTATGGTTTTAATACATGATAATAATATAAATTTTTCAAATAATTTATCAAAATAAATAGATTTTGATTCTATTTTAATACAAAGTTCAATACCATCATCTTCAATATCATCATTCGTAGTACGTAATACGTAATTTTTTAATATCGATATCATTAATATATGGAAATCTACAATATCTTCACGATTTATATCAATATTTGTATTATTTTTATCAAATTTTAAAGATTTTAATATATTATTGTTTTTATCTTTGATTTTGATATGCATGTATAATTTAATTTTAATATAATTTAATTTTCGTATAGGTATTAAATATAATTAATTATTTTTATAATCGTTAAAAAATCCATATTAAATATATGAATTTATTATTTATATACAAATATTTTGATCTTGTCTATTATACAATAATCAAAGATGTCACAAGCTGTACTTGGTGAGCCAATGCAAAAATTACCCGCCATTCCAAAAGATGTAACAGATGAAGATACAATTAAAAATTTACTTAAACAATTAGAAGAAGATCCTGATATGTTAGATTCTGAGGAGTTTTCTGAATTATCGGATGAACAATTGCTTAAAATGTATGCGATATCTTCTCAATGGTCAAAAATGGCATGTGATCAGCCAAAAGGACCAGTAAAAGAAGTAGTTTTTGCTAGTATTAGTAATGTGCGTGAAAATTATATGAAACGATTTATTGTTACAGGTACAACAAGTTTTCTATATCAAATGTTATATGAATTTAGCGTTGAGGAAAATGCGCGATCATGGACACCTAATGCACCAACTGAAACTGATCCATATGATCTTGATAAATTAGTTGAACGTGCTGAAACTATTTATAAAGCAGCTCTTCAAGCAAAACAATCACAAACTTACTATCAAGAAACAGTAGCAAATAATATTAAAGCGCGCGAAACACGCGAAGAATATGAAAATCTTGCAAAACAGCCAGATTTTGCGGGTTATAATGATGTTCAAAAAGCTCAACTTGCTGAACTTGATAAATTCGGCGATAAAGAAAAAATGGATGAACAAGAGCGTTTACATCAAATGTCATCAAAATATGCTCAATATGTTGCAACTCATTATTTGCAATTGTATGGAAAGGAAGCACGTGAAAAAACAAATAAAACACGCGAAGAAGCAATGAAATATAAAGAAGTTAAAGAACAAATTGAAGCAAATAAAATGAAACCAGTTGAATCTGCCGGTAAATTGACTATGCCAGAAAATGTGGCTAAAAATATTATTCGTAATTTTCTTGATACATTTTTACGTTTTGATGCTAGTATTCATGTTCGAAGTGGTGCGTCAAATGATAATAATTTGGATTATACTAAACTTAAAAAAGCATTTAATGAGGCATATGAAGACGCATATTATGTTAATGATTTAGATGAATACGGGGTTGATAAAATGGATCCTACTCATTTTACCCTTGAACAAATTAATATTTCACGTCTTAAACCAAGCACAAAAGATAAAGTTTTATTGAGTGATATTAACACAATTTGTAGTGATCGTCAATATTATAATACAATTATGAATTTGTGTCGTTATTCTGAATTGCGTGAAATTGCACAACGCGCACTTGCCGATTCTCCTAAATATCTTAAATTTTTAGTACCCAATACAAATAAACTTTTGGAACTTGGCGAAAAAACGAAAACAATTTCACGTAACGATTTAGTCACTAAAATCATTGTTCCACAAGATTTTTATCATCGTCTTTCATATTATTTAGAAGTAAATCATAATTTATTGCGAAACGTAACAGAAGCGATTTATCCTGAAAAATCAGATATTGATCAAAGCGTTGCAATTTGGAAATATTTCTCAGGAACAAAAGATGAATGCAAAAAAGAATTTGATGAACATTGTAAAAAGTTTCAAACGCAAACACCTGCAAGTATTTATATGCTAGATGTTGGGTATTGGTCTATTGTTTCTAACGATCAAAAGAATCGCGAAAATATTAACATTTATAACAGTAATAACATTGTTTTACAACGAATTTTAGATCGTCACTCTCAGGATGCCCAAGTCGGAAGTGAACTATTAAAAAATCGTATTAAAACGAAGAAACAAAAGAATATTGAAGAGGACGGTCCAGATGCGGAAGGTTTATCAAATTATACTAAGCATAATAACTCAAAAGTTTCAGAAGGTGAAAAGAAACTCAAAATTCAAGCAGAATTAGGGAAAAAGGAAGCTATTGATGAACTTGCCCATTTAGATGAATTACGTACAATTATTAAAAATGCCGAAGAAAAATTACTTTCTGGGCAACAACTCCAAAGTGATGAAAATACACGTTATCAATCAGCTCTTCGAGAAATTAAATTAGCTAATGATATGGCAAATGTTCCAGAAGGTAGTGTAGCCGTAGACATATGGAAAACTAATAAAGATGGCAAAATGACTAAAGAAACGATATATACTAAGGCTGAAATCTAAAATATAAAAAATAATTTAATAAAATATATTTTTTATAATAATTTAATATTTGGCAGATTTAATATTTTTTATTATATTTTTGTGCATTAGATAAACAATATATTGTCTAAATAATAAATAAGATTTTATATAATAATAATTATCATTTTTTTTGACAAATTTCTTCTTTTTTATAATTATACAAAACAACTTGATCGTCTTCATAATCAGATTCTATATAAATTTTACATATTCTATTATTTAATAAAGTAATAATTTCACATATTTCATTGTTTAATGTTTTATTTTTAACTATAAATTCAATTATCGAATTTTTTGTCTTAAATATTAATTTTACATTATTATAATTTTGTACGTCCATATCGTTAAATATAAATCGTATATCAAAATTCATGTTTAGTCTAATATATGTTAACATTTTATCAATTAATTCTTCTTCAATTGATAATAAATATACAATAACTAAATTTCCATAATATATAAAATCTATTTGTTTACTTATAATCTTAATTTTTTCAATATCATCGTTTAATGTTTCATCTTCAAATAAATATTCATAAATATCTTTATGACAATCTTTAATATTGATAATAATATATAATTCATTTTCATCGTCTAAATTGTAATAATTAAAAATATCAATAACATCTTTTACTTTTATTGTTTTATCTTCAAAGGTCAAAGTAGTCATTTTTATATATATTTAAGATTCAATTTTAGAAGTATAAATATGAATATGAATATGAATATGATATAAAATTAAAAATTGAATCCCATATAAACATATATAATGATGTAGTGTCTTGATTATCTTCTAAAAGAGCTTAAATATTGATGAAAATATCAAATTTAATATAATAGTATTAAGTCTTGTAAATAATCAATTACAATTTAATTTTGATATTAATGGTAAGTATACATTTGCAGTTCGTAATTTAGATAAAAAATCTATTGCAGAAATCAAACAAAATGCTAAAGATCTATATAATTTATGGAAATTTATCAATGATAAAATAATATATACACCAACATGTTACAGCAAAATTGGTAATGATGGTTCAATATACACATTTATTTTTAATGATATAGATGAATATGATATTTATAAAAATAATGTATTTTACAAATCATTAGGAAAAAATATCATCATGAACTTGATGAATTTTTAAAATTGCATTTTCCAAATGATTATAAAATATATGAATTATAAAAAATATAAAATATATATAAATGATATTTTTTTATTCATTTGAATCATTTGATTCATTTGATTCATTTGATTCATTTGACTCATTCATTGTTTTAATTATATTTTCCATTTTTTGCTTTAATTCTAAAATATGTGCTTCTAAATTAATTCTATCTTGTTTCCAATATGAGTATTCACATGTTGGAATTAATAATAGTCTAAATTCACAATTTTTGATTTCAATCAGGGTTTGGACTAATTCCTCCATGATAATGTATAATATATAAAAAATCAATTTTTACATTTTAATTCACCGCGCAATTCTAGCAATTTTATCGTATATTCTTCAATTATATGTTTTGCATGAGTTCTCGCAACATCATAACCAAAATGATTATATGTTGTACGATTAAAATCAATAATTGCTTCGATATACTTAATACGCCTTTTTAATTCGTTATCCATAATAATATAAAACTTATATAAATTTCAATTTTTTTGCTTATAATATTCAATTCGTTCATTACACATATTAATATACATATTACAAATTTTTATCGCATTTTCAGCTGATCCGTATTTTTTAACTAATTCTTTATATCTATCATGAAAATTAATATTTAATTGTAAAATATTAATATTCATAATCATTTTTGATTTTAATCGAGCGTATTCATTGATTTTCTCCATATTATATAAACTTATATATTAATCAATTTTTGTCAAAATTCGACAAAAAATTGAGTTTTATATAGACGTTATATTTTGGGATACAAATGCTTGTTTCTCTTGAATTTAGTCCTTCTTTCATTATAGAAATAAATAATCATTTTGATATTAATCGATTTGTGGGTGACGCAGAATGTAAAATCAATATAAATGATGAATTAATGTCAATTATTACACATTTATATTCAGTTGTATTAAGTTATATGAATCATATAAATCTTGCTATAAATAGACCAAAGGAGTTATTTGATATACAATTATATGGTTCAGTTATACATCATATTTTTGCGGCCGAAATGGGTCAAGATGTGCCGTACAATGATTTTGATTTTATGGTAATTTTATCTAAACCAGTCACAAAAGAATTTATTCAATTTTGCCAAATATCATCAACTGTTAATCTTGATTTTGTGGGCGAATTTTCAATTTGTAAATCATCAGATTATGAAAAATTATTTGTTAAATGCGAAAAAGTAATAAATGAAAAAACATACAAGTTTGATATTTCATTAGGAGATAAAAATACTATTTTGGATGGTTTGCCAATTACTACTGCATGTATGAAATTTACGACATTTAAGCCGCCATATATTTATTGTCCAAATGATTTTCAAATTATCAATATTATTGAAATGTTTGAGAAAAAACCATTAACATATCCAATGGTTCGTATATTAGCATCATCACTTATTAGAGATAAAAAATATAAAGATGACTTTATCATAAAATGTATAATTGCTGCCAAAAAAATGAAAAATGGAATT
>Ga0214192_1002079_pt1 | contig 10645 bp, 14 predicted proteins | sample TroBogEpilimnion_44_FD_153030 | JGI IMG/M metagenome (GOLD analysis project Ga0214192, IMG submission 153030) | Freshwater microbial communities from Trout Bog Lake, WI - 29JUL2008 epilimnion | ecosystem: Environmental > Aquatic > Freshwater > Lake > Epilimnion/Euphotic zone | place: Trout Bog... | reverse complement strand
TTGCATCACATCAAACTTCAACTGTTCAATGTCAGTAAGAGGAGTATGCAAGACACGATTAGTGTCAATGCCGAAGGAATCGAAATAAGATTGAGGAGTGCCAAACTCAGAATCATAAAAAAGAAGTGCCGCATCATCATATTTGTCTAAGTAAGATTTAGCCATTAAAAGACTAAAAGCAGTTTTAAAATGCTTTGAAGGACCTGCCCACATTGTGAGACCTGGTGTTAACCCACCATCAAGTGCACCGCTAAGTGCAACGTTGATGATAGGTATAGATGTTGGAATCATGTCTTTCTCTGTGAAAAACTTTGATTTGGAAAGAATAGCAGATTCTTTGATACTGCTATTTTTCTTCAACTTCTCAAGTACACTCATTAATTAGTCTCTTGGTAAAATTGTGGCTTCATTGATTAAGTCTAACAAATCACTTGTATGATTCACAAGAATTTTTGTAGTGACCCAATCATCCGTGTGACTTCTACCACCAATTTCAAACATAAAACCATTGTCATACATGTAGATTTGGTAGTTGTCATTTACTTTTGCTAATTTATCTGAAATTTTTACTGGTACGATTTTACTCATTGTTTTCTCCTGTTAATATTAAAATTTTCCACTTGCTATATCTTTTGCTTTTTCAAAAGCGAAAGGAACCGTATAATCATATGTAGTTGTTGAAACTGCAGGTGATGTTATGTTTGCTATGTTCTCTTTATCAATTTGAACTGTCCATAATGGTGGTGTTGCTACATTAGGAGTAACTTCACTAACAACTGTTGTTGGTTTTTGTTCTTCTTTCGTTTCTTCTTTTTTAAACAATTTCTTAATTGTCATTTCATCATATTGTTCTTTCATTGACTTGTTAGCGGCAATTAAAAGTAATACAGCTAAAGGATCAAAAACAATCATAATTAGCATGATTACAAGTCTAACTGCTTTATCAATTACATCTCTATTACCAGAACCATATATTAATTCTGCAATGTATTTAATTGGACCAAAGTCTGATTCTGCCTTCTGTAACGCCACATTAAGAGGTGCTCTTTCTTCGTTAAGTGCAGTAATGGATTTCTGCGACTCTTGAATCTCTTGGCTAATGCGGCTACGGTCTTTCTGTTGGGCTTTGCGAATGGCGACTGCTTTATCTGCCCCTTTTTCATCCGAGGATCGTACCATAACTTGGTCCACTCCCTCATCAAGTTGTTTGAGAATCTTACGATTGCCATCTATATTCTCCTTTTCAGTTTTAATTTTCTCATCTAACATTGCAACTTTATCTGATAATGGTGCAGTATCCGCCGAATGTTCTAAGTGTGCTTTTGACAAATATCCAAAAATTCCCATTGATGTAATCAACATCAAAATAACAACTGCTGTTACGAAAGGCGCTTTAAGACTTCTTGGTGCAGTTTCCCAGTTTCTATAAGTCCATGAAATCGTTACTAATTTAGCAACTTCAAATGTTGAACCCATTATAATAATAGGCCAATACGAACCGGGAAAAATTGCAGTAAGTCCTATTACTGAATAATAAGCCGCAACGCCAGATAAGCCTAATGCGGTAAGTAGTGTTAAGAAAATCATTTAAAAAATCCTTCTAATGTATTAACTTTCTCAGCTTTCCAACTAACACAATCTAAAATTGTTTGCATAGGTGCTAAGAATGTCTTCTCGAATTGTAACTCATAATCTATATACTTGTCAAGCCCAAACTCGGTAGGAATACGATTTGGGAATGATATTACCGAATCTTTAAATGGATTAGGTTCTTTCAAATATGCAAACTTAATCTTCTCACCTTCTTTAATTAATTCATACTTTTTGGTAAGTTTCATTTCTTTCAAGTAATGATTATATAGAATTGCGCCTTTAACATGAATTGGCGTACCTTTGATGTATAACATACTGCCGGAATTAGAATAGTTACGTATACCGTTAACACCCCTAGGAAAAGAAATTTCTTCAGGAGGCATTGCTTTGAATTCTTTCTTAAAGTCTTTAATAAACTTTTGAATATCTTTCTCGGTACCTTTCATTATTAATGAAATCATTTCTTTCATTTTAACTCGAATAGCGGATGGTGTGGAGGATTTAATAACTTCAAGACCCATAATCTTAAGGTCTGGCTCATTATATCTAACACCTTCATTGTCATATACATTGAGAATATACCGTTTCTTAGCAGTCCACATACCTTTATCGGCAAGTGACTCTCGTTTCATTTGCATCTTTTGCTCGAATACTTGCATATAGTCGCCTAATTCTTTATAGGACTTCTCAATGTAAGGTTCAAGTTTATCATTACAAACTCTATCCATAAAGTCAATTACCTTTGTTGTGGGCATACAAACTTTAACATCAGCACCATAAACTTTATCAACTAATTCACCAAGTCTTAGATAAATTGAATCTGTATCAGATGCGATTACATAATCAGTTTCCGTTTTTAACAGATTGTTCATGTAATCATTTATCTTATTTTGAATCCAACGAATACTCAACTGACCAGCCGTAGTAACAGCCAAAGCCAACCGAAGGTCAAAAAACCGAAAGTACTGAGAGCCAAGAGCACCATAGGCAGAGTTGAGGCCAACTTTTTTCGCCAATTGTAAATTATTATAACGAGCAATTTTCTTTTCAATTTCATATTGCTTAGATTCATCGGGTTCATTTTCTAATTCTTGTTTTGCTTCTAAGTATAATTTCTTAAACTTTTTGCGGTCTACATACATTTCATCTAACATTTGAGGTAAGAACCCACGAACATCTTTCTTAAAGAACTGTCCGTTAGGTGTTAATACAACATCATTGGGTAATGCAGATAAGTCAATACTTTTAGTCAAAAGTTTATCTACATTAACACCTTGAGAAATAACCTCACGCATTGATTCATTATAATCTTCAGGCTCAATCAATGTTTCTGGACTAATGTTGTATTGCATCATTAAATGAGGATACAGAGAATTCAAGTCAAAAGAAACAACGTATTCATGGAAACCTACTTGTGGTTCTTTTACATAAGCACCTTCAAATGCCATATTTTTATCTTTGACGATACGTGGTGGTACAATGATATCTTTCTCTTTGAGGTAAGAATATGTTAACGCATCCCACATACGTGTTTGTGCAAATACATCATCATAGTTTGATTTTGTATCATATGTCAAAGAAATGGCAAGTTCAAGTAACTTCAACTTCTCTTCAAGTCTCATTACAAGACCAACGTCTTTGATGTTGTACTCTATGAATTTTTGATAGTCGAGCCTATACAATGTGTGAAGATTATCATATTCATCATATGATAACTTACCTTCACCCAATTCAACTTGAGCAATAGTTTCAAGTTTGTAATTTTCTTGGGACTTACCATTAGGCGCATACCACTTGTATAAATCAATATAATCTAGACAAGAAACACCAAGCAATTCATAGTATAAAACTTGTTTACCGTTGATTGTTGTAGTACGTTCTTTAATTATATTCCATGGTGATAATTGTTTTGCAAAATCTTCACCTACAATTTTTCTAAAACGATTAACTAGATATGGTACATCAAAGTCTTTCATAAACCAGCCAGAAAGAATATCTGGAGGATCATCAGCCCATAACATCATAAATTTTTTGCAAAGTTCATATTCATCTTTGCATTTTACATAGATTTCACTACCTTGAGTTTTGTATTCACCACAACCAAACACATAAGTTTTACCATTAATCCATTGTATACAAATAGCTGTAATGGGTTCTGTTGCCTCATATGGATCAGGAAAACCATTCTCTGAACCGACTTCAATATCGATTATAGCAACTCTCACATGTTCAAAATCATAATCAATTAGACCAGGATAATTGTCTGTAATGTATGCATATTCAAATCGAGCCTGACCATATATCTTAGGTGCGTTAGAAACGTCTTTCCAGCCGTCTAGAAAGTCTCTAGCATCACGAATGACATCAAACTGTCTCCTCTCTAAATTTAGACCTTGTAGGCTTTTATATTGAGAATCTTTTTTTGTTTCAAGGTACAGAGATGGTGAGTATTCGATTCTTTGTTTAACTCTTTTACCATTTCTAATACCTCGAAACATTACGTTATTGCCGATAACGTAAACGCTTGTGTAGAAGTTCATCCTAGAATAATTTCTTTCTGTTTTGGTAGTACGATGCCTGAGCCAAATACTTGATTATAGTTATCAATAAAATCTTGTGCTGGATTGTAGGAGTATACTACAGATGTATTTGGGATGTCAATAGTTGAATCTTTTATTTGTTCCGCATGTAGTGGAAACGGTGAAAATCCGATGTTTGGTTGTCCATCTTTACCACGAACGATTGAGATACCTACCGGATTTTTAACTTTATAATGAGATGTCGGTGACAATCTCTCTATATAACCAAGAATTTCTTCACCTGTCACTAATTTCAAAACTTGTATACTCATAATAACCTTATAATGTTGGAGCGTGGTAAGGGAATCGAACCCTTGTCTTGAGCTTGGAAGGCTCTAATTCTACCATTAAACTAACCACGCATAAATAGATAGATTGTCTATTATATATGAAATCGTCTGAACTGTCAAGCAGTTCTTGTTATCTTTACCATGAAATTTGATTATTAATGTCTGGTAATTATAACACTTTAAATGGATCCAATAACATTATTCGCTATGGCGAATGCCGCTGTTGCGGCTGTCAAAAAAGGTTGTCAACTCTACAAAGATATCAAAGGTGCGGCAGGGAACGTAAAAGAAGTTCTTGACGACCTTGATAAGCAGTTCCACGACCTACATAAAGATAAACCCCCAACACCAGAACAAAGAAAACAACTTACCGAAAAGAAAAATGAAGTCATTGAGTTGAATAAAAAAGGTGGGGATACGGATGATATTTATGCGGAAATTGGAGAAAAACTAGGTGAATTTTTTGATGCTTTTCATAAATGCAAAACTGTGCTGATAGAAGAAGAGAAGTATGCCAAAACACATGTGTATGAAGGTGATGCCAGTTTAGGTAAACGTGCATTACAAAGAGTTCTAATGAAAAAGAAATTAGAACAAATGAGTGTTGATTTACGTGAATTGGTAGTTTATCAAAGTCCGCCGGAACTAGGTGCTTTGTGGACCGATGTAAATAAAATGATGGAGGAATTAGGAAAACAAGAAGAGATTCTAATTGCTCGTAAAATGAAAATGGAAGCGGCAGATGTAAAACGAAAAGCCCTCTTTATGAGAAGGCTAAAAGCTGATGCCTATTTTGGTGGTTTATTACTCTTTATAATATTTTCAATGGGTTGCGTTTTTGCTTATATTGCATATGATGCACAAAAAAGATATCCCAGTCTTTTTCAGCATACTAATCAATATAAATTAGAAGAATTGAGAAAGAGAGAGATTTTAGATTATATTGAAAAATCAAAGAAACCTATGTTTGAAAGCCCAAAAGAGGATTAATAATACGCTAATTGATATACCTAGAAAAAATACAAACCAATAAAATAAAAATTTACCGGCGTGTTCTACTTCTTCTAAAAGTTCTAAAAGTCTTGATGTGAAATGCATTTGATCGAGCGTTAATTTTATTGGAATATTCATAAAAATTAATCATCAAAGCAAATTAAAAAAATATTAAGATATGGATGTGTTGGTTGTTGCAACTGATTCGTGAACTAATTCACCATTAGCATTAAAAATTTTTAACGTATCGGCATCTTGTGTATGTAAAAATGCCTTAGCTTCTTCAAAAGAATCAAAAAAATGTGAAGAAGATTCTAAAACACCACCAACCCATTTGTGTTTTTTTACCATGTGATGTGACATTTGTTTTCCTTATTTAAAATATTTTAACCATATAGTAAGGGTCTCATCAGTATAATTTTTGAGACTCTTTCTATTTAACCATGTATTTAGACGAGGCCATGTATACGCCAATTCTAATTTTCTGGCAATATCTTTTGTGTCAGTAGGATCTGCGGCAAAAGTATTTGACATCCACGGTATTTCTAAAGACCCAACAAATGGTACTCCTTGAGATACGAAATCTGCCCCAACAATATTAAAAGTTTCCGAAAAACTTACCTGCAAACCAATATCCATTTTTGAACACAATTCGGTAAAATTATCTCTAGGTGTCCATTGATGATTTATCAGTTGATGTCCTGTATCATTAATCTGTATAAAAAAAGATTTTAGATTATTAATCATTGGCTCACCTTTCATTTCAATACGTCCGGCATTAACATGAAATCTCAATTTCTTTTTTATTCGATTAGCAAATTGTAATGCTCCTAGTGCTTGTGATAAATGATTCTTAAGAGGTCTTATAGCACCAAAACAACCAACATCAACAAATTCTTTTTTAGTATCTAATTTTTTGATATCGAATTCTTGAGGATAATAATTTGGTAAATATACAATCTTTTCTTCAACTTTACAAATTCTGAACCCAAAATGTTCTTTTACATACGCCCTCATATCATGTAACATTCGTGGTGCATTACAGGCAATAACAACATTTTTGTAGGTTGAATATTCGGCAATCCAATCCATAGCAATACCTTCACCTGCCATAAATGGTAATTCAGAATGTAATCTGATAATCCACTTAACTGAAGGATGCAACTTTTGCAATATTGCGAACTTAGTTGGAGTTACCCAAAGGGCTTCAATAATTACATGAGTTGGTTTATATATATTGACTTCACGGTCAATACAATTATTATCTATGCATACAACTAATTTTGATTGCACACCATTATTGTTCAGCATTTCATACATGAAACTTGCCGAATTGTATAATCCGGTACTTAAGCCCACATTTGAATGTGTGATGCTATTATAATCTTCCCTGCGTTTGAGAAGAAATAAAACTTTTGACATAATCTGTTCACCTAAATTTGAAATAGTTTTGTTGGTTGCGGGTCCCGGAGTCGCACCAGGAACTGAGGATTATGAGTCCTCCGTAATTCTGTTTTACTAACCCGCGGTATATATAGTACACATTATTGTGTCTTTTTTGTGAAAATATGGAGCGGGATACGAGAATCGAACTCGTGTCCGAACCTTGGCAAGGTCCCGTTCTACCATTTAACTAATCCCGCTTGAATCTCTATTTATACTGTCGTATTAGTCTTCAAATACACCTATAACATGTTCTAGTTTCAAGGTATACAAATCGTCTTTTACTTTTATTGCGCCGTTCCAATTAATAAGTAATTCTTCCCCTATCAATACTTCAGAAACCTCAGGACCAACACTTACGACTTTAGCCAAGTCTGGTTCTGGTGAAGATTGTAATATAATACCTGAAGAGGTTTGCTTGAGTGGTGCAATTCTTTGCACAATAATTTTGTCATGTAGGGCAGTAAACATAATATTCCTTATAATAAAAAAAGTTGGGGAGACTAATGGGAGACGAACCCATTCTACGACTTTCACAGAGTCGGGTGCTAAACCGTTACACTATAGTCTCCATTATTTATATTTGTTCTGCCAAGATTCTTTTCAATCTGTCAGCACAAAAACTTGCGGCAGGTGCATCTGGTTTTACCATCGGAGTAATATCACATGTACCTTTGATGTACCCAATTGCTTGTTGCACAACGCAAGAAGAACCGAATTCATCTGATTTATTTAAATCTAAATGTACTTCAACGTGGCGGTCTTCTAGAACATCTGCCATTTCTTGAAACAATTCAGACACTTTATATACCTCTGTCATCAAACGCATTGCTGGTTTACTTTTTTTGTGATCGTAATCTAATTCACGGTCAACAAAACCGAAAATTTTACAACCATGGCAACCATCAATGTGAACAACAACCGCAAGTGCATAGTCAGCATACCATACACCATTAATTCTTAAGCGTTCCGAATCAGCACCAAGATACACTTTAGTATTCGGTCCTTGAGACAAGATAAAATCTTTGACTACTTGTATGTCGAAATTTCTCATAGAACACCTTCCTTTAACAACAATAAATATCTAACTACTACTTATTTAAACATCATGGATTTATACAAACAACTGGGAATTTCACCAGATGCAACAAGTGAAGAAATTAAACACGCCTATCGTTTGTTAGCTCAGATACACCATCCAGATAAAGGAGGTGATGAAGAGAAATTTAAAAAAATTAAAATGGCGTATGAGACACTAAGTGATCCTGATAAACGTGCCCATTATGATGCCACTGGTACCGTAAATCAAACTTACGATATTAATGCAGAAGTTCTTAATGAACTTGCTCAACTCACAATGCATTTTATTAATAGAATGGATCCTATTAATGATGATTTAATTATGATGATGAAAGGTGATATTATTGAGGCTATAAAAAATGTTAATAACAATATTGGTAATGTTACGAGAGATATCAAAAAATTTGAAATGATTGTAGTGCGAATCAAGTCTAGGAAAAAAGAAAATATATTGCAAAAATTCACACAGAACCATATTGACAACTTAAAAAATACCTTAAAGAATATGGAAAGAAGAATCGAAATTCTTAATCTTATGTCTGAAAATTTATTAGACTATTTTTATTCGTCTGATGCTATTGAAGCTATTCAACAGATTACCGGACTCATAGAATAATTGGCCTCCCGCCAGGGAATCGAACCCCGTCCAAGAGTTTTGGAGACTCTTGTGCTACCGGAACACTTGCGAGAGAATTACATATAGAAACACACTCGGCTAAATTTACTTTCGTACCGGATGCCTTAATGAGTGTGTTTCTATATGGTGCCCCAAGAGAGAATCGAACTCCCGTCAACGGGTTACAAATCCGTTGTAATACCACTATACTATTCGGGCAATAATTTCTTTTTCAACTTCATTGCAACGTAAGTACCACAAAATGCGCCTGTTAAGGATGCATATAACATTGAGTGGTCCTCAATATAATTAATGGCCGCTATACTTGCGGTAAATGTGACCGCCGTACTCCATACACTTGCTAGTAAATATTTATTTTCTTGTACTGCTTTTAAATAAAAACAATACAAAAGGTCTGTCACAAACACTAAAAAAAATACCATTAAATAATTCATAATTATCCTTAAACTAAAAAAAATACCATTAAATAATTCATAATTATCCTTAATAAGGTTAATGGTGGATGTGGTTGGGATCGAACCAACTGTGGTGTAAACCGGAAGATTTACAATCTCCTGCCATACCATTACGGCGGCACATCCATTATATTGGTCGGAGTACAAGGATTCGAACCGTTTGCTACTGGTTGCAAACCAAGTGTGTTAGCCGAGTATACCAATATCCCTAATTATTTCTTATCATATATACACCATAGTCACATTCAATATCGGTTTCTACGAACCCAAAATGTTCCCATAAGTGCTTTGTTTTAATTGTTCTATTTGCCGCAGATAATGTAACAATTTTATTACTGTTTAAACATTCGTTGATTACGCTGGTAGATATTCCCCGACCACGCAATGAATTTTCTATTACGATATCGTGCAAAAATATACAGTCACACTTTGTAGTTTTATCTAGTATAGTATTCAATGCAGGTGGACGTTCTGATGTCCATGGATACCAAAAAATGTATCCTAATATAGCGCCATTGATTTCATAAACTTTACAACCATTTGGATAATATAAAAATTTATCCTCATACACTTTAAAAGATTCGTGGTAGTCTGTTCCCCAAGTAGCATCTGCTAATTGAAAAACATTTGTTAAATCTTGATATGTCATTTGTCGCCACATCTATTATTTATATTTTGGTCGGAGTAGTAGGATTCGAACCTACGACCCCCTGGTCCCAAACCAGGTGCACTACCAGGCTGTGCTACACTCCGAATTTTACTACATCTTGCCATTTGATAACAAGATTTTTATCATAATTTTGTGTTCTATTTTTCTTTCTATTTTCCATTGCTGGAAGATATTGTAAATTATTTTCATGGTGTAAACCACCTTCAGCTAATGCTATTATGTGGTCTACTTCGTATCCTTTTGGACAATGTTTATAAATTTCTTTAATCAAACCAAAATTGGCATTATCTGGAGTAAGATTTTTTTTCTTTGCTCTGTACTTACTGACACCAACTCTATTTTTGATTATTTTATCATGTTCAGTTCTTCTACCTAATCTGTCCCATAATTGCAACGATAATTGTCTTTTAATTTCTTTCATCTCATCAGAATGTTTCCAACCAGATTTTCCTTTACCTGGATGACCATTCACTAAAAAATTCTTTTTAACTGATTCTGATTTTTTCTTTTTATCTTCCTCAGTCCATTGTCTCGAATTAGCACAAGACCTAGAACAAAAGGTTCCAGATTTGTTGTGCTCTGTATTACATTTGGGACAAATTTTCATATAGTCTCCTCAATATTGGCTCCGCATCAGAGAATCGAACTCTGCTAACCAGTGATTAACAGTCACGCCCATGCACCTTGCTCGGGTTCTGCGGAACAGAATTAGATTGGACTTACAATACACTATCTTGGTGACTGTGTAAATGCCACAAAAATCTGGCGGTCCCAAGGGGATTCGAACCCCTGTTGACGGCGTGACAAGCCGCTGTAATCACCAGGCTATACTATGGAACCAAAATCATTATTAAGTGCTATCGTGCAAATTTAGTCGTGAAGTAGCTAACTTGACAAAGCCGATG
>Ga0214192_1002078_pt1 | contig 10646 bp, 16 predicted proteins | sample TroBogEpilimnion_44_FD_153030 | JGI IMG/M metagenome (GOLD analysis project Ga0214192, IMG submission 153030) | Freshwater microbial communities from Trout Bog Lake, WI - 29JUL2008 epilimnion | ecosystem: Environmental > Aquatic > Freshwater > Lake > Epilimnion/Euphotic zone | place: Trout Bog... | reverse complement strand
TTCGTAATACATTAAAACACGTCTATGAATGAGGTTCCCTGGAAAGATATAATCATCCTTGTGGCGGGTGCGTATGTTGTGGCATCCTGGATGATGTGGTGGTTCACCACTTCTCTTCCTATCCATGTATTGGAAGTTTTACGGTACTTTGGTTGGCGCTCCAAAGACACTGAGTTTTGGGGGGCAGAGGTCATGCCTAACTTTCCCAAGATTGATCTGGCTAAATGGACGCGTCCAGAGTTTGATGATTGGATGCACAAACTTAACCCTTACATTGGTGAATTACTTTCGTGTCCAGGCTGCTTCAGTTTCCATGTAGCCTTTTGGGTTAGTGCATTGGTGAATACCATGATGGGGTTCATTGACGGTTTTACACTTTGGCGCTTGCTGATGTTTTATCTATGCTGGAAAGCTTGGCCATTTGCTGCGAATTCTTTACTGAAAAAAATCAAATCCTAGTATGAAAGAAATTATACTGTTCCGTAATGTTGGTCCGTCACGTCTTCGTTGGAGATTCGTCGTGGATGATTATGACACAATTGTGCTGGAAGGACCAGTTCCTGACGATTACACATCCTCGATACCAGATACTAAAGTTGCGTCGCCTGCGGCCACTACAATTGTACATAAGAAACACTTGGAAACTTTAGATAAGCGCGGAATCAAATACGAGATTCTGGCGGACGGTAAAATCAATATCCTAAGCATCCCAAGCAAAGAGCGTCACATCAGCCAGTTCTTGGAATACCAAAAAGAGTACTGCACGGAGGCTATCCCCAACTGCGCAGCCCTACGTCAGCAGATGCTGAATGAGATTGAAGGATCTGGAGGAATTGAATGCCCGCAGTGTGAGCTGAATCGCATCAAACAAAAGTATCGTGATTTGCTGGAACAGGTTATAGTTAGTCCATGAGTTACATTCCCGGAATCGAGAATTATCCACACATTCAACGTCGATTAAACTATGAATTATCGAGGTTGAGTAATAATTGTGCCAATTGTGAACGTGAGCGTGTTTACAATAAATACCGGGATATCGTTTCTAAACAGCGGGCGCGTGATGAGGCTATAACTAAAAAGAAGATCAACGGAATCAATAGACCTTGAGAAGCAGGTCATTCTTTAGTATTGGTATAGCATGGCTTCTGATACCGTAGACACGCTATACCAATCTTACGCTGCTGCTCCAGGGCCGAACACCCTGAAGCCCCTGGTGGACGCTCTAGAACCGACAATCAACTATGCAGTCACATCGATCGGTGCAGCTGGTGATAATCTGATACGTAACAAAGCGCGTATTGTAGCAGGACACGCGATTGGTAAATTCGATCCGACCCAAGGTGCAAACTTACCTACCTGGGTTAGCAATCAGTTGATGCAGCTACGTCGTTTCCGCCGTGAAACGCAGATGCCAATCAAGGTTCCTGAACGTACACAATTAGATGCGTACAGCATCATGCATAAAGAGCGCGAGTTCATCGACAAGTTCGATCGAGAACCTGATGTGGAAGAATTGTCTGATTACGCAGGGATGCCAGTCAAACGTATCGAGAAGGTGCGACGATCTTTCCGTAAAATGCCTTCAGAGGGCGCTATTGAAGCTGCAGGTGGGCTGACTCAGCACACAGCTGATTTTACACATGAAGCCATGGATTATGTATACAATGAAAGTGATAAGATCGATCGAGCTATTGTCGAGATGAAGACAGGCTATGGTGGTAAATATGATCCTCAACAGCCCAAGGATATTGCTATTAAACTTGGGCTGACTCCAAGTCAGCTAACCCGTAGATCCGCCAAGATCTTCATGAAGATGCAGAAATATGAATCAGCTTTGAATTCCTTATGAGCTTAGGCCTATCCACATCCAAAGACTTCACCAAGAGTGAACGCACAAATCGCATGGCAGACATTGAAAAATGGGCTGCTGGAGATTTTGATTTAGATACTGCGCTTGAATACATTGCTGATGTGGAAATCACAGATATCGACATCAGTGAGATGGATGTGAAAGTGCGTACCCAGTGCAACTTTATCAGAGCAATGATTCGCGATCGCGATTATAGTATTGCTGGAAGAAAAAGACTGTTTGATCTTGGGGTGCATAACGCCATGCGTGAGTTGTACCAGGGCATTAAAATTGCCATCGACACAGGAGACATTTCATGAAAGGTCTAGCCTTACAATTCTCAGGTGCTTCCGGCATCACGTTAGCGGTAACCAAAAAGGTTACCGGCTTCAATTGTGTTGCGCAGAATGGGATGGTGAATATTGCCTGTGATAAAGGATCTGATGTCATTTATCCTGACAAGGGTACCACTTTATATAAAGATGCTTTAGCTGGCAAGGTGCCTACATTTACCGATGCGTATCATTATTCTAATTTTGCAGCTCTTGATACTCGTTTCTTTTTGAAGAACCAGGCTCCAGCTGGTGTGGAGGTCATCGACAAGGTGGTGCTGCTGCCATTCACATATACAACTGCTGGCTTGGTTCTTAAGGCGTCTTTCAGTGGAGCCAATGGTACAACGATAGGAATCACAACCACAACGTAATGACTACCCCTGATTTTATTTCCACGTATTTCCCTGAGCTGTCAGAAATCAGCGCGGCTCAGTTACTAGACGCACGTACCCGAATCACGTCTTACTTGGCTGTCACCCATCCAGATCTGGATATGACGCCTAACTCGGTATTTGGCGATCTTGTCATTACACCATTTGCGCACTTGCTGGCCGCGCATGAAACCGCTATGGGCAGATTCATGTCAGATCTTGATCTGGAAAATGTTGCAGGCGGTGTCATCTACAACTGTGACTTTGTTCGTAAGTACCTGAACAATTTTGCAGTCATTGATCGGGACAATCTCCAATCCACTGGAGTTATACGTATTCTTATTTGCGTTAACACAGACCTTACCATTGACCGTAGAACTCGTTATTCGTTTGGGGATGGGAACACATTCACATTGAAATTGCCCCATCCTGGGCATTTCTTCATCAAGGCCCCCACAGGTAGTGTTGAACCTTACACCAATGGTCGGGTAATGGTTCCTGTCGATACCAATCGCTGGGCAGTAGATATTGGGGTGGTAGGAACAATGACTGGAACTCCTGTCCTTAAGGGGGATGCAGGCCTGTCCGACATGCCGACTACTGCGATCAGTGCAATCAGTGCCTCTATTGATTTCACCACAGGTCTACCTGAAACTAGTTTGGCGGTCTTGGCAGAAAAAACACGTTCTACTTTCTTCTCTGCCACACTCAACACCCGTAATGGTGCTCGGCATTTCCTTTCCAAGGAGTTCCCAAGTCTGACGGCATATTCACCTGTCATTAATAGTGATACAGAACAGTTGCGCGAAGTGATCTCAGTTTTGGGGATCGCAGAAGGTAAATCTGATATATATGTAATTTCCAATGGATTTGCGAATACTGATCAGCAGACCATCACGTTACCTTTGTTCAATCCTGTACCATCTTTCGGCAATCCAAGCCGGTTCATTGCCAAGGTGACATTCGTCAATCCTCCCTGCTACATTGATTCCATCACTTCCGCCACCCAGCCGACGGTAGGTTTATCAGGTATTTTGATTGCTGCTGGAACAACAGACAGTATCAAAGCCCCTCTAGCAATCGCGTCATACACAAAGTATGCCACATACTACCTGATGATCCCGATGCCACTTTCAGGATCTACTCCATTGCTGACAACAACGATTGGAGATGGAGGTACCCAGTACCACAGCTTCACCATTGCCTACCGATCAGATCCTATGGTTCCAGTGGTAGCTGATACGGTTGAAAGCAGAGACGTTGCTCCTATAGGAATCGATGTCATTACCCGGGGATTTGTGGTGATGCATTTGACATCGTTGACAATCAGCTATGTCAAGACTCCAGGTGTGACCATGGCCCTGGATACAGCTCGCACTGAGATATTCAATTACTTCAAAACCCTGGCGTATCCAAAGGTCTTCTCAACCAGTCGCATCATTGATTCGATGTATTATGCAGGTGCAACCGAGGTGACATCTATTGTCCCTGCAGGTGCGGTGCAATGGAGTGTGGCCAATAAAATCATTCCAACATCATTCGCGGAAGATCCTGTAGAACATTGGGATGACATGATGGGCGTGGCTTTGACCCCTCCAGTTAAAACCATAAGCACTCTTGCGGATTTGACCATGACTTATGTGGATGCTAATCTTGGCGAAAGTAATCAAACAATGGTGGTCGTAGGTAAGCGGAATGTCTGCTATCTACTCGACCTAGCAAACATCATCTTTACTGAGGTCATTGAGTGAACGCTAAGTTAAATACTAAACCTGCGATTCTGAGTCGTTCTGGATCCTTCTGGATTGAGCAATCTTCCAAAAGTGATCCACATGGTTTACCCTTGATCAGATCCATCACACGGATGATTGATTCCACCAACGCGGACCTGCGTGGGGAAGAATCGATTGCACGTCTCACAGGTTCTCCAGGTTGGCGGTATAATTTTGAGCACAGGTTCAACTATGAAGATGTATCTGCCATAGAAAGTTCTCAAGGAACCATCGTACTAGATGATCAGGGCGTTTTCCGCGATCGTGATGATAATGTGGTTACAACCTATGATTGGCGTAGCTCAAACAATGATCATCACATCGTTGTAAAAATACCTTTACATATTTATCCCCAGTGCATTTTTTCACCTTTAGGGGAACTGACTGCAGGATTGGCATTTACGTCAGGTGCAGGCTATATAAGGTTTTATGTATCACCATTTGAATCATTCGACGAAAGGTTACTGATATTCAGATCTGCCATCATCAAAGAAAACCATCTACTGGATTACACATTGCAGGTGGATGATGTGACATCCTCTGGGTACTACATTGAGATGTACTACCGGGACAAGAGTTCTCTGCGCGGATTGGAATTGGCGCTTAATGAATTGGCGGGTCGTGTCATCTTACGTGAGGCCTGTCAGGTCCTGGAAGATCGAACCATTGATGAATACACATGTGTTTATGTATTGGATAATGGCACCAGTGTTACAGTCCCATACCCGCACATCCACCTTATTGTAGACAACTTTTACGATAAGGACACAATCATAGGTCAGGTTGTATTCCTCAACCAATCCCCGGAAAGAACTGACATCACCCATCAATGGGTTGCTGACAACCTTCCTGATGGACTAAGCATGCAGGACGTTAACCCCAATTTTCCTGAGGTTTATATACCTAACAAGGAAGTAAAATTTTGGGCAGATTCTCAATCTACTGTATAATATCTCATGGCCACTGTTTACCACGTCAAAGCAAATCTCGATGGAGCCTCTGGGGAGGTGGATCGGTTTTTTGCTATGGTTAAATCTGACGAGCTGTTACGTGGTCATTATCTTAATGACATCCTTGGATTCACAGCCCTGAATCAAAACACCAAGCTCAATGCCATTGAGTTCTTCATAAAGTATGTATTCAGATCAAAGCTGGCTGTTGTAAATATTTCAACACAAGAGATCAACGCCACACAAGCACAAAGGGTGAAGTCGTTTTTAAAAGCAAATGCTCCTGTCGGAACTGCTTTTGTGATAGTAGATTACTCTGCACTTACCTGGGGCCTTCTGGCTGATGATGAGGCTACTTTCATCGGGCTTGATGATGACAATAGTTATCTCAGTCTTTCTTAACTTATTCATTAATTACAATGCCAGCATTCACTCCATACCAGTTTTCTTCGCTGCAGGATCTGACTGCAGATCTATTTGCGGCTACAGACAGACTCTTGATCCAGCATTTGAATGGAGGCAATTCAGGACCTGACAAGTTCTACACCACAGAATTGTCAGCAGTTACTACATACCTGAAAACGTATAATGACACATTGTATCAACCACTTAATGCAAAACTGACAGCCATAAGTGGTGTTGCCAATGCTGCAGGGTTACTCAAAAATAATGGTTCCGGTGTATTCAGCTATCAAGCATTGGGCACAGGTGTATCCACGGCTCTTGGTGTAAATGTACATACTAATGGTTCATTTATAGTACAAGGGGATAACCTTGCCACGCCAAGTGCGGGCGACCTGGCAAACTGCACTGGGTTACCACCAGCAGGTGTTGTTGGCACAGCCGCTGTGCTAGGAGCCAACACTTTTGTTAATACACAAACAATCACGCAAGCCAATACTAACACGAGTATCCTGGTATCGACTGGCTACTCGCTCACAGGCAATGATTACACCAGTATGATTGATCTGACAGGTCATTGGAATACCGGTGGCAGTCCAACCGCGATCCTGTTGAAGATGTATGATACTGCGAGTAATCCTCACTCATTGTTGATGGATCTGCAGTGTAATAATGCCTCTAGATTTTCAGTGTGTAAGGATGGTACCGTGGCAATAGGCAACATCATCTTCTACCCGGCATTTTCATCCCCTGGATCAAATCCTCCATCTGGATATTTCTACATGTATGTAGACAACTTCGATTCAAAAATTAAATTGCGCGGACCATCAGGTACTGTAACTATTTTCGCTAACCCATGATCGCACAAACCACAATTTGGGATTCTGGCTCTCCTCCTACTAACGGACAGCTTCTAACCGTTATTGATGCCGCTACTGGCAAAGTGGGCGGTACTGATTCGGGAGGAGGTGGGGGTGGTTCAGTAACACCTGAAGTTAAGACAGCGGATTTCACTGCAGTCTCAGGACACTCATATCAAGTTGATACCACAAGTAACTCAGTGACTGTGACTCTTCCAAGTAGTCCTACTGTAGGTATGATTATTGAAGTGGAAGATGCCACAATGTATTGGGCTACGAATAATGTGATTGTAACAGCCGACCGTGATATCAATGGAGTGGAATCCAATTTTACTGCCAATGTTTCCGGGGACAAAATCGGCATTTGCTATATCAGCGATGCTTATGGATGGAGTATTAAATAATGAGCTTACCCACACCACAAACTGATCTTGTTACACTGCGACAGTCACAGTCCACGGTCACCATGACCATTGGAGATGGATTGACCCAGGGTACACAGCCAACAACCATTAGCTCACCTGTCGGAACTCTTATCTTGAATTTTGCTTCAAGTACAAACACAGGAGGCTATGTCTATGTAGGTGCAGCGGCTAAGGTTCAATTTACTGGTAGTGCTAACGTAGACACTGTTATTGATTTTAATGGTAATACCCCATTATTACTTAACTTTCCTAGCAACAGCTTTGGGAATATGACTCTTACCAATTACACTTGGGGAGGTACATGGAGTAGTGATGTAGAGTTTGCTTATAGTTTAGCTATATCATTATGTGGATCTCTTACTGGTATAGATCTTACAGGCGGTAGAACTGGCGTTTCAAACACAGGGGATCTCGATATATCTTATTGTAATGGTCTTACTTCGCTTACTGTGGGGGGTGTCAATGGCGCTGTAAATCTTCAATACCTTTCTTCTCTCTCAACTTTGGTATTTACTGCAGAATTCGGCACATTAAACAGCTCTGGTAATGGGGATGTTCCAGCCGTTAGAAATGTTTCTTTTATAGGAGGTTCGATGGTTGGAAATTCTTTTGTCCTTCATGATTGCTACCTATCTCAAGCCAGTGTCGAGAATATTCTGACAATGTGTGATAACACTGGTTCCTATAATGGCACTTTAGATGTAAGTGGTGGTACTGGATTAGGTAATAGCTCTCCACCTATTTATGACACTGGAGGCACGATTGCATCTTTCGTACTAAGCTCTTCTGTAGCATCCTACTTTACACCAGGTTGGAGTCCTGCCTCTATAGTTTATTTTACTATGTGGGATGGTAAAACATTCTGGATTAATTATGACACCACTGGAGATGGATCAGCAAATACTGCCAATCCAGGTTTTTCCAATGAAGTTGAAATTACCATTTCAAACGGAACTTCCATTGGTACGGTTATGTCAACAATTACATCGGTATTATTATCTAATGGGTATAATGCAGTATTAGATAGTTATTCGAATATAACAATAACAGAAACTGGAGTAGGATCACAACCGAGTCCTAGCTATAATGACGTCACTGGTAATATTTACATATCCACAAATACTTCAGGAGCGGATAACAATGCCTCTATAAAAGTGTTGTCTCTTCTTTCAAAAGGATGGACAGTCACAACCAACTAATTTTAACCACAAATACTATGCTTACATTCAATCCACCAATCACCGTTTCGGTTCCCCAAACTTTCTCATCTGTAAGGCACCAGTGGAATGACCTTCCTGATTCAAAGACTCTCATGGTCAGCTGGGCAGGCCTGCCTCGTCCTCTGGTAGTTTTTCAAGGCGCTAACTACACTATTGACTGGACTGAAGAATCAGCCACAGCACAGATCCAGACGCTTGCAGCAGCTGGTGCCATAGCAGCATTATATGCTCCGGCAACGCCTTCACTTGCTCCGGTCACACATCCAGCTCCAACGCCTGCACCTGCGCCCGCCCCATCTGCTTAATAACAGCATTTGTGACTAAAATTTTCTGGACGTTATCCAGTTGTGGATTATAAAGACATAAGGCACTTGGTGCTTGTATGTTATGTAATCCACAATTTTATGTCATTTCTTCCACCCCCGCCTTCCTCGGCTGTTAATCTAATCGACCGTGAAGCTCTCCGTCTTGAAGCTGTAACAGTATGTATGGGTTTCGACGACATCCTCGACGAAACGTTGAAATTGAATATGCCTCAGCTTGATACCATGATTGTGGTGACAAGTCATGAGGACAACAAGACACAGGCGGTTGCTCGAAAACATGGAGCGCTTTTAGCCATCACAGATCTGCATCAAAAGAATGGACGTAATTTCAATAAAGGTGCAGCTATCAACGCTGGGTTCAATTACTTCCAGTACCATGGTTGGCGTATGCATATAGACGCGGACATTGCATTCCCGAACAATTTCCGCCGACTACTTTTCAACCACCATTCCCTCGATCGTGACTGTATCTATGGCGCTGACCGGGTAGATGTAATTGGAATGAAGGAGTTGGAGGTGGCTAGTGCTACACAGCAGCATCAACATGGATGCATTGTTCATTCCCGTTTACAACGTCCTGTCGGGGCACGCTTCGTAGACAATCTTCACGGTTATGTACCACTTGGTTATTTCCAACTCTGGCATTGCACTTGTCAACAGCCTTACCCATACAGTTTAGGCACTGCCGCACATGATGATGTCATGTTTGCTGTCCGCTGGCCTGAATCACAACGCAGATTGCTTCCAGGATTTTTTGTGCATCATATCGCCGAAAGAGAACCACGGTGGTCTGAGAATTGGGATGGACATCGTCGCCAGCCACGCCTGAAAAAGTAATCATTGTTTATGACTTTACTCAAAGCCCTGCAAGTAGGAGTTATCCTAGATAATCTGTCTGGATATGTGACACATCTTCATGATGGGAAACCTATCCAGTTATCCTTCAAGTTCAGTGCGGATACACGTTTCCACATTGCATCTGTTTCCCGGAAAATAAATGAGTACCGTGATACCTATGAAAAGGCGCGTGTAGAAATCATTAAGCAACATGGAGGACCTTGGGAAAAAGAAGTCGTTTCCAAAGATAAAGAAAACGCAGAACGTGATATCAAAGATCTGTTAGACAAGGATGTAGAGGACGTCGGTCTAATACTTCCAAAAAAGGAAATACTGTCTGACGATAACCCAATCCCACCTGCTACTATTGAAAGCCTTTTGGATTACATCAAATAGTATGCAATAGGTATCCCTCTGGTGTTATAAAAATATGTAACCGACGTTCATTAGCCGTTGGAAACAAAACATCATGGTTGAAATCACACAAGAGAGTCTCGGTCTTCTGGCAGATCGTTTCGCTCAACTCAGGACAAAATTACCAGAAGGATGGGTGTGGGAACCCCTCCTCGTGAAATACCCGTACCTTGACGCAGAGGCTGATATGGAATTCAACTACCGGGGCTACTCTCGGAAGGAGGATCATCTGGTCATCTTCTGCACATCACGGTGCTACAAGAACGCTAAGATACTGCTGGCTTACCAGCGGAATCGGCGTGTCGCGGCATTTGATGCTGCGCGCAAAGCATGGCTGAGAGAAGATCTGACAAGACCTGGGGAGATATTGGAAGGTTGTCGGTGCATCATTCGCATCGTCAGCTACCCAATGCCTTTGCCAGAAGCGCGTCAGGAGGTGCGTCGTCCGCACAGTCAGAAACCTCATCCAGTGAATGTGCCAGTGACTGTCGCCAAGACAGCTCACCACGCTACCAAGATTCCTGAACAGGGTTTTGGGTTGAACTGGAAAATCCACCGTGTGGAAAAAGAAGCTCCTACTCCGTCGCCTAAGTTCGTGCGTAAACCATTACCAACAATGGGGCGCATTATCGCCGTGGCTCAAGACGAGAGTCGTCCAAGTGAAGTGCCTATCCTGGTAACACCTACACCTGAGATTGTGGTTCCCCCCACCATTGCGGAAACGATGCAATCAGGCTTGGTGCTTCCATCTGCTCCAACGACCGTGCAAGTTCCGAAGAAGTTCTTCATGCGCAGGTAGCGCAACATGGATCTGTGACAAGTCCATTGTGTTGGCAAATCCCGGCCCAGGAGGTCACAGCTCCTGGGCCACATTTCGATCCAAAT
>Ga0214192_1002076_pt1 | contig 10649 bp, 21 predicted proteins | sample TroBogEpilimnion_44_FD_153030 | JGI IMG/M metagenome (GOLD analysis project Ga0214192, IMG submission 153030) | Freshwater microbial communities from Trout Bog Lake, WI - 29JUL2008 epilimnion | ecosystem: Environmental > Aquatic > Freshwater > Lake > Epilimnion/Euphotic zone | place: Trout Bog... | reverse complement strand
CTTCCGCCACACCTTGCTGTTTTTTCTTTTGAGCGTCACGAGTTTGTTGTGCTAATTGTTTAACGGCTTTGCCGGGTTGGCGAGGCTTCTTGCCAGACTTAGCCCAAGCATCATAATCAAACGGTGCGTTAGGATCAACTCCTGCCTCCGCCACACCTTGCTCGTTTGATTCTATTAAATTGATGTAATCTCTAAGTGTTTTCATAAACAATCCTTTTTACTATTTACCCTAAAATAGTATAAATCCAAGGATGGTCAATCGTCTGAAGCGTTCGCTCCGCATTTTTGGCGTTTCATTTGAGTTAATTTTCCAAAATCCACACTCCATTCTTTGCCTGGTTGTAGTTCTACTGCGCCTTGTGGAAATGCAAATTTAACTCCTGCGTCCTGCTCAATAGTAGCAACTGGCACACGGAATTTAGTTAGATCATTGCCCAAGTTAGGATATGGTGCTACGTGTGGGAATCCCCATCCTGCAATTTCTTTAGTCTGGTTATTGATAACGATCTTGTAGAAACCATGTGGAACAACTACTCCTTTACCAATCGTTTTGTCACCAGCGCCATACAAGCCGCCCGCAATAACTGTGAAGCTCTGATTTCTCTGGACTGACCATCCGCGGACAGAAGTCTCCAGTAATTTCCAAATTCCGCGATTTAAAGAACCTGCTTGTGGTGACATATTTGTCATTAAAAAACTTTCATACTCTACTTGTGGGTCCCAAGACAAATCCCCGTCTGGCGCCATGTGCCCTTTGTCGTAGCCTGTACCAGCATAGTCGCCTGGAACTGCACCGTTAGGTACAAATTGGTTAGCGGCAAATGCGTTAGTACGAGCTACACAACCTAGTGCGTTTTGTGGTAGCAATTCATACATTACATAGTTAGGTAGTTTAGCGGCAGCATCATAACCTACCAAGTATGCTTGTTGGCAAATTGGTTGTAGTTGACGCTGTGTTTGTGGAAACCCGTACGGTGCATGTGCTTGACATTGTGCGGGTGGAAATGGTTGACGTTGTGTCCAAGCACTAGCCTGGATGCTAGCTGTGGCAATAAATGCTACAAATAGCGCAGTTAAAATTTTCTTCATTTGAGTAGTACTCCTTTGTTATAAAGTACTACTATTTATGCCGCTATCCGAACCAGCCTATCTTTTTACCAGAGGCCTTGCGCTCATCAAATTCTTCTGCGCTCTTAGGATAGGCCATTGCCCACCATGCTACTAGTGCCATAAAAATACCTGTGCAGACAACTGCCTTAACATTATGTGTGGTAAACCACATAATGATAAGACTACTGTCCATAGTGATAATCATAAGCCAGCGAGCCTTAACAGGAAACACTCGCTTCTCTGCCCAGCCACGAAGGAACGGGCCAAAGATCTTATGATTCATTAGCCAGTTGTGCATACGTTCACTACCTTTGGCAAAACAATAGGCCGCACCTACTGTAGGAGTTGACCAAGGAATACCGGGAGTAATTAATCCTATGTAGGCAACACCGAGGAGTATAAACCCCAAGGTGCACCATAAGAATTTCTTTAATTTAGAAATTGGTTCCATTCTTTGTACCTTACGTTGAATTCTTCTTTCTTACGCTTATTTACAAGTTCGTAGAAGTCAGGCTTGTAAGGTTTGAATTTAGGCTTCCAACCCTTAGTAGTATCACTCTTGTTAGAGTTGCATGGAGCACAGGCTGTTACACAATTTTCCCATGTGGTCTTACCACCCTTTGATACAGGTTGTACATGGTCAAGAGTAGCTACCTTGCGCTCAACAGGCTTTAGACAATAGGCACAAATGCCATTATCACGTAGATAGATATTTTGTCTGCTAAATCGTACAGTTACTTTTGGCTTCATATATTCACGAAGCATCATAACACTAGGTACAGGTGTTTCCCATGTGGCTGAGTGTACAATCCAGTTGTCGTGCCATAGTAATACATCGGCCTTGTCCAGGACCATGTACTTGATAGCGTCTTCCCAAATTAATGTGCTTAATGGCATGTAGCTTACTGGTAAGCCATCAGCATTAAGTAGCAGAGTATCTGCCATTTTGATTACCTCTTTTGATTGTGTTACAGACCCAACCTATGAAGTATAAATTATACGCTCACTTTGTATTTAAGTCAATATCGATTACAGTAAGATGTTTTGGGCGAATTCTTGTGCGCTTTTGTCAAGTGCCGCACACCATTGCTCATTTTGATCACTAGTGAAAACTAGCTCGTTTGTTGAATTAGCTGTACACCAAGAGTGTTCTTTCTTCCAGGGTGCTATACCCTCTAGTTCAGCCGTTAGCTGTCCTGGCCCCCAACCGCATACTCCTAGAAATACTCGCCAATAGATAGGCAAATCATTTGCGGCCATCCGGGGTAATATATCTTCAGCTGAGCTAATACTAAACTGATCACTGACTTGCATAGTATTAGTACTGACCCATTCAGGACTATGTAAGAAACTGAGATTCTTGACGTTGACCGGGCCGCCGATATAAACAAATCCTGGAAGATCTAAATGAAATCCCAGTTGCTGGCCAAAGTTTTTAATTGACAACTCACTGCGTCTATTCAATACCAGTCCCATACTACCTTGATGGTGATGTTCTGTGATTAGAATTACAGTCTTGTGCCAAAAATTATCTTTAACTGCCGGCGGTGCGATTAATAAGTTTCCTACTAAATTCATGTAGGTATTTATTAAGCTATGTTCTTGATGGTATTTTTTACGTCGCCTACAGTAAAGAAAGATTTCTTTTTACCTTTACTGAATATAGGATTTTGATCCCAAATCTTATGCATACTTAACTTAGTGCCTGGAAGTATGCCGCCATCTTTCTGTCCAAGTACAGTTTGATCAGGCTGATCAGCGTATGCAGGCATGAATTGTAACATGTAAAGATCACCACGATCCATTCCAGGTTTTACTTTTAACTTCTTATAGAATTTATACACGTAGTCAAGTTGATCAACAGATGTCATGGCCAACAGTTCGTCTAGAGTAGTCCCTAGTGCGTGAGCTGTTTCTTCAGTAAATCCAATAAGTCCACCTGCTCTAAATTTAGAATCCTTGCTCTTAAAAATAGATGCAGGATTAAAAGTTCCTTTAGTTTCTGCTTTTATAACAGCATAAAGATCGTTGTAGGAAACACCAAGTTTTTGTGCAATTAATTTCAGTTTATCTGTGAACTCAGTGTCGTCTATGTCGCTAACATCTTGATCAGTAACATCTGTGACCTTGTTTTTGTTTAATACATTTTGAGCTGTTCTACTGATATTATATTCTGTGCTTTTGGTAAGGTGTAGGTCTGATTTTTTAGCCAACACTTGATTTAATTCAGCAACAGTTTCTTTTCCTGGATCACCGTCAACTGTTAAATTATGATCTTTCTGGAACGCTTGGATAGCTCGGCGAGTATATGGTCCTCTGATTCCATCTATACCATCTTTGTTTGGACCAGCTGTTCCTAGTAGTTCTCCGTATCCTAATGCAGATAAGGCCTTTTGAATATCTGCGATATCAACGCTGATATATTTGTTTGATGGTAGGCTCACTTCAAAATCGTGGCTTGCTGTTGGTTCCACAGCTTTGGCCTTGGCATCGTCCTCTAGTACTATTTTAAATTCTCGAAATCTCATTACTTAACTCCGTTGATGGCATCTGTAATCATACCGCCAGTATAATTGTCAATAATCTTTGCATGAACAGCATCTTTTTCGTCGATTGGTATATCTCTACCAGACTGTGGTGTGTATTTAACTCCTTGGTCGGCAATTTCTTTTGGTTGATAGTAGTTTCTGGCTCGCTTGACGTTGCTACTGATCTGCATATTCTTTAGGTATGGACCATAGGGTGCAACTGTTATCAACAATGCTACGGGGGTTGATCCCAATGCGGCAGCAGTTTGGACAGCAGTTTCTGCACCTTTACTAAATCCAAATAATACTATTTTAACATTTGGATTGGCTGTAACTGCTTTCTTAATCTCAGCCACTGCTTGTTGTCCTTGTGTATATTCTAGTAGTTTAGCACCTGGAATCTTAGCCGCTAGCCTATCAACTTGTTTACATGCTTCTATTCTTGCTGAGTTGTCTTTTAGGCCATTAAACATGAAAACTAATTTATTAGCTGTTTGCTCAACAGGTGTTTCTTTCTTTTCATTAGGAGCAGGATTATTGTTACCAGACTGATGGCTGTTGACAAAACTGGTTAGATCGTAGACTTTTCCATTAGCATAGGCTTCCCAGTGCAAGTGAGCTCCGTGTGCATTTCCTTTACCTGGATCTAAGTTCGCTCCACCGCTAAGTCCAACAACATCACCTTGTTTAATCTGTTGGCCGTCGCTGACATTAACTTGTTTTAGATGCATTAGTCTATGTAACAGTTCGCCCTTGGCATTCATAATGCTGACATAGGTTCCAGCTTTGGCGCCTTTGTTTACACGTACTGTTCCAGCATCCGGAGCCTTAACTGGTGTACCACTATTGACTACAAGGTCAACTCCTTCATGAGCTCTGCCGAAAGTATGAGTAGTGTTTAGTGGACCTTGAACTGGCATGGTCATACTGGCATTGATCGGTCCTGAATTTAGTTTACTATTCTTAATAGTAGTTTGATCTGATGTTACATCGTTGTCGGTTGGTTTGTTATCTTTTTTGTTATCTACGTTATTGTCTGCGGTAGCATCAACTGGTTCCATAGATAAGTTATCATACTGTGGTTTTTCGGCAAACTGTCTGGTCTTCTTATTGACCCACGAATCGCCATAGTCCATCCACTCACCACTGTCATCAGGCGGTTGTTTAGATAAATCTCTTTTCTTAATTTGAGTTAAGGGGGCACCTGCTGGTTTTAGAGCGACATCTTTAGTTTTAGAATTGATCCAGCGATCCGGAATAGGGCTGGACAGTTTCCAATCACCACTTTTATCGGGAGGTTCGATTGAAAGATTTCTTCCTGGATAATCTTCGGGGCGAAGTATAACTTCTAATATACGCACATTAACTCCAGTCGGGCAGTTTGCCGCCGTACTTTTTACCTTTAAGTTTGTGTCCGCCTACTACAACACGGCTCTTGGGACTCTTACCTAATTTGTGCGATTTCTTACCTTCTCTAGCTCTAAGTCCTTGACTTTTACAACTAGCCAGCATACTGGCTCCTAGATCTGAATTAGGCTTAGAACTTAGACATAATGATCGTGAAGCGCGGCCATTTTCATCTAGTGATTGCTCGTGCTCGTGCCCGCAGTATTTACAAACTGGATACTGTGATTCTGATATAATTTCGTTTATTCGCATGGTTATGTATTTATTGTTTCTACTGTGCTAGAAACTCGAATACATTTAACCATTTACGTTTACCGATCGTTTCTTTTAGATGTGTTAGATCTGCTTTAGTTTTATGTCTAAAACGGGTTTTTTCTACTTCTGGAACAGGTACGAATTCTATTTCTACACCTTCTTGTTCTGCTATTTCTTCAGCAATATCTAAAAAGCTGTGTGCTAGTCCAGCGCCACAATTCCAAATACCCGATCCGTTTACAGTTTTAATAAAGTCTATATGTAAGCGACAAACATCTCCGACCCATGTCCAATCACGTTTGATGTTTTCTGCATTTTCCCATACAGTGAGCTTGCCTTCCTTACGGGCCTGCTCACGCCACTTGACGATAGCATTACTGCGCTTGCCGCGTAGATGCATCCATTTGCCGTAGACGTTAAAATAACGGAAACCCTGTACGTAGATCTTTATATCTTGTTGGAATACCCAACGATCAAACAAAAACTTTGACCAGGCATAGGGTGTTTGTGGATTACAAGCAGCCGTTTCACTAAAGTCTTTAGTGTCGCCGTAGACACTGCTAGAACTAGCGTACTGTAAATTTACACCATGTTGATTACATTCATTAAACAGCCATTGACTAAACTCTAAGTTCTGTTTAAGTATTTGGTCTACATCAGTGCAAGTCATATCGGCAATAGCGCCTAGATGTATGACCCAATCATAACTGCTTACATCAGGACGCTCAGTTGTATGCCATTCATATCCGTCAATAGTCCAACCTTCTTCTTGGTTGAGCCAGGCCAACATGTTACGACCAATAAATCCTTCATGGCCTGTTACTAATACCCTCATTGGTAAATTGTCCTATAATTAGAGGTAAAACTGCTAGAGCTGTTTCTTTAGTTAAATTATTTTTAACACGGTTAACGATCTTGGCCAACACTTGAAAGTTACTAGGATGATCAATTTGTTTTTGAGTCCATCCTAACTGTTTGGCTTCATCTCGGCTAACAATATGATCAAGTTCAGGTAGGTGCCATTCTTTATCCGAGTGTGCAAGGTCAATTTGATTATCGCCTTTACCCCAATCAAACAATCGAACGACACCTAGTCCATCTTTCCAACTATCAGGACTTTTATTATACATCTCTAGTGCTTCTGCATCAGTCCAATCGTACTTGTTTTTGTAGTAACCGTAGATTGTTACATACTTATAATCTCTATTACTACAGAAGTGTTCAAACAGTTCCGATGTGTAATAGGTATTATCTTCAAAGCTAGTACAAGGACTGCGATTGGCAATAGATTCGTTAATAGTCTGATAGTTCTGCATGATTATACCAATGGAAATGTAAACTTAGATACACCCTCTGGCCAGCGTGGAGGATTCCATGCTATTTCAGGAGCATATTTTACGCATACTTGATATATACCTTCTGCAATGATCACAGGCTCTGGAACACGGCTGTTAGTTGCATTAACATTGGTTTGGTCTTTGTAAGAGTCCTTAATGTTTTTGTGCATAGCATTGCCAGCATTATCACGGGTCCAACGTTTCTTAAGACTATTAGTAATAGCATAGTCCATTACCATAGAGTCGATAGTGCCGTCTTGTGTACGTAAGAACTCCATCAGTCCCCAACTATTGGCAGTTTGGAACTTGCATGTTGGAAACATGCGGGCATTCATTTCTGTTGCACGAGTAAAGTGGTCCTTCTTGTAGGTCTCACGATAGTTGATCATGTTACCGATACTGTTAAGCACTAGCCCAACACTGCCGTTAGGAGCATTGTCGCCTTTTTCAGCTACAGTGATACCTAAGTTATCAAATAACTCGTGAAGTTCGTAGCTGAGCTCGTCTTCTTCCTCAACAGGCATGCCTGCGGCAACAGCTTCAATTCTACGCTGTACACGAATACGATAACGATCAAACTCGCTTGCTGTCAAACTGTGAATGTTTATACCAGCGTACTGTGCTACGTCCCAGTATTCGTCATCACTTTCAATATAGGCGATTGGGACATCTTCAATACCTAGAATAATACAGGCTAATGTGCGATGTTGTGCGTCGTTAACGAAGATGCGACCTTTGCTGTCTTTGCGTCCAATACCTGGAAACACTAGTCCTGCGTTAAAGCGGAACACAATGTCTTCAAATATATGACGGAGAAACACATCACGTTGTTTGTGTGCGTTTTTATACAGTTGATCAATCTTTCTAAGTAGGTCATTTGTATAGTTCATCGCTGGAACGTTGCCAAGTTCTGCGGCCTGCACTAAACTTTCAAATTCTGGAAGATCAATTCCTAATAGTGGATTGTCCGCACCCATGTTTACTAGTCTATTGAAACAATAGATCACAACATCGACTAGCGTAGGTGCTTTACCTAGACTACGTGTTGGAATATAAACGGGGATTCGATTGAGTCTGCTCTTGCGTTCTTGTGGACTAAGACTAGACCACTTGACTCGATTGGCTTTTGGGCCCAACAGCTTGAATAAGTCTGCGCCAAACTGGGCTGTGATTTTTGCATGATATGCCATGCGCTTTTCTCCTTTTGGTTAATAAAAATAAACAGCAACTTGGTATACAAGTTTTTTACTGCCCTTTAATTATAGCCTCAAGGTTTCAACTTGTCAAGCTCATGGCCCCATCTAAACCACCAATATGTGTAGTTTTTTGGACTAAGTTCTGCTTGGATTGAGTAGACATAGCCATAGGTGGTCGAGTCAAGATCCCTATGCCAACTAGGAGTTTGTACAGCGTTCTCCATTACCCATTTGCCCATGTCGGTGTTTTGCCAATGCCATAAGGGTTCGGCCGCATATAGATCTGGGTCTTCTACATCGCCCATTCTAAAGCTATGTACCACTACAGTCAATGGTCCATGTTTCTCGATATGCTCTACTGTGGTAAAGTCTCCGTTGGGTAAAGGTAATATGGTATCGTTCAATTGGGGAACATCATTCTATACATTGAGTACAGCTTATCATCTCTAAACATGAGTACAACCTGCCGTTTACTATCGATACCGCCTGTTTGGAAGGGCAGTTCAGCACCGAACCATTTACCAGCCCAAGCATCGGGATATAGTTGCGAATACATAGGTCCAAAGGCATCTTTACACCAATTAACTTTATCACGTAAATCAGGAGTAGTGTTTCCAATTATTTCAGCTATCCAACCTTCTTCCTTTAGTTGTATAGCTATACGCATATCTTCTCGTTCTTGTGTTATTGCCATTTCATGTTCTCAATTCAAACCACATCCAATCACGCTCATCTCTGAAATAGATCTTGTTTCCATTATAGAACCAACGAGTGCCTGGACGACCAAATGTTTCTACTAACCAATTGTGTACCAGTGTACGATCGTTAATCTCTACTACAGTATATTCATGCTCTAATAATAAGTTGGCATGTAGTGGTATCATGTTCGGCACAGTTCCAATAAGGTACAGTAATGCTGATAGGCTTTTTCCACAGCAGGATTCTGTAGTCTAACAATACGATCTCGTTCATATCTAGCCATCAGCTGGCTTGTTGTTTGAGTTCTGTAATTAGTTTATTCATTACCAGCTTCCATCATCAATCCAAATTCTAATAGTTAAAAACAACCAACTAGCAAACCAGGCCCGTTCATGAGGGCCGACCCATTCATCTATAAATGCCCGCCGAGCCTGTGGTACTCGACGCCAGTGCAATGGGTTAACAGTAATCGCAATACTTGCTCCTGAATAGCGCAACCATTTAAACATTATTTTACTCCATCTGCAACGAATTGCTGTAGTGCGTCATATGGCACAGTAGCCCAGTTGGTATCTCCGGGCATGATTTCCATGGTGGCACCTTGAGCGGGCATTTGGTCGATAAAATTCTGTAGCACTGCGCCGCCATAGCCGTTGGTTCCGTATGCTTCTTTGTGGCAACTGTAGACAGATCCTGAATATCCTGCAAATTCCCAGCGATCATCAACAAGACGAGCTTGTGTGATGCCCGAGTTTATTTTCCAGCTATCACTACCGCCGTAGCCACTTGACCACGATGCAAACACCTTATACAAGCGTTCCTTGGGTGTAACAATCTTTACAATGACCCAACGGTCCGGTGAGTAATCACTCATTTTTTATGGCCTCTCTAATAATTGGTCTAATCATAAACACCCACACAGCGTGAGCAACCCATCCTACAACGATACCCCAAACGAATGCCGTCATTCTTCAACTCCGAAATGTTGTTTAATAACATCACCCTCTTCACTACGTTCCCATTCTTCTGCGTCAGGGTAGTTGCTGTGATAAATTTTATTACAGATATCTACACATTCCCTTACAATCAACTCGGCGAACTTTTTACGGAAAATAAATTCCCATTCATCTAGGTCAGTTGTTTGACGACTGGCATACAGACTGGCTTGGTCTTCGAGTATTTCAATTTGTTTGGTGTTCATTCTAATTCCTTCAATTTTGCCAGTTCTTCTTTGGTGGACAAGAAATGAAAACGCTTAGTTTCGTTGTAACATTGTTCATAGCCTTGAACACTGAATTCATACTTGAACAGGCGAACAATTCTATCCTCTCCTATGTCCTCGGCAGTGAGCAAAGGGTATTCGTACTCTTTGCCAAAATATGTGATAGTAACATTAGTCATTCTTCAACTCCGAAATGTTCTTTTGCTGTATCGATTTTGATAGTTTCTTTTTTGCGTTGTTTTGTTTTGGGATCAAAATAATCCAAAGTAAGCCCTTGTTTCAGGAGATTTTCAAATTGTCTACCTACATTAGAACAGCGTGAGCATAAAGGAATTCCAATCGAAACTTTTTTCATTTCACACCCACAATTGATACAATTAACTTGTTCGTTCATTTTAATTCCTTGTCCTTTTCCAGATTCTAAACATATCCCAACATGCCAAGCTAATAGCGAACCATGCTATCAATACTAACATTGCGATAATAGTGTTCATTCTTTAACTCCGAAATGTAGTATACCGCCCGGGCCATTATCAAAATGATGTTCAATTCGCATAGCATAATAGTCTCCTTCTCGGGTGCCATCCATCACAGCATTGATACATTCTAATACAAGCAACTCGGCGAATTTTTCTGTAAACTCGTCAGGGATATATGTCTTACCGAAAGTCTGTCCATCGATAGATATAACAGCCTGTTCCATAAGTCTTCTAATTCGTTCGTTCATAGTATGGGTCCTGTGCTATACCTACATTAAGTTTGAACCAATCAATCTTAACTTTATTGTCTTGATATACTCTATCAACTTCAACACCGTTTTCTATTACTGTGGTCATATCGTCCCAGGTAATAGTAGCTCTATAGTTAATATCTTCTTCGTTCATTCTTCAACTCC
>Ga0214192_1002075_pt1 | contig 10649 bp, 12 predicted proteins | sample TroBogEpilimnion_44_FD_153030 | JGI IMG/M metagenome (GOLD analysis project Ga0214192, IMG submission 153030) | Freshwater microbial communities from Trout Bog Lake, WI - 29JUL2008 epilimnion | ecosystem: Environmental > Aquatic > Freshwater > Lake > Epilimnion/Euphotic zone | place: Trout Bog... | reverse complement strand
AATTGCCCACATACACATTGAATCCAATGACCAATGGTGCATGGGTCGAGTGGTCAAGTCCATTTGTATTTAGAGAATACATCACTGCATCATAAGGGGAAAAAATGTCCACTGCCATTGCAGCACTCAATTCAAGTTCAATCAGATACGCTGAATTTATTCAAATCAACATTGGCACCATTGGTTCACCCACTGCGGTTTATACATTTTGCAATGCAGCGTCAAATGTGACCATCAATGGGATTTTGTTTCAAGGCATGGGAGCATATGTTGGATTGAGTGAAATTCAACAGGACATGAAATCAACCAGTGTTGATTTGAAATTGACAGTCACTGGCCTTAATCCAGACATCATTGCAGCAGTATTGGCAGCCAATATGAAAGGCAGCCAAATCATTGTCTGGCGTGGATTTCTTGATTCAAACAATCAAATTCAAACCATTGGTGGTGTGCAGCAGTTTTTCCAAAGATACCAAGGCATTATCAACAACATTGCCATCTCAGAGAAATTTGATCAAAGAGCCAGGACTCGAGTGGCAACGTGCGTGATTTCATCAGCATCGATGCGATTGGTGTTGGACTCAAGGATTGCTGGAATTAAAACCAATCCATCCAATTGGAGGTTTTTATATCCAAATGATTCAAGCATGGATCGAGTGCCAGTCATTGCATCCACTTACTTCAATTTTGGCACTCAGCCAACAGTTGGCAGTATATCCAAAGTGATTGGATCGACATCGAGCAATCCAGTGCCATTGGTGACATTTGGATCAACTCAAAACAATTAAGGTTTAAAAATGTCATTACTGAGTTTTATCTTCACTGCAGCAGCGATTGTCACTGGTGCATATGAATTGGAGTTTTTGACATATGCTGGGGCCATGCAAATGGCGGTCACGTTTGCAGTGTCTATTGTTGCATCAAGGCTTTTTGCCCCCAATATTCCACAATCCCAGCAAAATAACATTAGGCAGCAAGTGCCACCTGATCCAACGGCTGGCATTCCATTGGTATATGGTGATGCATACACTGGTGGCCGATTTTGTGATGCGGTACTGACTACCGATCAAACGTCAATGTATTATGTGATGGTGATCAGCTGCATAAGCCCAAATGGCCAATTTTCATTTGACACCAGCAATTTTTATTATCAAGATCAGATCATTGCATTTGATAGCACTGATCAAACCAAAGTGGTGAGTTTGACAGACCAAGCTGGCAATGTGGATACATCGATCAGCGGTCATTTGTACATTAGTTTGTATACATCATCACAAACTGGCACGATTACACCTATCAACACATCAAACCAGCCATCAGCAGTGATAAGTACGGCCAATGGCATTCCATCAGGTCAGGAATGGGTCAGTAGTGGCCGACAAATGAACGGCACTGCATTTGCCATTGTGCAGCTGGTTTATAACGCAAATTCACTTGGAACAACTGCGCTGCAGCCAGTCACATTCCATGTAAGCCATTATTTAAATGGCACTGGATGTGCCAAGCCTGGTGACGTTTGGTATGACTACATGACCAACACAGTTTATGGTGCAGCAGTTCCAAGTGAATTTGTCAGCTCTGCATCAGCCACTGCATTGAATTCATATTCTGATGAGCTGATCACCTACACACCAGCTGGTGGAGGATCAGCATCGATTGCAAGATACAGATTCAATGGTGTTTTGGACACTGGCCAGACTGCATTGTCAAATATTGATTTGATGATGAATTGCTGCGATTCATGGCAGTCTTACCAAGTGGCCACAGGACTTTGGACAGTAGTGGTTAACAAAGCCATTTCCCCCACATTTTCATTTGATGATTCAAATATCATTTCAGACATCACAGTCAGTGAGCTGGACATCACTCAAATGGTCAACCAGATCGAGGCCAGATTCATTGATTCGGGCAATCGAGATCAACCAGGTTATGTGAATTTGCAAACTCCATCAGGATTGCTGCTGCCAAATGAGCCAGTCAACAAATTCACCATTTCATATGATTTGATCAATAGCAGCGTCACGGCTCAATATTTGGCAAATCGAGTGCTCGAGCAAAACAGATTGGATTTGATTGTCAGTTTTTCCACCAATTACACTGGCATTCAAGTCAATGCTGGTGATGTGGTAACAGTGACCAACAGTTACTATGGCTGGACAAACCAACAATTCAGAGTGATGCAAGTCAAGGAAGTATCGCTGCCTGATGGATCACTTGGGGCATCATTCCAAATGATGCAATACGATCCAAATGTATATGCAACATCAAGCATTACTGCATACACACCAACCAGTCACAGTGGATTGGCTGCACCAACGTTTTTCAGTTCATTGGCTGCACCAACAGTGACGGCTCATTTTGAAACGGCAAATATTCCATATTTCAACGTGCAAGTGTTTGTGCCAGTAACTGGTCGAGTGACAAACGGCACTTTGTACTATACAACAGTGGCCACACCATCTGGATCAGATTGGAAAGTTTGGGCCAATGTACAAACTGCAAACAGTTTGCCAGTTCCAAACAATTCATACTATACGTTTGTGGATGTGGTTTTGCCAGTTGGTACTTATTATTTTGCATACACAGTTGGCAGCGGGACCAGCTTATCAACACTTAGCCCAATCAGTGCTGGATTTGTTTGGGCACCAGTTGGAATGTCAGGTGTGTCGGGGTATAGCGGAGCGTCAGGATATAGTGGGTTTTCAGGCAGCGGAACACCAGGATTGATGGGTTTGACTGCTTTGACTGCTTATCAATTGGTAACTCAAACGGCATCAACTCCACCATCTTTTACCACTCCAACAACTGGGCCAAATGCACCAACAGGCTGGTCATTGACTGCACCAACGGCCACAGTTGGGAATGTGGTTTGGTACATTATGGGTCAATATAATGCAAATTCAGTCACAGTAAATGGCGTGCCATCAGGTAAAACTGCATGGACTGGACCAGTTGCTGCATCAGTATTTCAAGACATTGAATCAGACAATTGGAATGGTGGTACACCACCCACAACTGGTCCATTTAGTCCATTGGGTACAACTGGATATTACATTCAAAAATCCACTGGTAATATGTATTTGAACAGTATATATGGCCGAGGTATTGCAAGATTTGATGGTGCAACATCAACAGGTAGTGGTGCATATGCAGCTATTGTGGCAAATTTATCATTGAGCCAATCATTTGGAGTATATGCAACAACCAATTCCTACAATGGAGCTGCTGTTTATGGATTTGATCAAGGCACTGCAACACTATCATATGGTGTTTATGGTGAAAGTTCAAATCCAAATTCTTATGCTGGTAATTTTTATAATTATTCAGGAAGTACAGGAGGTGGGCTTTCTGCATTAGCAAACGGATCGGGGATTGGCGCAAGTGTAGGATCAGTATATGGTGTTGCACTTGATGTTTCTAGCACTGCTGGAGTTGGTATTAATGTCCAAACATTTGGCACAACAACATTGGCACTTCATGGTGGACCAATGACCACTACAGATGCAACATTGGTCAACAATTTAAATGTTCAAAACTGGAATGGAATTTCAGTTGTTGGATTTGTTCCAGTTGGCAGCCACACATTGGCTGGATTGATTCAAGTCAGTTATTCTGGTGGCACTTATTACATACCCTATTACACTTGAGGAAAATCATGGCAATTACTAAAAATTACACCACAGATCAAGGCGTGGTCTGCCCAAATGCTTATATTGTGATTGGCAATATAAACTATACAAAATTTCCACCAGTTGTGCCAAGTGTGACAATTCCAACGGCAACTGCAACGGCTCAAGTCTATTTTGCTCAAGCCAATCGAGAGGCCAATCAAAAACCATTGGTAACATTTAATTTGGTGTTTTCACCAGATATGATTCAAAATATTGTGCCTCAAGCATATACTGCATTAAAAGCATTGCCAGAAATGGCTGGAGCAGTTGATTGTTGATAAAATAGTCATTAGAATCAACAAAAAATAATACAAAACATTCGGGGCCAGTGAGTACATTGGCAGCGTCACTACCTAGTAAGGGAATGTAATGGCAGTTTTCAACAAAAATTCATTGTCCCAAATATCGGGCTTTGATAATCAAATTCTTTCAGGCGAGCTGGTCTGGAATCAAAAAGCATTTTGGAATCTTTTCATTACCAATGATGCTGGTGTTTTGCCATTGACTGGGGCCACTATTGATGCCCAAATCATTCGCAGACTTTTGACCAATGTGATTGACACTCGAAATGGTTTGACATTTACCATTGGCGATTACAATCCAACACCAACACCCATTTCACTCACAATTACCAATATCAACTATACCAATGGATCGTTTACATTGGTAATGGATGATAGTGCATGGGGGTTGGCCTCAAGCGATCCAGGCTTGGACATTGCCGATCCCAATGGAATTGGTTACTCAGGCAGAATAAAAATTAGTTTCCCAGCCAATGGATCAACTCCAGCTGAAGACATAATTATCTTTTTATTCTTCATTGTGCGGTCTGATGGCATTGTGGTGGAGTAAACATGAGTACAAAAGTCACAGTAATCAATGACAACAATGTCAGCATTCAAGTCACTCCACCACCCAATCAAATCATCAATGTAAACAAATCCAGTTTTGGTGTGTCTGGATTTAGCGGGTACTCGGGCTATAGCGGCTATAGCGGGTCAGGTATTTCAGGCTATTCAGGCTCTGGGACGTCAGGCTGGTCGGGCTATTCAGGGACGTCAGGTTTTAGCGGCTGGTCAGGCCAAGTTGGGGCGTCAGGGACTTCAGGTTGGTCTGGCCAGTCAGGCTTTAGCGGTTATAGCGGGTCAGGGATTTCAGGGTATTCTGGCTATAGCGGGTCAGGAACGTCTGGTTGGTCAGGCTATTCAGGGGCGTCAGGGACGTCAGGGTTTAGTGGCTGGTCAGGCCAAGTTGGGGCATCAGGGACTTCAGGCTGGTCGGGCTATAGTGGTTCAGGTATATCTGGCTATTCAGGTTTTAGCGGGTCTGGAGCCAGTGGTTGGTCGGGCATTTCTGGCTGGTCAGGATTTAGCGGAATTTCGGGTTGGTCTGGCCAAGTAGGGACGTCAGGGACGTCAGGCTGGTCTGGTTTCAGCGGTGCGGTGGGGGCGTCAGGGACGTCAGGTTGGTCTGGCTTCAGCGGGATCAGTGGCTATAGCGGGTCAGGAATTTCAGGGTATTCGGGTTTCAGCGGGTACTCAGGCCAGCAAGGCACATCGATCAACATCAAAGGCACAGTGGCCACACCAGCCAATTTGCCAGCGACAGGCAACAATCCCAATGATGCATACATTGTTTCATCCAATGGAGATTTGTACGTTTGGAGTGGAACGACCTGGAACAATGTTGGCCAAATAGTTGGCCCAGCTGGCCAGTCGGGGACGTCAGGTTTTAGCGGTTATAGCGGGACGTCAGGTATTTCAGGCTATTCAGGCTCTGGGACGTCAGGCTGGTCGGGCTATAGTGGTTCAGGCGTGTCTGGTTGGTCAGGTTTTAGCGGGACGTCTGGTTGGTCTGGCCAAGTGGGGGCGTCTGGGGCGTCTGGTTGGTCTGGCATTTCTGGCTGGTCGGGGTTTAGTGGCTATAGCGGGTCAGGCGTGTCTGGCTGGTCGGGTTTTAGTGGCTATAGCGGGTCAGGCGTGTCTGGCTGGTCGGGTTTTAGTGGCTATAGCGGGTCAGGCGTGTCTGGTTGGTCAGGCTATTCTGGGGCGTCAGGGACGTCAGGCTATAGCGGGATTTCGGGCTGGTCGGGCCAAATGGGGGCGTCAGGGACGTCAGGCTATAGCGGGTCAGGCGTGTCGGGTTGGTCAGGTTTTAGCGGGACGTCTGGTTGGTCTGGCCAAGTGGGGGCGTCAGGAACGTCAGGTTTTAGCGGTTGGTCTGGCCAAGTAGGGGCGTCAGGGACGTCAGGTTTTAGCGGGTATTCGGGCCAAAATGGGGCGCAAGGGACATCAGGTTTTAGCGGAATTTCAGGCTGGTCAGGTTTCAGTGGTGCGCAAGGGCCAACCATTTATCCTGGTGCTGGCATTGCAGTATCCACAGGAACTGGTTGGGGAACATCTTATGGAACATCAGGAGCAAATTCTGTTGTTTTAAGAGACGCAAACCAAAATGTCACAGCAAATGATTTTTATGAAGGTTTTACAAACGTAGCTGCTGCAGGAACAACGACAACTTTAACTGCTAGTTCTACGCCTAATTTTGTGGTTACTGGGTCTGGCGGTCAAACTTATCAACTTCCTGATGCGACTACATTGCCAGCAGGTGCTATATACACGTTTAATAATAATCAGTCTTCAGGAACTGTTGTTGTAAAGAATAACTCAGGCACTACGATTGCTACGTTGCAATCTGGCTCTTATATTGAAATTATTCTTTTAACAAATTCTATTGCTGCAGGTACATGGGATTACCACAATCAAGCGCCTTCTAATGCTTCTTGGTCAACCAACACGTTGACTTGGGCTGGAACATATTCTGGTGGAACATGGAATGGTAACGCGGTAGGCGCTACTTATGGCGGTACAGGTCAAACATCTTATGTGACTGGTGATATTTTGTACGCATCAGCTACAAATACACTTAGCAAACTTTCAGCAGGTACTAATGGTTATGTATTGACTTTATCGGGTGGTGTTCCAACATGGGCCGCATCGACTGGTGGAGTTACATCTTTCCAAACTTCATTGTCTGGTCTAACACCTAACACTAGCTCAACCGGCGCAATTACTCTTGCCGGTACATTGGGTGTAGCATCCGGCGGTACTGGTGCAACCACATTAACTGGTTATGTATATGGTAACGGTACTGGAGCAATGAGTGCTTCAAACACCATTCCTACTACTGCATTGAGTGGAACAATTACCAATGCACAGTTAGCTAATTCAACAATTTCAGGAATTTCACTTGGTGGCAATTTAGCTAGTTTAACTGCCGGAACTAACATTACATTTAGTTCAGGAACAACTTACAACGGTTCTACTGCTATCACCATTAACAATTCTGGCGTAACTAGTTTTAGTGCAGGAACTACTGGATTTACGCCTTCTACTGCAACAAGTGGTGCTGTTACTCTTGCAGGAACATTAGCAACCACAAACGGTGGTACAGGACTAACATCATTTACAGCAAATGGTGTGGTGTATGCGTCTAGTACAAGTGCTTTGGCTACTGGGTCTGCGTTGACGTTTGATGGGACTACATTAAATGTTAATTCAAGTGGAACACCTTTAAATATCAATCGTACTGGTGGGGCAACCGCCTTAATTCAATTACAAACTGGTGGAACAATCAATGGATATATTGGCGCAACAACTAATGTGCCATTTATTTCTTATAACGCATCTGCTGCAGAATTGATGCGTCTTACAACCGCAGGCTATCTAGGTATAGGTACAAGTAGTCCTAGTGCTCCCTTAACTGTTGTTGGTTCTGCTGGTATTACAGTTAATGAAGATGGTGCAAGTACACACGTTTTAAGTTTGCGTTCTAATTATGCGGGCACAGGACCAACAATTAACGTAACTACCAACGAAACATTACAGTTTGCAACAAACAACACATTGCAAATGTATTTAAATGCCTCTGGTAACTTAGGATTAGGAGTTACTCCTAGTGCTTGGTATCCTAGTGGTTATAAAGCAATTCAAATTGGTCAAGGAGCTATATGGAGCGGAACTTCTTTAACTTCTACAACTTCTGCTTTAAATATTGGATGGAACTACTATGTCAATAGTTCTGGTAATTTTGCTTATGTAAACACTACAACAGCATCTCCTGCATCGTTTTTATCTTTTTCTTCGGGTCAAGCGCAATTTTATGTGTCAAATGGCTCAGGCACAGGAACATTTACTCCTACCCAAGCAATGACACTAGATAATAGTGGTAACTTGTCAGTAGGCACAACTACTGCTAATAATAGGTTTACTGTTTTTGGTGGTTCAATTCCAAATCCACCAACAGGCGGTATTGGAATGTCAGGTGGATTAACTACTGGTAGATTTGGAACTTATGATAGCGGAACACTTGGTATTATAAATTGTGCGGCTGATGCAAGTAGCTTTGAATTTATTGCTGGTTCTAGCGCAGGTTACTACGCTGGTATGTCAATCACAGGTTCAAATGCAACTCTTTATCAAGGAACTGTGAGATTTGCTACTGCTGGCACAGAACGGATGCGTATAGACTCTAGTGGTAACTTGTTAGTGGGGACTACAACAGCACCAAATGCAACGTTTCTTTCAAAGTCAAACTTTATTGGGTTACAAACATCAAACCCTGCTGACTCTACAAAATGGCGACAAATTGTGTTTGCTAATAACTCTACTGACGCTACTTTATATTTTCCAAACGGGTCAAATACGGCAACTTTGACATCTGCAGGTGCGTGGACAAATGCTTCAGATAGTCGCCAAAAAACAAACATTGTTGACATTAAGTACGGTTTAAATACGGTATTGACCGTTCAGCCACACAGTTACAACAGAACCGATGTTAGCGGTGATTTTATTGGTTTTGTTGCTCAAGAATTAAAAACAATCATTCCAGAGGTTGTATTTGGTTCAGAAGAAACATCATACAGTGTGGACTACGGTTCTCTTGTAGCAGTAGCTTTTAAAGCAATTCAAGAATTATCAGCAAAAGTAACGGCTCTTGAAGCCAAATTAGGAAAATAAATAATGATTCAAATAGATGGCAAAACAGTTGACTTAACCAATCCTCAAACATGGGGTAATAGCATTGAAATCAAACCCAATGGTTTTATTGAGCAAACCAAAGATAACGTGACAACTCTTGTTCAGCCTATACCACAACCTTTAAAGGAAGCAAAATGAACACATATACATGGACAATCTCTGCGCTAGACGCATATCCAACAACACCACAACCTGATTGCGTGTTCAACGCCCATTGGCAATGTGTGGCAACATCAGACCAAACTCACACAGTAAATGGGCAAACCGTTCCCTATACGGCAACCATTTATTCAACTTGCCCTGTAACTTACGTTGCGGGTTCACCATTTACCCCCTTTGCTCAACTTACTCAATCTCAAGTATTGGGTTGGATTTGGGAAAGTGGTGTATCTGAAAGCGGAACACAAACGGCTTTAGACACAATGATTGCTAATCAAATTAACCCGCCAGTGGTGAGCCCTGCGCTTCCCTGGGTAACACAAGGAGCTTAAACATGGACAAAGTAACTTTATCAACCACACTCGTGAATAACATCATGGCGTACTTGGGAACTAGACCTTTCCAAGAAGTATTCCAATTGATCCAAGAAGTTCAAAAAGAAGCTGCACCACAAGTGCAGCAAACACAGGATCAACCACCACAATAAAACAAAATGACAATACAAAACAAAACATGGGAGCAAATGCTCTTGATCAATGAGCTGAATTTTGCCAAGCAGCACAATCCAGAATATTACAGATGGAAACTCACAAACAATTATGAGCGTGCAGTTTTTTTAAAAGGTGATCCAGTTTATCCTCGAGAGGCCACACGATATATGTGGGCCAATCGAAATTTGCGTGGCAAAAAGATATTAGAAATTGGCTGCAGCACTGGATTTGGCACTCAATTTTTACCCAATGACATTGAATATTTGGGTTTGGATTATGACCCCATCATCATCGATGTGGCTCAAGATCAGCAATGGGGCGAAAACATCAAGTTTTCATGTGCAGACATCAATGAAATCCAACTGGGACAGTTTGACACCATCATTGCTTTTGAAGTGATCGAGCATTTATCAAATGGCTTGGACATTGTGGAAAAGCTGAAAAAGCATTGCAATCGATTGCTGATCACAGTGCCATGGAATGAGCCACCAGGTTTTTGGGGCGAACATCATAAATTGCATGGCCTCAATGAAACTAATTTCTTTGATTTTGATGTGGAATACATTAGCGAGCATGGTGCAATCACACCAGAGCCAAGATCAATCACTGAACACAATCGATTCAATTTGATGATTTTGAGGTGGGATCGTGGATAAGGTTTTATGCAGCATTGGCACTCGAGGCAGATATGACACAACGCTGCCATTGGCTTTGGCTGCCATCATCAATCAAACAAAACGACCAGACAAAGTGGTCATTTTTGATGACAATGAAAATCCAAGAGATGTTAGAGATGAGCTGATTTATAAAAATCTCTTTCAAATGATGGACATCAAAGGCATCGAATGGGAATGGCGGTTTGCTGCTAAAAAGGGCACGCACCACAACCACCAGGCGGCCAACACAATGGGATACAAATGGGTTTGGCGCATGGATGATGATGCCATTCCAGAGGCCAATGTGCTGCATGAATTGTTCAGCTGGACGCTGCATGATCCCAATTTGGGCGCAGTTGGTGGATCGATATTGACACCACCATTGCAGTTTGAGGAATCATTTCCAACGGCCACCATGGCCAACATCGATGCAGAGCCAAACATCCAATGGAAATATATTCACAAACGCAAAAAAGTCGAGCATTTGCATTGCTCATTTTTGTATCGAGCTGGCATTGTGGATTATCATTTGGGGCTTTCAAAAGTGGCCCACAGGGAAGAAACATTGTTTAGCAATGCTTTACATCAAAAAGGATATGATCTTTATGTGGTGCCCAATGCGGTCACTTGGCATTT
>Ga0214192_1002074_pt1 | contig 10650 bp, 9 predicted proteins | sample TroBogEpilimnion_44_FD_153030 | JGI IMG/M metagenome (GOLD analysis project Ga0214192, IMG submission 153030) | Freshwater microbial communities from Trout Bog Lake, WI - 29JUL2008 epilimnion | ecosystem: Environmental > Aquatic > Freshwater > Lake > Epilimnion/Euphotic zone | place: Trout Bog... | reverse complement strand
GGTGCGTCATCGTGCGCCCGGTCGTGCGCATCGCACGCTCCCAGCGCTTCGATCCATCCGCCGCATTGAAACAAAACACATGCAGCGTCTCCTGCCCCGGCCCGCTGGAGCAGGTCACAAACACACGATCTCCCACCACAATCGGTGCTGAAAGCCCGCGCCCTGGCAGATCCGCCGTCCACGCGATCTTCAACTCGTCCGCCGGTGCCTTCGCCTCAGTGGAAACCGCCGAGGCATTCGGGCCACGGAACTGTAGCCAGTCAGCGTGTGCTACACTCGCTAACAAGGAAATTGAAAAGCAAATCGATAAGGTTTTCGTCGTCGTCATTTTGAGAAGTTTAGTCCTCCAGTCGAAGTTTGGAACGTTTGTTTTCTAAGTTTTGGAGATGTGTTCGATAGCGGGCCACGTCGCGTCCACAACTAGCAACCAGCCTGTCACAGGCAAAGCAAGGGCTTCAGGGAGGAGCTTCCACGGCTGGGCGGTAGAGTGCAGCCAGCCCATGAAATGTGCCGTCAGCACGGCCAGCGCAAAAAGCCCTGCCAGCAGACACGCCCAGCCAAATAACAACTGGAGGCTGGCTGTCCTAAAAACGCAAACCCACGAAACCCGAATGCCCATGCCGACGATGCCAGCAGCCATCAACCAGCCAGTCCATGTGAAATCATGTTTCTGCAGTTCTCGCAGAGCATACTGCAGCATCAGCACGCACAACCCTGCAAAGGCAATGCCCAGCTTCAAGGTTGGCTGCTGGCTAGGAGTCGTCGTCATTTTGAGAAGTTTAGTCCTCAAGTCGCAGCTTGGAACGTTTGTCTTCTAGGTTTCTAAGATGTGTTCGATAACGGGCCACGTCGCGATCCACAACTAGCAACCAGCCTGTCACAGGCAAAGCAAGGGCTTCAGGCAGAAATGCCCAGGCGGGCTCTCGCCAATGTGTTGCGATCATGACCACTACGAGAAGTCCTAATATCAGACACGCCCAACCCCAGATCAGTTGGAGTCCAGCTGTCCGAAAAATGCCAGTCCAGGAAATCCAAATCCCAGAGCCGCAGATGAGGATAGTCATCAACCAGCCGGACCATGCGAAATCATGTTCCTGCAGTTCTCTCAGAGCATTCTGAAGGAACAGTACGGACGTCCCAGCAAAGGCAATGCCCAGCTTCAAGGTTGGCCGCTCGCTGAGAGTCGTCATCATGGATGTGGCCAGAAAAATTATTTCGCAGCCAGGATCGCCGTGCCCGTCGCATCGCACACACGCAGTTGGAATTCCCACTCCACCGTCCACTGCTCCGTCTGCTCGTTCTGGCAGCACTTCACGAGGATCGTGTTTTTGCCCTTCTTGAGTTGGCACGGCATCTTGTACTGATCCAGCTTCGCGCCGCGATGGTACTCATCACGCGCAAACAGCAGCTCGCCGTTCAGCCACACTTTCCAGCCGTTCTTGCAGCCGATGCGGATCTCCGCCGGGCGGTCTTCCGTGCTGAAAAAATCCGTCGCCGCATAGCCAACGACACTCTTCTCCATGCCGAAGGGCTTGTTGAAGTCGATCTTGCCGTACTCATCGGTGCTGGTGAAGTCCACCCACTTGGTCTCCTTGGTCTTGCCTTCGTAGCTCGCATCAAACTTCAGCTCCTTCTCTGGCGGGTACACCGTGTCAAAACCAGCGCGATCCGCGTTGCTGAACGGCGCGATCATCTTCCAGCTCATCAGGAAACCGAAGTGCTTCGGCAGGTCCACCTTTTGGTTCAGATCGCGCAGCTTCTTCGCCAGCACCTTGATCTGGTCCTCATCCCGCGCCGCGCCCAATCCTTTGCCGTAAGCCACGATTGCCGCCGCGTTGTCTTTCTTATCCTGCGCCGCATTTCCGGCATCGATCAGCTTCGCCACCGGATGCCGCCGCAGGTCCGCGCTCGGGTCTTCCAGCAGCGTCGGCGTCAACTCCTCTGCCAGCTTCTCGTTGGCCCGATGGATCAGATCAAACGCCACCACTCGCGCGCCGGGGCTGTTTTGCGTATTCTTCAAAAACGTCACCAAAGCCTCCACCGGCAACTTCTTCGCCTTCAGCGCCTCATCGGCGAGTACTCCTACCGCCGCCCGCAGCCAGTTTTCCGCCAGCGGATTCGCCCCGTTCATGCCCTTCAGCACCTCCGGCAAAGTGGCCGCATCCGCCTTCACGATCTCCTGCCACGCCTTCGCCGCCGCCTCATTCCCCTGGCCCTCCTTCTGCACCGCGCGCAGCACTTCGATGGGTTGGGACAAATCCGCCGCCGCAGACACGGTGGCAAGGGCCAACAAACAGACGAGACTCAATTTCATAGGGCAGGCAAGCTTTCACAAAGAACGCTCCGCGCCAAGCATGAGTTTCGCCATCTTCCGATGACGTCACCCTTGAAACAAGGACATTCAGGTGGAGAGGGCCGCCTCACCGCGCCGCCAAATCATAGCAAAAGATCTGGTCCTGCGCTCGGATGATCAGCTTCTTGTCATGAATGCTCGGATGCGGCCAGCTCGGGCCTTTGACGGCGGGCAGTTTGAAAGTGCCCTGCAATTTGTAGCCAGTCGGCGTCGCTTCGATGAGGCCCATCGTGCCGTCTTGCCAGCGGAAGTACAGCTCACCTTCCGCGCTGACGACCGCCGCGCTTTCGCGGCCGGGACGCTCGCTCTGCTCCCACACGATTTTTCCGGTCTTCCATTCGAGACAAACCGGAATGCCGTTGTTGTGACCGCTGCCGGCATAAATGTAGTCGCCGATGCGCACCATGCCGCCGTGGTGATTCTGAAACGTACCCGGCTTGAGGAAATACTTCTCTTCGGCGGTGACGCCGTCGCCGTCCTTCTTGAGCTGAAGCAGCGCTGCACCTGTGCCGTAGCCGGAGGACGTGAACACATAATCATCCCATACCAGCGGCGTGGGGATGTTTGCGGTGCCATTGGCCACGGGATTGTAGGTCCACAAAGTTTTGCCATCGCTGGCGCGCACGCTGACCAGTCCGCGGCCCACGAGCGTGATGTACTGCTTCACACCACCGCCATTGGAAATCACCACGCCGGTGTAGCCCGCGCCATCCTTGCCGCGCGCGCCCACATCGGCTGGCAGCGCGGACTTCCACTTCACCTCGCCAGTTTTCTTGTCCATCGCGGCTAAGATGCTGTCATTGCCGCCCGGCACGCCGATCAAGAGATCGCCATCGACGAGTGGTGATTCGCTGAACCCCCAGCCGCTCATGATCAGGCCGCCCAGATCCGCCGTGTAGCTCTTGCGCCACAGCAGCTCGCCGCTCTCTGCATCGCAGCAGGACAGGATGCCGTCCTTGCTCACGGAATACAGCCGTTCGCCGTCAAACGTCGGCGCGCCATTCGGCTGGTCACGCTTGTCACTGACCACCGTGCTCCACAGTTCCTTCTGCGTCGCCAGATCGAATGCCGTCAGCGACACGCCTTCCTTGCGATTACCCACCACAAACACGCGCCCCTTTCCCACCGTCACGGATCCCATGCCGCCACCCGCGCCCTTGATCTCCCACAGCAGCTTTGGTCCTTCCGCAGGCCAGGTTTTGAGCAAACCGGTCTCCGTCGAGATGCCATCACGATTCGGCCCGCGAAACTGATGCCAGCCGGGTGTCGGGGCGATGGAGTCTGCCGAAAACGCCATGCCCGCTGAAAGCGAGCCCAATAATGCGATGAAAAGCCGGGAAGTGTGCATGCTGGGTAGCCAAACGTCCGCCGCAGCCATCTTTATCGCTTTTCCGCCAACGGCCGTCCGCCTTGCCTACGCCCTCGACACTGCGCAATTCAACGCCACAGTGCGCGCCCCCTTTCCCTCATGCTCTCCGTTTCCAATGTCAGCAAAACCTACGCCGGCCGCACTTTGTTCAGCCAGGTGTCGTTTCACATCAACCGTGGCGAAAAAATCGGTCTGATCGGCCCCAATGGCGCCGGCAAATCGACGCTCTTTTCCCTGCTGCTGCGTGACACGGTCCCAGACGATGGCCAAGTGGTCATGGAGCGCGGCATCACCTTTGGCTTCCTGCCGCAGGAGAGCGCCCCCATTGAAGATGTCACTGTGCTGGAACTCGCCACCGGCCATGTGGATGAACACCAGCGCTGGGAAGTCGAGCCCAAGGCCAAGCGCATCCTCAGCGGCCTCGCCTTTCGTGAATCCGACTTCGAGCGCAATGCCCGCACCCTCAGCGGTGGCTGGGTCATGCGCGCGCATCTGGCGCGCCTGCTCGTGCAGGAGCCGGATTTGCTGCTGCTGGATGAGCCGACCAACCATCTCGACCTCGAATCCCTCATCTGGTTCCAGAGCTACCTCCAGAGCTATCCGGGCGCCATCCTCATGATTTCGCATGACCGCGAATTCCTCAATGCCTTGTGCGACAGCATCCTCGAAGTCGCCCACAGCAAGATCACCCGCTACACCGGCAACTACGACGACTACACCCGCGAAAAAGCCGCCCGCATGGAGCAGCTCCAGGGCGCCTACGACAACCAGCAGCGCGAGCTCGCCAAAATGCAGGCCTGGGTGGACAAGTTCAAAGCCAAGGCCAACTTCGCCTCCCGCGCGCAGGACAAGGCCAAGATGATCGACCGCATCGAAAAAGTCGATGCACCCGTGGCCGATGCCAAGACGGTCAAGTTCCGCTTCCCGCAGCCACCGCGCAGTGGCCAGCGCGTCATCCGCGTGAAGGACGTCGATTTCGCCTACGGCACGCAGCCCGTTTACACCGGTCTCAATCTAGAATTTGAACGCGGCCAACGCACCGTGCTCGTCGGCCCGAACGGTGCTGGCAAATCCACCCTCCTCAAGCTGCTTGCCGGAGCGCTCACACCCCAGGCGGGTGCCTGCGAGCTGGGGCACAATGTCAAACTCGGCTACTTCGCCCAGTATCGTGGCGATGTGCTCAACATGCGCCACACCGTGCTGCAGTCCGCCATGGACCTGCCAAGCCGTCCTGGTGAAAACATGTGCCGCACCCTGCTCGGCTCCTTCCTGTTTCATGGCGATGATGTCTTCAAGCCCGTCGGCGTCCTCAGCGGGGGGGAGAAATCACGCCTCGTGCTCGTGCGCCTGCTGCTCGACCCGCCCAACTTCCTCCTCATGGACGAGCCCACCACCCATCTCGACATAGGCAGCATCGACGCCCTCATCGGCGCGCTCGAACAATACGAAGGCACGCTCGTCTTCATCAGCCATGACGTTCACTTCATTCGTCAGATGGCCCAGCAGGTCCTGCACGTCAGCGCCGGCGTTATCACCCCCTATGCGGGCGACTACCAGTACTACCTCGACAAGTCCAAAGCTGGCTCCGCTCGTGAGGCCCTCACCGCCACGCTGCACAACGCCCAGCCCACCACGTTCAATAGCGCTCCCGCACCGAAAGAGACCAAGAGCAAGCAGCAGCGCCGCCTCGAAGCGGATGCCCGCAATGCCTACAGCAAAGCCAAGAAGGAGCTCGATCTCCGCATCTTCAAAATCGAGCAGGAGCTCGCCACCCTCGACAAGCGCAAGCACGAGATCGTTAACCTCCTCCAGGAAGAAGCCACCTACGCAGACGCCGCCCAGTTCCGCGTCCTCAGTGCCGAACTCGAAGCCGTCGAAACCAAGATCCCCAAATTCACCACCGAGTGGGAGAAAGCCACGGAGGAACTGGAAAAGCTGGTGCCAGTGGATGCAAAGTAGCCAGGTACCACACACGCTGCCGCGAAATCGGTTGCGAGCATCAGGGGGCTGTGTTTTACCCGGCAGCGTGAACTCGTCATCCCATGAACATTGTCTGCATCGTGGTGCTGTGCGCTGCGTGCTGCTGCTGCTGCTGCTGGTGTCGGTCAGCCTGATGTCGTGCTCAAATGTCGTCGAAGTCCGCCATCCGATTCCCGGCACGGGTGCCTTCTGGATTGAAAAAGTCCCGGTGTACAAGAGACCCCGCGCCCCACGCACACCCCGGGTAGCGAAGACTGCACAACCGCCAACCCCCCAGGTATGATGAAGGCGAGTGGCACGGCGACTCCATGACCGGCTCTCCCAGCATGTTGATCCGTCTGGGCGAGCAGAAAATCTACTTTTACAAAGGCGGCCAGCTTGCCGGCGTCTCGCCGATTTCCTCGGGGCGCGAAGGCATGGCTACGCGGGCTGGCAGTTTCTCCGTCATGGAGAAAGACATCGATCACGCCTCCTCTTTGTTCGGCGACTACGTCAGCAAGGACGGCACCGTCCTGAAGCGCGAGATCGACGTGCGCAAAGATTCGCGCCCGCCCGGTGCCTTGTTTGACCCTGCTAGAATGCCCTACTTCATGCGTATCACCGGTGCCATCGGCATGCACGAAGGCTACCTCCCCGGTTACCCCGCCTCCCACGGTTGCATCCGCCTCCCGCAGCGCATGGCGGAGATTTTTTATCGTCATGCCTCCGTGGGCACGCCGGTGAAGGTCGTGCCTTGAAGCGGTCAGAAGACGTCGAGATCAGAAAACGAGACCGCGCTGCACTCCGGCGCTGGGAGCGCGGCACTCCGATGCCGCTCCGGAAACGCTCCCTCAAAATCACCGGCCAACGACCAGCATCGTCAATGGTTCTGCTCCGATCCCCCGATGATCACCGCCTCAATGCGGTAGCCATCAGGATCGATCACGAACGCCGCAAAATAACCCGGTCCATATTCCGGGTGCAGTCCCGCGCCTCCGTTATCCGTGCCCCCATGCGCCAGCGCCGCCTCGTAAAACGCCCCCACCGCCTCACGCGATGGCGCGGCAAAAGCCACGTGAAAACCATCCCCCGGCACGCTCGCATTCCCCGGCCTCAGCTTGAGCGCAAACACATCCTGGCCGGGATGTGTTCCATAGCCCACGAAGGTTGCATCCTCCCACACACGACCATAGCCCAGCGGTGCCAGCACGGCGTCATAAAAAGCTCCTGAAAGTGCGAGGTCTGTGACGGCGAAGGAGAGGTGGTGAATCACGCGCATGCATGCTGTCAGGTTGATCGCCCGCTGAAAAGCCCGGTCTTCATCTCACTTCATGATGATGAAGAAAATCTTTGCCATGAAAAACCCCTGCTTCTTGGGCCAGGTAAGTTTCGGCACTTCCTCCTTCAGCGCATCGTGGTCAGCATTGTCCATGGTGACAGATGCGACAACGGGCTTGCCGTCGCGCTGGCCAAACACCATTTTGATCCAATGAGTCCCTGACGGCACCACGGCGGAGGAAATGAGACGCCGAACCTCGGCCGCTGAGCCCTCCATTTCTTCTTGGGAAAGCTTCGCGTTCCCTAGGATCAACAAGTTTCCCACAACAGCGTCTCGCGGGCCATTCGCCAGAGTCAGGGTCTCAACGCTCTGATGCGGATCCGCAGGATTGATAAACGCCCGATAGATCGGATGAAACGTGGTCAGAATGAAGTTGGCCATCGCCTGTTTTTTGGCCTCCTCCAGCGTTTCCCCCACGCCGGCCACGTACTCGATCACTACCTGGCCTGTGGGCAGGGTGATGCGGTACTCCACCTCGGCCGAGGTTCCATTATTCGTGACGTTTGAACCATGGAGCGTCGCCTGCAGCCGGCATGCGTTTCCCTCAATACCAATGCCTCGTTCGTCCTCTTGGATGCGTGTCTCCCCATGCTGCTTCAACCAGTCAACCAGATGGGCGCGCCATTCTTCCTGGAGCTTCTGTTCTTGACCATAAAGAACAGTCCCCAAAAGAACTGTCGCACTTAGAAGTGAAAGAAATACACGCATGGAATCACATGCTTTAGGCCACCGTACAAATCTTCACCCCCTGCTTCAGCGAAGCGAGTTTGTCCGCACGCTTCGGAATAAACTCCTGCCCCACGAAACCAGTATAACCCGTTTCCTGGATGGCCTTGATGATCGCGGGGTAGTTCAGCTCCTGCGTCTCATCAATCTCCGCACGTCCGGGCACGCCGCCGGTGTGGTAATGCGCAAAGTACTCATGATCGCGGCGGATCGTGGCGATCACATCCCCCTCCATGATCTGCATGTGGTAGATGTCATAGAGCAGCTTGAAGTGCGGTGAGCCGAGCTTCTTGCACAAGGCCACGCCCCAGGCGCTGTGATCGCACATGTAGTCCGGGTGGTTCACCTTGCTGTTCAGCAACTCCATCACCAGCGTGACACCGAGCTTCTCGCACAGCGGCATCAGGCGCTGGAGGCCTTTGGCGCAGTTTTCGAGACCTTGCTCGTCGTTCATTCCATCGCGGTTGCCGCTAAAGCAGATCACCTGCTTGAAGCCCGCCTCCGCGCTCGTCTGTAGCAGCGGCTCATACGCCTGCACCAGCAAGTCATGATGCTCCACGCGGTTCCAGCCCTTCGGGATCGGCCCCAGCTTCACACCGCCAGGAGCTTCAATCGTCGGATAGCTCACCATCGCGCAGTGCAGCCCATGCTTCTTCACCGTGGCAAAGTCCGGCGGATTCAGCAACTCCACCGATTCCAGGCCAATCTCCTTCGCCGCGAGGCAGAAGTCCTCCAGCGGAATCTCTTTGTAGCACCACTTGCACACCGAGTGCCGCACCTTGCCACCCGCAGCCTTGTCCGCCGCTTCAACCTGCGTCCGCAACATCGCGGCGATGGCACTGACACTGGCAAGGGTTCCGAACTGGCGGCGGGAGAGGTGGGAGGGAGTCATGCGCGGAGCCTACACGGACACCCCGCAAAATTCCAAGTACAGAATCAAAGTACGTAGTTCGGGCTTCAGCCCGCTCTGGACTTCCCCATTCGCCTCCAACGCTTCGAAGGCATAAACAACATCTTCACAAAACGTAAGCGCCCACCCAGCCTACGTATTGTAGTACCGGGTTCGCTACGCGGCTACGCAGCAGCCGGAATCCAGAAGCATATGAGGCCGCGAATGCGTGCAAGACTACGCTCTCCCCATCAGCACGCAAGCCCCTCCCTACAGCCTCACCGGCACCCCGCGCGCACCGAGATACTTCTTCACATCCCCCACGGTGAACTCACCAAAGTGGAAAATGCTCGCCGCCAGCACCGCATCCGCCTTCCCATCACGCAGCACATCGACCATGTGGTCAATGTTCCCTGCGCCACCGCTGGCGATCACTGGAATCGTCACCGCTTCGCTCACCGCTTTGGTCAGCCCGATGTCATAGCCATTCTTCGTCCCGTCCGAGTCCATGCTCGTCAGCAAAATCTCACCGGCACCGCGTCGGCAGACTTCAGCCGCCCATTCCACGGCATCCAGCTCCGTCGCATTACGGCCGCCATGCGTGTAAACCGTCCATGAGCCATTCGCATTGCGCTTCGCGTCAATGGCCACCACCAGGCACTGGCAGCCAAAGGCATTGGCCGCCTCATCAATCACCTGTGGCGTTTTGACGGCAGCGGTGTTGATCCCCACCTTGTCCGCACCCGCCAGCAGCATCTCGCGCATGTCCGCCACAGTGCGGATGCCACCACCCACGGTCAGCGGCATAAAGCAGCTCGCCGCAGTGCGTGCGACCACATCCACCATCGTTTTGCGTTCCTCATGGCTCGCGGTGATGTCCAGGAAGACGAGTTCATCCGCCCCCTGCGCATTGTAGACCTGCGCACACTCCACCGGATCACCGGCATCGCGCAGTTGCAGGAACTTCGTGCCTTTGACGACACGGCCTTCCTTCACGTCGAGACAGGGAATGATGCGCTTGGTCAGCATAATGAAAATGGGATACGCCGAAGAAATCAAAAAGGGAAAAAATCAGAGAACTCCTTCCCCGATTTTTTCTCCTCTTTCCCTTCTTTCGGCTCAGTCTCAGCCCAAAGCCGCAGCCACCATCGTTTCCAGCTTCACGATGTCCTTGGCGAAGTTGCGAATGCCTTCGGCGGTCTTCTCAGTCGCCATGGCGTCTTCGTTGAACAACCAGCGGAAGGTCTTCTCGTCGCTGCCGATCTTCTCGATCTTCAGGGACTTTGCGTTGGCCGCGTTGAGCTTCGGCGTGATGGCGTCTTCGCTCGCTGCGAGTTCACCCAGCAGACCTGGGCTGATGGTCAGCAGGTCGCAGCCGGTGAGTTCAGTGATCTCACCTTTGTTGCGGAAGCTCGCACCCATCACCTCGGTTTTATAGCCGAAGTGCTTGTAGTAGTTGTAGATCTGCGTCACCGAGATCACGCCTGGATCTTCCGTGGGTGCGAAATCCTTGCCTGTGCTCTTCTTGTGCCAGTCGAGGATGCGACCCACGAACGGGGAGATCAGCTTGATACCGCCTTCGGCGCAAACCACGGCCTGCGCGAGGCTGAAAAGCAGCGTCAGATTGCAGTTGATGCCTTCCTTCTGCAGCACTTCAGCGGCTTTGATGCCTTCCCACGTGGAGGCGATCTTGATGAGGATGCGCTCACGGCCAATGCCGGCCTTTTCGTACATGCCGATCAACTGGCGCGCTTTGTCGATGTTGGCCTGCGTGTCGAAGGACAGGCGGGCGTCCACTTCCGTGGAAACACGGCCAGGGACGATCTTGAGGATTTCGAGGCCAAAGGCCACCACGAGGTTGTCCATCACGGCGCTCACGCCGCCGGATTTGCCATCAGCGACCGCTTTGTCGAACAGCGACTTGTACTCAGCCTTCTGGGAAGCCTGGAGGATGAGGGAAGGGTTGGTCGTGGCGTCCTGAGGCTTGTAGGCCTTCATGGCTTCGAAGTCGCCGG
>Ga0214192_1002071_pt1 | contig 10663 bp, 4 predicted proteins | sample TroBogEpilimnion_44_FD_153030 | JGI IMG/M metagenome (GOLD analysis project Ga0214192, IMG submission 153030) | Freshwater microbial communities from Trout Bog Lake, WI - 29JUL2008 epilimnion | ecosystem: Environmental > Aquatic > Freshwater > Lake > Epilimnion/Euphotic zone | place: Trout Bog... | reverse complement strand
CTGCGCATGTAATATTGCCGGTGCTTTAATTGCTAAAGATTTAGGCATTATTGACTTTGATATCAAGCGTGTATATGACTGGATTATTAAAGAGCTCAAAGTAATGCGCACTGAGGTTAAGGCTCCAGCAGCTACCCAAGCTAGCGTGATTGGTGAGTTTATGAATTCGCACCGTGCTGCAGTATTAGTCATTAATGGTGAAGCCGACAAGCGCTCGGGCATGGAACAGCTACCTATTCTTGAGCCTAAATTTAATGATTTGTTTGTTCGGATTGAGCCAGACAATAAACACATTTACATTAATGCTAAACAGCTACGTAAGTATTGTTCTGATAATCAGATTACTTTAAAAGATGTATTGGCTAGTTTACAGGCCGACAAAGCCTATATTGGAAAGGTCAACAAACGTCTTGGTAAAGGTACAAAGATTGCTTCAGCTACTGTAGAAGCATTTTTATTTAATATGGATAACCCGCACTTCCAAGAGACAGACCATTTCATTGAAGAAGCTAAAACTGCAATAGTAGATGTTGATTCACGGACTGGACTTCCGAGTTAATTGGAAGAATTTTGTGGTGGGTTCCTCCTTTTTTATCCCATGCTTGGATACAGAGGAGGCCTTATCCACAATCTTAAAGACTACAAAACGCCTAGGATATACAGTAAAAGCTAGGGTTGTGGTGGAAAAAGGTATAGGGGGCTTGCGTATTTGGAGGATTAAGTAGTATTATTACCCCGTAGTTCCTCCTTGGACTACTCGTTCGTTTTCCTTCGGATACTTCCGTTTACCCCACCCTAGCGGTGGGGTTTTTTATTCTTCGGTATCACCGTAAGCACCCATCTTACTTAGGCGGTGCGCTAGTTTAGGATCAAGAGTTGCCCCACCCATGCGGTTAGCTAGGCGACGTTGCTTAATTCTAGTCTGTGCAGACTCTTGCAATAGCTCTCTTGTAATGGCTTTTTCTGGGTACTGACGGTTAAATGCACGTACCTTTTCTAGTACACGCTGACGCATCTCCGAGTCATGGTTATCCCATGCCATAAAGTGTGCATCCATTAAGGCCTTCCTGCGGTCTAGAATTTCAGCTTGTGCAGTCATCATCTCGATATTAGCTTTTTGACGTTGAGCTAAACGCTCCGGAGTAAAGCCGATCATTTGAGTAATAGCTTCTTTAGGGGTTATATCCCCAACAAGCTCGTTGCCACGCAAGGTTGTTGCTCGGCCTTCAGCCATAAACCGGGCGCCCTTAAGGAAGTTCTTAATAGCTGCTGGGCTAGCCGTCTCAATAGCCCGCTCAAAATGCCCTTGATTAAACTGCTTAACTGCATCGGCAGTGCTCATTGCTAAACCGGCAGTAGGTCCTAGTGCGTTAAAGATAAAGTTCTGCATAGCAGTAACCTCGTCATTGCTCTTACGTGCGTCTCTAAACCATAAATCGTTTAAGGATAGGCGGTCGGCTACGTTAGCACCCAGGGTTTGAGATACTACACCACGAGAAATAGAATCACCTACAAACCCGCCGAATGTATTTGAACACCAGTTCTTAAACCAGTTATCAAAATCCCAATCGTCATCATCGTCACCAAATGCAGCATGCATTGCATTCATAATGCCTGATACCATCCACCACATAGGCAGACCAGTAGCTCCAGCAAATACCGCAGTCATACCTAACGTACCAGCAAGGCGCTCTCTAGCCTCACGTTTTGCGTCTTTAATAAAGTCATTTGTAGCTTTATTAAGTTCTTCTTCGGTAAGCGGGGGTTGCCCAGTCTTATTTTCTCTGTGGTCCGCAAGAATAGTTTGACGAATATCCATCAGCTCGTTAAGTATCTCTTGGTCTTTTTGAGATAGCTTGGAGTTATTATTCATTGCTTCATTACGCTTAGCAATCAACTCTTGTATAGGAGGGTAATTACGACCAATTGATTCGTAAGCACTACGTGCCAACAAGTATGTCATTTGCTGGGAAAACTGCTTGAACTGCAGGATAACCTTGAGCGCAGGATCTTGGAAATATCTAGGCTTGTTCAATGTTGAGTAGTCAAACATGGACTTATAAGTCAAGTCTTTAGCAGTTTCAATTGCTTTTTTCTGTGCAGCGGCTTCGGTGTAGCCACTTGCTAGGTTCTTTTCAAAAGCTAACTTATATGCAGACATAGCTACAATTTCACGGTTGGCACGTTCTGTTACGTGGAACGGAAAGCTTACCCAGCCCATTACTTTTTGCATACGTGCTTTGTATAGGGTAGATGGGGTTTCTGCCAGGCCGACAATATCGTGTGGCAATGTAATATCAAGTACACCGTCGGCTACAAACTTATCGTATGCTTCACGTTCTAACTTGCTTAAAATATTTTCGTTGTTAGACAAGGAGAAGAAGTTTAGGTTACCTTGCTCATCACGCACGCCAGAACGCACAAACTTAGTGCCGTAGTCTTTCATAGCGGACATAGTTTTAATACCACCAAACTTAGCGGATATAACAGGGAAGCCCACTGCAGGAACGCCGAGCATGTTGGTAATAGCTGAAGCTGGAGAAGTCATGTACCAGATAAAAGATGCGCCGGACAAGAAGCCAGTAATGCCACCAGTATCGGGTGGGTTCATAATAAGGCTATGGCGAGCGCTTAATTCTTTTACGTAGTCTTTATCTACCTTACCTTCTTCGGCGCCTTTATCAAAAGCAAACTGTTTAGCTGCCGTCAAATTGTCGCTTAGCTCACGGCTAAACTTAAAGCGAGACTGCTGGTAAGCCATATGGAAAGAAGACGCAGCAAATGCACGTAGCATATCTTTGTCCATACCGGCCACACCTTTACGGTTGAGGAACATCTTGCGAATGCTCTTGTCTGGTAAAGTAAGGTAAAAAAGCTGGTCTACTGCATCGTTTAAGTTTTCACGTAGTTCTGTAGTATCAGTACCTTTTGTGGTTTGAATCATGTCCTTAAGATTTTTTAAGAACTCAAAGTCCTGCATGTTTTTAGAAGACAAGTCTTGGATTGAATTACCCAAAAACAATTCGGTATCTGTATCTATATCACGACCAAGACGTTGTTTAAGTTCTTTTTTGTACTTACGGACAAACTTATCACGGGCAAAAGAAGACTCAAACATGTAGAATTCTTTGTCTTTACCAGTAAAGAACTGTGCCGAGAATCTACCAAAACGGCGGATTGGGAAGTATGGCTCTACTTTATGCCGATCAAAATGGTCTTCGATACCAAACAACTGGTTATGTGCATCAATTTCTCTGTCGGTATAACCCTTCTTTAATAAATATTCTCTGATACCTGCAGCAATAGATGAACGAATATCGGTTTCTGCTAAACCTTTTTTCTCTAGGCTCTTGCGTAGTTCTTTAATACCAGGAATGTTTAGCTTATTAATTTTGTCGTGGGCAGCAATTTCATTCTCAGTAAACCCAGCACCAAGTAAAGAAGCCTTCTTGTTATCTATAATCATCCCAACGTAATTATCGTATTGCTTTTTATAGAAATCACGTACCTTGCGGTAGATTGCTTTACCTGGTTCGCTTAAGTTTGCCCAAGCTGCATTGATGTCTTTATTTTTAGTCGGCTTAATATCTGGATCTTCACCGAGTAATGTGGCATCAATCATTAGACTATTAAGCGTCTCCCCTTCTTTAGGGTTTTTATTTTGGTATTCCATCCAAGGATTAAGGATGTCACGTGCGGCTTCTAGCTGTTCATTGCGGTAGTCAAGCATACGCTCAACGCCGTTAATAAACTTACGAACTTGCGGTATGCGGTGGCCAATAATCTCGTCAAGCTGACGTAATGTAAATGCACCCAAGTAATGTTGACGTGCCGCATCGTTTACACTAGACAAGAAGTTACCAATAGTTCCCTTTACCATATTCCATTCGGGTTTACCCTGATATGGTTTTTCGGTACTACTACGCAAAAAGTTAGGATTAGCAGGTAAGGTGCCAGAAGTAATAGAACGTATTTTAGCCGGTGCAACAGTAGCCGTTGCAGTTGAACCCTCAAACAATGGGGTTGGACGCATAAGCGCTTCAGCGTTAGCTATGGTAAACCCTAATACGTTGTCCAGTCTAAACAGTTTAATTACGCCTTGAACAAACTTATTCCAAGTACCAACAGAACTACTGCGATACTTCATGGTTTTTAAATAGTCTTGGAATACCCAGTTTGAAAACGCCTCGGCTACAAACTCTTGGATATCGGTAAAGCCATAGTTAATCTCGTCGTATAAAAACTTCTGCCCATTAACTACAACGTATTTGCCGTCTTCTAAACCCTTGACTGTATGTTTATCAAACTGCTCGGTAGCATGCGCATACAAAGACTTTAGTTCATCCACAGCTTTCTTTTGATGAGCATCAAGGCTATCGTAGTTTTCTTTTGCTAAAGAATAGTATGTAGCTGCGTGGGCTACTTCGTGTAAGAACACTCCGTTACTAAGCCCATTAGCTTTGCTATTTAAAGTAATTGTATTCCATGCGTCAACATAAGCACCGGCAGAATCTAATGTAATTACTGCGTTTTTATATGCTTCCAAAACTTTATTAAATTGGCCGACTATAGGTTCAAACTCTTCTCTTGTAAGCTGCGACTTACCCAACGCTATTTCTTGCAAGCCTTTAAATTGATCTCTAATTGTTTGCTCGTTGTTCGGCGCTTTATCTAAGCCATACTTGCTTATAAAATCATTACCCCATTCATAGCTTTGGAAATGCTGAAGCACCATGCGACGCTGTCTATTGCTTTCCTCAACAAAAAGTCTAGCCATGTTTTCTTGTTTATCTACAAGTATTTCTGTTTTTAAACCCAAAGAAAGCAGGCGCTGTGCTAGACGAGCTTGGAACTTAACCTTGTTGCTTGCCTGTGGGCCAGGATCTTTAGCCATTAAAGTTAATGCGCCATTTAAATCACCTTGTTGTATTTTGTCTACAACGCCAGGATGCATGGGGTAAAAGTCTTTAGGGTCAAGCTTTGTAACTTCACCAGGACGTTTATCTAGACCAGCATCAAATACACCAGGTACTTTTCCACTAGGTGCTCGGCCCAGCATTTTTTCGTAAATAGCGCCAACAGGACCAGCTTCTTTACGCTTCTTCATGTTCTCTATGGCTTGGTCAGCACGTGCCATATCACGTTTGTATTCATTAACCGTAGCTTCAAAACGACGTAACTCTTGCTGTGGCAGGTTTTCTTCTACCCATTTTTGGAACTGCTTGGCCGACTCACTAGTCTGACCTTTATATGCAGCACCAGCAAAGTCTTTGCTAAATGGAACCGCTAAATCAAAGGCAGCTGCACGCATAGCAGTAATATATGGCCATGCATTAAAGTAAGTAATTGCAGCTTTTTCTTCTGGTGTTCTTTCTTCTTTAGCCGTAGCTTCAAGGCCTTTAAGCACTTCGTTAATACGGCGTTCAACCATTGGATCGGTGCTACGCACAGTATCTTTAGAGCTATATGGCAGGGCAGTTTCATCTTGACCAGTACGGCGGCGGTCGTAACGAGCAATAGCTTCATCAAACTTAGCACGTAGTTTATCGATACCCCGTACTGTATTTAAATCTGGAATACGCAATAAAGACTGGAATGCCTGTGTCTGAGCATTAACGTCCATGCCAGGCAGTTGCTTAACCAAATTAGTTGTAGCTTCTTCTCTTTCTTTTGGCGCAAGGCTTAGACTATCTAGGAAGTTATTCATAACTGCCATGCGTTTAGATAGTTCTGGACCAGGCTCTAGCGCTGCACTTACATCTGGACCTTTAGCAGGAATTGGTTCTGGAGCGTCTTCTTCTTTGTACCGGCTAACTTCTTCGGTGCTTTTACCGCCAAGGAACTCAGCAACATCGTTTAAAAAGTTTTTAACCTTGGCACGATACTGCCCAGCTTGCTCAGGAATATTTGATGCTGGTTTAATGCTATTAAAGAAACTTGTAAGCGGAGCCATAGGAGCAGCTTCATCACCAACCAACCCCATGCGAGCTGTTTCTGGTTCTTCAATAGGTTCTGGCGCTGCCATCTCTGGTAGCTTGCCTTCTTGTTCTAACTTCATACCTGCTTCTTTAACAGGAACGGTCATTTCTTCTTGTGCTTGCTCAGGCGCATTAAAATCTAAACCCATCTGCTCGGGCTTGCGTGCACCGACTACTTGGATTTTTGGGATTTCTTCTGTGCTTAATTCTGTGCGGCCTTGGCGTAATGCCTTGGCTTCAGTCTCTAACTGGCCTAAATGTTCTTGTGCTTGCGCAACACGCTCATCGCTAGGGTCTACTTCACTGATATCTTTAATGTATCCACGAGTATCAGTTATTTTTTTATCTAGCGCAGCTAGTTGATTGTCGAGTTCTTCTTCTCGTACTGCAGTTCTGCCAGCAGGAAGCTCAGTTCCTCCCACGCCTCTATCGGTAACTCCTTCAACTCCTGGCTCGGCTCCGCCTTGTTCTCCAGGCATAGAAACGCCAGGCTGACTGCCTCCGGGGATAGCTCTAGTATTATCATATTCAGTTGCCTCACTAAAAGCGTTACGTTGTGCAGGGGGTGTTGGGAGCGGCTGTCCGTACCTATCTAAACCTTTTGCTTCTAATTCTTTACGTGCTGAACGAGACTCGTGAAATCCTGCAGCAGCGCCCAACGGTGATTGTAACAAGCTTCCATATACCGCAGCACCATATCCTTCAATAGCTTCTTTAGAAAATAAATCTTCCCCAGCTTGAGCACGTTGCAAAATATCCTGGGCTGGGTTAACAAATGATTCTTCAAGTGCCACTCTACCTGCACCAGTAGCTACAGATTTAAGAGTAGATTCAGCCGACTGAACAAGTGCTTGTTGGGCAACAGCTTTTTCTGCAGCAGTTTTAGGTACACTGCCAAGTACACCTTTAAGCAAACTTTTGCCGTATGCGTAAATCATACCGGCCTCTTCTAAGCCAGCTTGTCCGGTTGCAGCCGCTGCAGCTCTGAGGCGGCTTACGTCGACATCACGACCTTCTTCTTTTGCGTGCTGGGCTTGTTCGGCCAAGTTTTCTGCATAAAACTGCGGGAATAGTGCACCAAAGCCACCGGCATATCCACCAATAGCAGTACCAAGACCAGGCATAATAGCAGAACCAGCTGCAGCACCGGCTATGTTACCAGCCATAGCTGTACCCATTTGTGCACCACTTGATGCTATAGCACCAGGTACTTGAGAAGCAACTTCACCCGCCGCACCTAAAATACCTTTTTGTTCATATGCTTGACCTACTTCGCCTAAACCACGACGGTGCCCTACTTCTTTTTCAATTTCTTCTTGGCGCTTAGCAAGTTCAACAGCAGCCTTATTGGCTTCTTCTTGAGAAGATAAAGACTTTAAAAAAGTAGCATAGTCGGCCCCAGCCTGCTTAACACCACCAACAAGTTGGCTAGCAACAGTAGCTTCTTTTTCTTTTGGCCCTAAACCTAATTCTTCTGGCGTGTACTCTTTTTGTTTTGTTTCTTTTTCGCCAGGGGCGGCGATATACCTACCTAATGCATCAGGTTTTTGTAAGCCAAGTTCTGCAGGAGTATACTCCTTTTGCCCAGCGACTGGGGCTAACCCCAGTTCTTCTGGCGTGTATTCACGAGCCATATTAACCTACTTGTACGTAGTTGCCATTAGGTAGTTGCTTAAATTTACCTTTTCCAGGTACGTCTACTATACCACTAGCATCTGGTGCGGGAGCAGCTTGTGGTGCTGGAGCAGCTTGCGGCCCTTTTTGCAAGTTAGTAACAATTGCAGCCCGTTGTTTTTCAAGTTCTGCAATTTTAGCTGCGTCTTTCTTAGGATCCAAATTAAAGATTTGGTCGTTAATATCTTTAAGAAGAATCTTAGCATTTGCGCTTTCAACAGACTCGGCACGACCAGCACCTTTAACAATTTGCAATGCATCTGGCAAGCTATAGCCTTGTTGTAAAAGCTGTTGTACATAGCCTTTTTCTGCATTAGCTTGTTGCCCAGCAACAGACGCATGAATGTTTGCAACGTCTTTTGCCGTTTTATTTTTCATGTAGTCGCTGTAATCTTTAAATGCCTCATCAACATCACCAGCAGCAAATTTACGTTGTGCTTCGGATAGGTCAGAAGCAGCTTTAGCCGCAGCATCTTTAGCAGATTCTTGGGCTTCGTATGCTTTAGCAATACCTGGAATAGCTGTTTGAGCGCCCATATTAAGAGCTTGCATTAAACCACCAGGCGCTGGAGTAGTACCAACTTTAGCAAAACCTTGAGCAATAGCTAAAGCAAGTTCACGATTACGTGATGCATCGCTACCACGGCCTTTTAATTGTTCGGCATAAGCCTGTTCAGCTTCTGTTGGGCCAGGTCCAAAACCACGCTTAGCCATCATAGAGGCCCTTAATGAAGCATCTTCTTCTGGAGTAGTTGGGTTTGCAGGTACTTTTGGTTCAGGAACTAAGCCCTCATCAGCAAATGCGATAATGCCACCACCAGCAAAACTTTGCGAATTAAATGCTGGACCACCCGCAGCACCAAGACCAGACATACGAGCCTGTTCCATCATTCTTGGATCTAATTGTTGTGGTTGTGGTGGCTGAGCAGCTTGCATTAAAGCTTGAGCTGCGCCAGGGTTTTGGCGTAAACGATTCTGGTCGGCCTGAACACCTTGGAAAATCATACGTTCATTAGCGTTAACTTGCGGATCATTAATACGTTGTTGTAATGGGCTTGGTTGACCGGGCTGTCCTTGAGCTGCACCTAATTGGCGGGCATCAGATTGTAACTGTTCGTCATTAATAACCGCACCATATTTAAATCCTGGCACCTTACCGCCTTTACGCATAGCAATAATACCGCCTTCTTTCTTACCGGTGCTAGAACCACCAAATGCAGCACCGAGAGCTGCAGCAGTTCCACCAAGGCCAATAGCTTGTTGGGTAGCAGTCGGTTGTGCTTGGTAGATAGAAGTAGTAGAAGACTGCATAGGCAAGCCACGTAACATATTGGACATTGTGCCCAATTGAAGTAATGGATATTGCTGTGCAGTAGCATAGTTTTGAATAGCTTGATTGATAATCTGTTGTTGTTGGGCTTGCTCAGTTGCACCTTGCTGTGCTTGAGTACCAATAATGCCTTGCTGAGCAGCAAGTTGTTGACCACCAATACCAGCCAAATTACCAGCCGCAGTATTGGCCTGCCCAAGACCTTGTAGGGCAGTTTGTTGTCCTTGTAAACCAACGTTAGCTACATTCATAGCTTGTTGTTGAGCATTTTGATAGGCTTGGTTATAGGCGTTACCAACTAGTTGGTTCTGCGCTAACATTTGATTTTGTTGATTTAAACCTTGCATTAATGCATTACGAGAGCCGCCAAAAGCACCCGCCTGAGTAGCAGCGCCTTGTTGAGCAGCACCTTGCATGCCATATTGCTGGTTTAGTAATTGTTCTGCTGGAGCCAATGTATTTTGCAAGTACGGATTCATGTACTGCGCCATACCACCAGGACTAGTCAATGTATTCTGTAAATTTTGACCTGCTTGACTTGCTTGTCCTGCAACACCTAATGAACCTAAACCACTAGCACCAGCCATACCGGTAGCAGCGCCATATTGACCGGGCATTTGTAGATTAGCTGCAGAAGATTGGGCTTGTTGTTGCAACGGAGAAAAGCTAGCTACATAGTCAGCAGGATTATTGCTATATGGAACATAAGGAGCAAAACCAGTAATATTACCGCTGGAATCGGTATTAAATAATTGCGACTGAGTCGCATTAAGCATATTGCTTACATACGGCTGTGCATAATCCGGAATATTAGTTTGATTAACTGTTGTCTGTGTTGGTGCCGCCGGTGCCGGTGCTGAAGACCCGCCCCCACCATAAATCATTCCGCCACCAGCTTTTTTACGGGTGGCTGACTCGCCTAAGGGTTCACCTAATGCGTATAGTTGACGGCGTGAATAACTCATTTTTTATCCTAACATCTTAGAAAATACTTTATCTGTCATCTTGTAACCTAAATACTCAAACAACTTGGTATTGTCTAAATGCACTTTAGTGTGCATTACAATACGCTGTACTCCTCTGTCTTTCAATACTTTTTCAGCATATTGAAATAATTTAATCCCTACTCTGCCTTTGCGGTAATCTTTTCGTACAAAATACAAATCTTCTGTAGCAGTTACGCAAGACTTATAATGCAAATGCGGCGAAACAAAAAATATAATGTAACCAATCAACTCACCATCGGCTCTGCAAGTGATACACCGCAACATTCCTGCTTGAGCGCAACGTTTATAAGCCTCGTAATCTGGCTCATAAGGAAATTCTTTTGTTACACATAATTCTTCATAATGCTCTGGAAAGAGCCTTTCAAACTCATCAACAAACTTAAATCCGTCAACGTCTTCGTAAACTATCATTTTGGTAAGTATTTATCTGCTTTTACTGCAGGTGCTTGTTTTTTTCTTCCAGTACGTGCACGGCGGATATTGTCCATCATGGTGTATAGCTTTTTAGCGCCAGCATCAGTGGAACCATTACCTAAATGGCTTACTACATCAGCAGGCACTACAAATTCACCGTCGGCTAAACGAGCTGGTTGCTTACCCCCGATATTAGCAGGAATAGAGTCGCTCATGCCATCCCCAGGGCCTTTTAATAGTCTTGGATTACCACCAGCAGC
>Ga0214192_1002069_pt1 | contig 10670 bp, 25 predicted proteins | sample TroBogEpilimnion_44_FD_153030 | JGI IMG/M metagenome (GOLD analysis project Ga0214192, IMG submission 153030) | Freshwater microbial communities from Trout Bog Lake, WI - 29JUL2008 epilimnion | ecosystem: Environmental > Aquatic > Freshwater > Lake > Epilimnion/Euphotic zone | place: Trout Bog... | reverse complement strand
GTTGATCAAATGTGTATGAGTTGTCCTGTAATCAAGATTTGTCATGATGAAGGAGTAAAAAATAAAGAAAAGGGAGTTTGGGGCGGTGTTTATTTAGATTTAGGCAGGGTTGACAAACAATATAATCTACATAAAACTCCAGAAATATGGAAACAGTTAAAGAAATTACATGGAAAAAATAAAATACACGGCTGAAATGGCTAAAAAAATTCGTAATTTAAAACCTCCAGTCAAACGGTTGCTTTTAGATGTTAGGGCAAGACCAAACTATCTTGCATTGACAGTATATGAAAGTAATATTATGGAATATAACGAGAGTGATCGTATGGCAATAATGGAATACCTTTTACAAGTAAGACAATTAATACTATCTTATGGGACACCATGTGAAATAGAAGGGATGAAATATACTGATGAGCAAGCAAGAGCCAATAGACGGAAATGAGGATACTATTACCTATGTGTACATTCCAGATGAAGATACATATGGAACAATAATCTCTCACGGAGCCTGGGCTTCGATGATTAGTTTCTATGAGGGCGGGGTAGAGTACAGTATAGAAATCCCTAATGATGAATTTATAGAAGTAGACGAGATCGGCATTGGCTATACGGAGGAGAATTTATAATGCTATGTTATTCATGCGGAAAGCAAAAAAATGAGCTTATTCCACAAAAATCAGCTATACTAAATGGTATAAGCTTACTTATGTGTCAAGTATGCTTAGACGAAAAATATGAGCCTAGATGGTGTATAGTTTTGGCTGGTCGTCAGGTTGGCCCAGAGTTTGTAAGAGAATACATAGTTAAGCGTCGTTATGTTGGAAGTACTATTATGGCGGAGGAATTAATTGCTTAAAATTACAAATGATGTAGATGAATTCAAATCAGAAGAAAACTGTGTCGTTTATTTTACAGCGGAATGGTGTAATCCATGCAAGCAATTAAAGCCACACTATGGCAAAGTTGCAGTAATGGACCCTGAAACTAATTATTATTTAGTGGATGTTGATAAAATTCCTATGAGTGAAATTGAATACTATAATATCAAAAGTATTCCTCAGATATTTTTAATGAACAAGGGAAAGATTGTTGATAAGATTGAATCTCGTACCGCAGAATCTATTTTGGAGGAATTAGGCAAATGACAACAATTGTTGCAGTAGCCAAAAATGGTAACGTCACTATTGGAGCAGACTCACAAGTTACTGATGGTGCACGTCCAAGTGTTCACCCTAATATGCAAAAAATTACCAAAAATAATGGTTGGTTGATTGCTGGTAGCGGTGACTCACAACCTTGTGATATATTGCAACATGTTTTTGTTCCACCTATTCCAACAGTTAAAGAAAGAGAAAACTTATATAGATTTATGATTGTTAAGTTTATACCATCTATGAAAGAGTGCTTAGAAGAGTATGGCTGGAAAGAAGACAAAGAAGATAAAGATTCTGGCTTTAATATGCTTTTTGCTTTTGATGGAGAAGTTTTTGATATTGGAAATGATTTTAGCGTATTGCTTAATAGCGAGGGCATATACGGCGTGGGAAGTGGATCTCCATTCGCTATTGGTGCGTTGTACGCAGGTGCAAGTGTAGAGAAATCTCTTGAAATTGCAGCTAACAATGATATTTATACATCTGGTCCTTTTCAAATTGTAAGACAACAGAAAAGTGCATCTAAAAACAAACTTGACAAATAATACCTAGATAAGGTAAAATAAAGCATTGGTTACAACAGTAGCCATTATCCTGTACAGGGATACTAACTAGATAGGAAAAATATGAAGGTAACAAAGAAGATCGCTATTGCAACTGCTGCAGCCCTTGCAATCGTAGGTGTATCAACAGTTGCTCATGCTACACCGCTTGCGGTAACAGTAGCGGGGGTTGCTAATACAACAACAACTGCAGCACCAAAGACAGTAGCAGTACCAGTATCAAATGTAATTGATTCATCAAATACAGTAGCACTTGCTGCTACGGCAGACACAGGAACAGTAGTTTCATTTGTTGCATCAGGCGTAAAGCTTGTTTCAGCACTTAACACAACTCTTGCTCCAGTATCTTCTACTTCAGGTGTATCATCAATTTCTGTAACATCAACAGGTGTTACAGCAACAGTTTATGCATATACAACATCAGTAGCAGTTGGCTCAGTAACCATTACAAATGGTGCTTACTCAACTATCGTTTATATTCAGGGTACCGCTGGACCAGCAGCAAATGTTATTGCAACAGTGCCAGGACCTGTAGCAGTAAATACTGCACCAACAATCTCAGTTTCAGCAACTGACGTTTTTGGAAACCCAGTGGCTTCTGAGCCAATTTCGGTAACACTTATTGGTGCAACATTCTCTGATGCATCAATCACAAAGACCCTTACAACATCAGCAGTTACTTCAGCAGCTGGTGTGACTCCAGTCACAGTTCTAGGCTCTGTTTCATCAACACTTGCCCCAGTTACTTCAGTTGGTAGCATTTCAGTTCTTGCAACAGATACATCTATTGCAGCAACAGCAGTTGGCCTTCCAGCAGCAGTAAAGTCTGCATTGATTTCAGTTTCAGTAACTGATCTTTCTGCTCAGATTGCAGCATTAAATGCACAGGTTGCATCATTGAACTCACAGATTGCATCATTGAACTCACAGCTTGTAGCAGCAAATGCTGCTACGGCAAAGGCAACATCAGATGCAGTTAATGCAGCAACAGCAGCAGCGACCACGCTAGCAGCAGAGAAGGCAGCACACGCTGCTGATCTTGCTTCAGCAAAGTCTGCTTCAGATGCAGCCACAACCGCATTGACATTAGAGAAGGCAGCACACGCTGCTGATCTTGCAAACTCAAACAAGTCGTACTCAGCATTGCTTGCTAAGTACAATGCGTTGGCTAAGCGTTTCAAGCAACCACAGCTTAAGAAGTAATTAAGTATCAAATTGGGCGGGTTTTAATTAATCCGCCCCTTTTGTTTATAATGGAGATTAAATGAGATATCATTGGTTTGCTAGATCAAGTGAAGGAACTTTAGAAGGCTTAAGAAAAACATCAAATAAAATTGATGAAGTTGGTTATTATTCAGCACTTTTTGTATATCACTCACGCATACCAGACTATTGGATTAAAATAGCAAACATTATTAATAAATCTCATAAATTTAAATACATGATAGCAATAAGAACTTATGCAATCAGCCCAGAATATCTCTATATGATGAGCGAAGCTTTTGAAGAAATCGCACCCGATAGATTAATGTTTAATATACTTTCTGGCGATATTCAGTCAGATGAAACTTCAATTCAAGATTTAGTATTTATAGAAGATATGCTGGAAAGTTCAAATAAAAGATTTATTTATACAAAAGAATGGTTAAAAAAACTTAATAATCTAACTCAAAATTTTAAGAAAAAGCCAGAAATAGTTATTGCTGGTCATTCAATCGGACTAAGAGAATTGGCTGATCTTTATGGTTATACCCAAGCCACATCACTTGATTCATTTGATAGATATTTTAAAAATAATGACAACATGTTTAGCAAAAAACAGATGATGTCTTTGGCGGTAATAGTTAGAGATTCTTATGATGAAGCAAAGATTTTTTGGGAATCTTTAACGAAAAATGAAAAATGCTTCAGTATATATGGTGACAAGAATAGTATTATAAAGCAGTTTAAAGATTTTGAAAAAATGGGCATGACTGACCTTTTAGTCTGTAGTTTGCCAGACGATGAATTAAGTAGTGATAAAATTCATGATATAATTAAAGAGCTGGTAGGAGGTCAAAATGGAATCTCATAAAAAATCATTGTTTAAAACAATTACCTGGAGAGCCTTACACACAGTTGCAGGCATATCCATAGCTTTTTTTATCACCCACAGCCTAGAAATGGCAGCAGAAATTATATCTGCAGAAGTAATTTGGGAAACAGCTTTATACTATCTTCATGAAAGAGGTTGGTCAAGATGGGGAAACAAAATTAATTGAGTAATCAACTTTGGTCATGGAGTTTGTCAATCATAGGCGTTATAGGTATACTGTTAGTTGGTCACAAAAACTGGCGTGGGTATCTTGTTGGCATTGCTACAGAATGTGCCTGGGTTGCTTATAGTATACAGACAAAGCAATGGGGATTTATATTTGGATCAACAGTCTATATTTCGGCATATTGCTTAAACATAAGTAAATGGCTTGATGAAGTAAAAAGAAATAAAATTAAGAATATGTTTATATTTAATCCGTTTAACAATAATAGAAAGAGTAAATAAAAATGGCAGACATACCTTTAGCTTTAAATGATCTTAACAGTATTACAGAAATTGTTGCAAGAGATTTGCTTGAACAATGGGCAATTGATGATCGTTTTACAGAAGATCAAATTGACGAAGCCACAAAAAATGCAGTTAATGACACAATATTTGTTATAAATAATTTTATGGGATTATTTAATGAAAAAATGCTGCTTCAATCTGAACAATCAAATTCTAATCAATTAATCATTTAATGGTATAATTAATCTTAGTAGTGCTAGCACTACTTGGGGGTACTAAAATTAAGAAGATAGCATTAAAATCAAAACATTTGTTTAAGCATTTTAATAAAAGAGTAGAAGAGCTTTCAGATTGGACTGCAGAAGTATCTGCACACCCAATGTTTCTTATTGTCCACATAATATGGTGGGCATGCTGGATTATATTTAAGGTAGAGCCATTTCCATACGGCTTATTAACCCTTATAGTGTCTTTAGAGGCTATTATATTGTCTTGCCTACTTCTTGCTTCAGGAAACCGTGAAGGCGAGCAGGAGAAGAAGATTGCCCGTAAGGACTTGCGTTTAAGCACGGAAACCAATATAATGGTAGAAGAGATACATGATATGATACGTGATCTTACTGAAGATGTACGTACTTTGCAGGGTGAGGAGGAATAATATGCAGTGCTGGGTTTTATGGGCATCTATGCTAATTATTACGGCATCATCTATGTCTTGCCACGTTAATCGTTATCATAAGAGAAAAAATAAATAATGAAACAAAGAAAGTTATTAAACGGAGAACTCGTAGAAGAGTTTGAAAAAGCTGTTGATTTAACAATTCATACAAAATGTCCAGAAAAATGGAAATTAATTGATATGGAAACGGGTCAAGAGTATATTGGTTCTGAAAAGCCTAATCTATATGGCAAATGGAAAAGAATAAAAGAATAATATTTTTATAAAACATGGTAAAATAGAGTAATAGCAGAAAGAAGAACTCATGGAAAAAGTCAGTATATACCCTAAAGTAAATCTATATCGAAATGCAATTCCAAATCTCGATGAAATTATGAAAACTGTTAAAAGATCAGAATCAAATGAAAAACCATCATATCACTTTGAAGAGTGGAAAGATTGGTATGGATTTGGCACTTTTATGGGAATTCCCATGCCAGCAAAAGGCAAGAGTGTTCCAACTGACCCAAAAAATGAATATGCAATGGGTCAAAAACTATTTATTGACTCTATATCTGAGGCATATTACAATTGCACACAAGACTATATAGATGAGTGGGATTACCAATTACCTAACTGGCACAACATGGGAATTTCTTTGTGCAAGTACAACGATTCTTCTGCAGAGCGAGACTATGCAATGCATTATCACACTGACTGGGTCGGCTCAAAAAGAGATCAACCAGGACATAAATTTGGTGTAACCTGCACACTTTATCTAAATGACGACTATGAAGGCGGAGAGATCTCATTCTTAGAGGCAGAGACAGGAAATGTAATTGATCATAAGCCCAGAGCAGGGGATGTTATGGTATTCCCATCAACAGAGCCATACTATCATGCAGTTTTGCCAATTAAATCTGGTAGCAAGTATTTAGTCAGAGCTTTCTGGTGTTATGAATTTGATGGAACTCCAGAGTGGCATGCCAACCTTAGAAAATATGGACTCGATGCATGGGCAAAAATGGAAAAAGAACGGGAAGAGCAGGAAAGAGCTGCTGGTCGCTGGCATAAGCATGTTGTAAAGCCAGGAGAAGAAGCAAAACAAATTGATGGCTCTACCCCATTTGTAATGCATGGATATAGAGAATCAAGATAAGATTTAATAGTGATATATTCTCCAAGCCACAACTTTATATTACTTAGAAATGTAAAGGTGGGAAGCTCATCAATGGAGGTTGAGCTTTCAAGGGTTTTACCCGAAGATGCTGTTGTAACTCCAATTGTAATACACCCGCCTAAATACCATATACCAAGAAACTATAATGGATTTCATGGTCATATGGGCGTTGATGAGGTTATATCTATTATTGGTTCTGAAAAATATTCTGAATTAGAATCAGCAGTTTTTGTTAGAAACCCTTATAATCAAGTATTATCTCATTTTTTTATGCAAATAAAAATAGGCGGTATTAAGAACTGGAGAGATCATGTTGATGATTATTTTAACAATAAGCTTATGCAAGATTGGCTGACCAGCACAAGAGATATATATACAATTAATGATAAAGTTTTTGTAAAAAATATTTTGTTTTATGAATTAGGAATAGAACAAGAAATAAATAAAGTTTTGGAAAAAGTAAATATTCCCTATCTAACGATCAATACTTGGGAAAAAAAGTTTAATGAAGATGGTATAATATACAGTGATGTTTTTTCAGATAAACATATCAAGATAATTAATGATTCTTGGTGGTGGGAGTTTGAAAACTTAGGATATAAGAAAGATATGGTTTAATGATAATACAAATAATAGGTCTTCCAGGAAGTGGTAAGACTACATTGGCAACTGCACTTGCGGATAGAATTAATGCAGTGCATTTAAATGCAGACTATGTGAGATCAACTATAAACTCAGATCTTGGGTTTACCATTGAAGATCGTATTGAACACGCCCGCCGTATGGGGGAGATGGCAAAAATGTTATCTGGTCAAGGATTAAATGTTGTGGTAGACTTTATTTGTCCTACGCCAGAAACAAGAGAATCTTTTGGTAAGCCAGATATTTTAGTGTGGATGAATACAATTAAAGAGGGTCGTTTTGAAGATACTAACAAGATGTTTGTTGAGCCTAAATATTTTGATATTGAATATTTAGGGTTTGCAGATAATGTTTATGATCGTGTCACCAGCTTTATTAAACTATTTAATTTGCATGATTGGTCAGCTCCAACCACTTTAATGTTGGGCCGTTACCAACCTTGGCATGAGGGTCATCATGCTTTATATAAAGAAGCGGGAAAGCGAACCGATCAAGTTATGTTAGGTGTTAGAAACACATATAACACTAGCCCTAAAGATCCCTTAACATTTGATCAGGTTAAGGGTTACATTGCACAAGATGATTTTATGAAAGATGCAATGGTTGTAAGAATGCCTAATATCACCAATATTGTATATGGTCGTGATGTAGGATATAAGATTGAACAAGTATCGTTAGGAGCAGATATTGAAGCTATTTCAGCTACTGAAAAACGCAAGCAACTCGGTCTTTAAGTATTTAGAAGAATCGGGTAATGCAATCGCAAATGCCGAAGAAAGAATGTGGGCAACACCAGTTGAAAGAAAACCCATCATGTGGGTTTCACATGGCAGATCATTTGTAAAAGCGGTTACATGGAGAACAACTGGAACAATTGATACTTTTATACTTTCTTACTTAATTACTGGAAAAGCCAAACTTGCTTTAGCTATTTCTGGCATGGAGATATTTACTAAAATCTTTTTATATTACGTACATGAACGTGTTTGGAATAAAGTTAAATGGGGCAGAGAGTAGTATAAAGTATGAAAAAAATTAATGTGCTGGACAAAGGCTATGTACGTCTAGTTGATACTTTAGGCGATGACTTATCTGTTGTAAATGCTGCTCGTGTTTCATACGATAAAGAATCAGAAAAGTTTACGCCAAGAGATGAAAAACTACTTAATTTCTTATTGCGTGAAAATCACACATCACCATTACGCCATGCTGCCATTACATTTGAAATATACGCACCATTAATGGTAGCACGTCAATGGTGGAAGTATGCAGTAGCATCTACTCATATTGATGATCAAAATGGTTGGAATGAATCTTCCCGCCGATATATTACTGAAAGAGAAGAATTTTATATACCAGAACACGACGCTTGGCGTTCAAAGCCAGAAAATTCTAAGCAAGGATCTGGTGAGCCAATTCTTAATGGTGGTCAATTTACAATGGATTTAACAAACTATGTTAAATTAGGGCAAGAGCTTTATGAAAGAGCATTGCAACATAATATTGCTCCAGAACTTGCCAGATTATTTTTGCCAGCATACGGAATGTATGTAAGGTGGCGGTGGACAGTAAGTTTGCAAGGAGTCCTTACATTCTTAGATCAGCGTCTAGAGCATGATGCACAGGTAGAAATTCAAGATTATGCATCCGCAGTTAGAAAATTAACTGTAGAAGCATTTCCTAATACCATGAATAGCTGGAAAGATTTTGTAAATAATAAAAAGGATTATGATGACATTTGATGACTATATTAGGAGAATAATGCAAGAAAATGAAGAATTATTAAAGAATCTTGGATCTGATTTTGATGAAGAAGGTATCCCGTATTGGGAAAAGTGGGGCAAAGGCGAAGAAGCCAGATTTGATGCTGAATACCCTATTGACAAAACACAACATTAAATGATAGAATACAGTATGAACCAGCAAGATGACCCTATGGACTGGGATGATATCAGAAAGCTTGAGGCATCCCGTCGTATTGAACTACTAACGAAAGCGATTGTAGATAAATGCAAACAAGACGTAGAGAACAAATACGGAAACAAAAAAAGACATCGCCAATAACAACAAATCCAAATATTAAGTTTATGACTTACAATTTCTTTGAAGAAGAATGGTCAGGTAACTGCGGGGCATGTGGAAAAGATTTTTATGCTCCTACTAAATCAGAATACTTAATGCAATATGCTAGACATACTAAATCAATTAATTGTTTAGGAGGATATTAAATGACACACGATGAATTGCTGGCAGGCATAGATAGTAATATGAGCTATTGCGGGCATGATTGCGAATCTTGCAAGAGCGATAACGCACCTTGGATAGCCCTTCGTGCCGTAGTGCAACTTATTAAAGAAAAGCAAGATTGGCTTGACTTAACTTCGGGGGATACCCCCATGACTAATGAACAGTTATATCGTAGAGAAGAAAGATGGTCATTGCTTGCCGAATTTAAAGCAGCGATTGAAAAGGAGTTGACGTGAGCAAGGTACTACCAACACCTACAGGATTTTCGGGTAATGCCAGAAATATTTTACTACAATTAGAGCATTTAATGAATAATGGTGACTGGAAAGCATATAATAGAAAGCTTGATGGTTTAGCCAAAAAGTATGGAGATGACCCATATGTTGCTGAATTGATTAATCAATTAAAAGTAAAGAATTCAAAAGACTTTAAAGAAAGAAGAGATCGTGGCTTACAATAGATGCCCATATTGCAACAGCCTAAGAAAGCGTTATATGCTATTTGGCGAGAAAAAGATATGCATTGATTGTTATGAAGAATTTGCTGGAGATGCTTGGATAAAGGAGCAACGTGAGAAGTCATAAAGATATAATTGGTTATTTATATGTTGATCATGATGAAAAGTTACGGAATATGCTAGCTGATTTAATCATGGAAAGGCATTTAGTTGATTTTAGCAGTTCAAAAGGTGTATCTAACCATTGTTTGAGAGAAGATTGCACACATGTTGAAGATGCCATGATCGCTAGGGGGAATAATGATACCTTATGAAGAAGTAATAAACAGAAAGCCTACATTGATGGATAAGATTATTAATCCAATTTATCGTTTATTTAATAACCTAAAGCCTGCACGTTTGTTTAATAAGTTTATCAAATATCCATATCAAAGAGTATCACGTGGTTTTAGCGATCAAGATGCATGGAATGGCGATAATTATTTAGCTGGTCAAATTGCGGGACTTTTAAGATGGCATATCAAAAACTCACATGGAGTAGGGTATCCATATACTAATCCTGAATCAACAGTAGATGAAGCTGTATATTTTAGAGATTTAGATTATGAAAAGTACGCAAAGATGTTTGATGAGTTAAGTAACAATGGCATTGCTATAAACAAAAAATGGCAAAAAGATTTTGGCGGGTTGACAGAAAAGCAATACAAAGATACAATGAGATGGTTCGCAAACATCTACCCAGGATTGTGGGATTAAATGGCTAGAATAGTGATCTGCCCTAAGTGCAAGCGTGAGATTGAAGTTAGATCAGGCATGATGGCAAATGAAACATTAAGTAGGCATAAATTAAAGGATCATAAGTAATGTCAAAAAACAAAAAACCCTTATATCGTATTGTAGTAGAGCCAGGAGGCGGTCATGGCCAATATCCAAAGTATGAAAAGTTTTGGCATATTGAAAAATGGAACGATGACCATAAGCGTTATTTTAGGCATGGCAATGGTGGCTTAGCATTTACCAAATGGGGTATGTGGCGGGCTATTAGAAAAGAATTAAAAAGAATTAATGCTGGCTACACAGCACAGCATTTTACTATTAATGGAGTAAGAATTGATTAATATTAATGTAAAGAGATTAACAGATTCAGCTAAGATTCCAACATATGCACATATTGGAGATGCTGGATCAGACTTATACGCATCAGAAAATTTTTTGTTACCA
>Ga0214192_1002067_pt1 | contig 10676 bp, 20 predicted proteins | sample TroBogEpilimnion_44_FD_153030 | JGI IMG/M metagenome (GOLD analysis project Ga0214192, IMG submission 153030) | Freshwater microbial communities from Trout Bog Lake, WI - 29JUL2008 epilimnion | ecosystem: Environmental > Aquatic > Freshwater > Lake > Epilimnion/Euphotic zone | place: Trout Bog... | reverse complement strand
ATTGTGCAAGGATGGGTTAAGGGAAAATTAATTTAAAACAGGATGTTGTGACATAAAAGACCGGGAGTCGAACCCACTGTCACTGTCCCCTACTGGACTGGCCCGCTAGGTTTGGCAGCGAAATTTGATTGCCGTAATCATCCTAAAACATCAATCTCTGGTGGGAGTGACGATTCTTCACCCACTCTTTTACCCACTCACGAGCGCCACTATCATGAGTCTTTATGGCCTTGTTAGGTAATGTGCTACTTATTGATCGTTTAACTACACTACAGAGAAAATTTGACTGAATTGTTTCGATAATGATTTAGAATATGTTGAAAAATCTTCGTACATAACTGGAATGCTGTAAAGTTTTTTACATTCATAAACAGTCATATCTCCTGTTACGACATCAATTCCGTAGAATTTTTTAACTCCTGCAACAAATTCTTTTCGATCAATCCATTCAAAATTGAGGGTTTTATTTTTACAAATATATTTTACTATTCGATCAATATTCCATGCACCCGGAATGACACCTAGCATTCCTCCTATATCAATGCCGTCTACAATAAACCAATCATGAATTAGTGAGGCTTCGATGGGCCTATCGAGCACATTCAAAAGACGAACCATTTGCCATGGGTGTAAGAATTGTTGAATTTGACCAAACTGAAAAGTGGAATTGTTATTAATTTTTTTCTTGATTTTAATTTCAAGATCACCGCGTATAGATGACCAATCACCCAACGCAACATCCATATTTTCAAAAGTCACTTTGAGGTCACTTATATTCATAAAAATTCCTCGCTATTTGAAATAATTCTTATATAGAAAAAACTTATAATGGTTTTATTGATAACAATGAATTACGATCCATGCGCTGTTTTTCGCGTAATGTTTCGCGGTCAATTGCATGTTCCGAGACTTCTTCGACGGTCTAAAAGTTACCATCTTCCATTTCAACTCTTGCGCCTAACTTAGCGCCACGATCTTCGATCCAGCCAACTGTGTTGGTATTTTCAAGGGTGAGTTTACATTGTCGATACATCATATTTCTAATTCCTTTTAAACAGGATGCCTTTTTTGCTTTTTTTGATTACAAGTCAAATGCATAAAGGTTTGCTGAAAGCATCCTTAAACTTTAATTACGTAAACGTCTTTAGTGCCTTAATATCGTCACCGATGTTGTCTTCACTAATAGGACCAAGACCAAGACAAGTCGTGGTTGGCTCCGTGAATACAGTGAATGCTGCATCAGTTACAAGATGCGTACCGCAGATGTTCTTATACTTTTCCTGGATGGCCCGAAGCTCATCTACAGTATCTACGATAAGAGTAATCTTATAAGCACGATCGCTATTCGCATAATCATGCGCCTGGTCGATTTTAGATTTCATGATCTCAAGCCGTTCAATGTTTTCTGCATCAGCCTCGACAATGTTATTTTGATCCCACCAAGGACCACTATATGGAGTGATAGCATCCCAAAATGCATGAAGCGCCGCGTGTCCTGCTTGTGTACACATTTTACCACGGATACCGTTCATTTTATCAATACTTTCTTTAGCAAAAATAATATAGATTTTATGTCTCATTTGATATCCCTTTTCTTTGCTTCTCTTGCTTTTGCGGCTAATTTCATTTTTTCTATCGTCTCCGGAGAAAATTTTCTACCGGTCATTTTTTCACTAATCTGATTGCGTTGTTCGGTAGATATTATTTTTCCTTTATGTGCCGCCCCAATTTTTTTTCGATGTTCGGCAGATTTTTCTTTTCCAGTGAGTGAATTTGATATTTTTAATTTGTGATCTTCGGACTTTTCTTTTCCAGAAAGAGCATCTGATATTTTTTTTCGATATTCTTCAGAATATATTTTTTGTTTACTTTTATCCCCGATTTGGCGTTTCGTTACTTCTGAATGGGATTTTCCATAGAATCCATTATCTTCACCAAATAGCCTAGGACCTGCATCGCCGCCTTCAGAAACATTTAATAAAATTCCTTTTTTATCTCCATAATGTTTGCGTCCAAATTTTTTGATCAACTCAATCTCTAACAGAAATGCATCTTCTCTAGAAAGATTATTTTGCCATATCTTGATATATGGTTTAAACCCTAACAATTTAAGTTTTCTTATTTTTCTGAATTTAAGTCTATTACATGTTGTGTTTTCGGTTTCGAGATAATGATCATAACACCGATTACCTGAACCCATGCCGACATAAAACGGAAGATAAAAATTTGTAGGATCGAGTAGTAAATAGACGTAAAAGATGTTTTCCATAATGTTATTTATCAAAAACAGTTTACTTACACGCTTATTGATTACCACGAATGCCGTTCATCTTCTCTACGCTTTCGCGGGCAAAGATGCAGTACATTTTAATCTTCATCATCTTGATCCTCTAAGTAGTATTCCTTGAGAGCGTCATAATCAATATGACCTTCGTCATCGAGATATTTGACAACTTTACGAGCGTCAAACATATTCATGCCACAATTTGACACTAGGTCAATTGTAAGACTGTGATACACATTGTTGGAATTCATACAACTACTTTCTAAGATGGAGCGCCGGGCGTGATTCGAACACGCGGTGTTACTGCTTTGCAAACAGTTGCATTGGGCCTCTCTGCCACCGACGCACTATTAAAATTCTGGCGGAGCGTGAGGGATTCGAACCCTCGGTACCGGTTAAGGTACGTCTCGTTAGCAATGAGGTGGTTTCAGCCGCTCACCCAACGCTCCGTGTTTGTTGTTGCAATTATAGCAATATTTATCGTTATAGTCAACTAACTATTTTAGTTTTTCTTTCACAATTGGATGTGTCTTTGTGTAATCCGGATGTACCCTATCTTTAGATGAAATACCAGAAAGGTCAACAAATGAATCATTATATATCTCTACAACCCGTTTAATGGCAGTAGCAGCTTCGCGATTATAGGGTAGAATCCATATTACCTTTTTAGACTTAAGAGATCGGCGTAGCTTAAACGCATTCTCATAATTGTGAGGATTGTTAGGCCAATTAGACCCCATTGAGATAACTGTGTACGCATCTCCGCCTTTACCGATAAAATGCTTGACGATATAATCTGTGTCGGCACCGATCTTGGCATGAATTGCACATTTTGTATCTAATTGATGTAGTCCAACAGCGATACTATCACCAATATATACACAATCACTCATTATTACCTCCGCATACGAGCAATATCTTCTGCATCGCTTTGCTCAAAAATTGGGACCATGTTCGATTTATGCATAGTGCCGATACCCAGCAGTTTGCGTTCTCCAGAATAGGCCATTGCAGGCTTAGCAAAACCATTACCTACACCGTTACTGCTATGAACATCGGGACTTTTGCGAGTATAAACACCGGGATTGAGTGGATCTTTTACAACTTTAGCTTTGTAGCTACTCTTTCCCTGTTTATATGCAACATATTCCTCTAGGGTTTTTTCTTTACTGCCGACTCTACGCATGAGTTTATTATACTCGCGGAATTCAGCGGCAAATTTTGAGTTGAGAACAGTATCCTTGTTCTTCTTACGACGATTGTAAGTAGTTGTGGTCAAATGTGGACCGACTAAATGCATACTCATCTGATAACTTTCTTAATAATGGCGCTCACGGCAGGACTCGAACCTGCACTTACCCGATTAGAAGTCGGGGGCCTTATCCAGTTAGACGACGTGAGCTTATATTGTTAATCTTGATAGGGATCCTCGTAGCCTGACAAATCCAAAGGTTCTTCTAGACCACGAATTGCTTTATAACCACGGTATAGACCTACTGCTACCAGTCCAGTGAAACCAAATACTGCAAAAAATGCAATAGCTGGTACCCAATTACTGGCATGTCCGTGCATTGTCTCCTTGATCCTCTTCATGTTCATGCCCTTTGTAAATGCTAGTTTGATCGTTAGTATAGTGTAAAATCTGTTGTTTGTCAACGGTGTTTGAGGATATTTATTTCCTATTCAAAAACATAGACAGGCTAAATCTAAACTTTGGTGCAATAATAGACTGCGGACGCATGGTATGAGGAATGTTCCCGTCAAACAATATCAGCCTACCCGGAGTGTACGGTGAAGTGTATTTGATATCACGAAGATTATCTGAATAAAATTGTGTTTCACCGTGCCATCCTTCTTTCCACTCTAAGTTTACATAGTATAGAAGAACTTTTTCTTCAGGATGGGTATGTGTATAGTACACATCACTAGGTGTTGTTAGATTTAATATGGACTTTGTTAATTCATAATTTTCTAGAATATGGCTAGCTGGTGAATTTCTTATGCTGGCTAAGATGCTTAGGCTTTCTACATATTCAGTAGACCAAGGAGAAAAGAATGACAGATTATGTGAATGTCTCTCTGGTACTGACGTGCAAGTCCAGTCTAGCAACGAAAAGCTGGAATTTAAGGCAGAATTAAAAGTATTCAGTCTCACAGACAGCGGAAAAACATCATCATGTATTTCAATGGTATGAGTACCTGTCATCTGCTATCCCTTATAAATGCTAGTTTGACCGTTATTATAATATAAAATCTGTTGTTTGTCAATGGCCTTTGTCAAACATTCATCGCAGACGGTAATCTCGATGAGTTCACTATAATCCATGGTATCAAAGAAAGTTGATCCATAATGGCCATTGGTATTAAACACTGTGGCTTTATAGGGTTGATTGTGTTTACAACCACGATATGCTTCTTCGGGTTGATACCCACATACGATACAAGATAGCAATTTAGCTGTCATAGATCTAATCCTACCTTTCCTTTGTAACGAATAGTGGGTTCATCGGATTCTTCGTAGCGAGAATAACCAATCATTTCGCCGTCCTCGGCGTCAATGTACGGATCAATCCAATCGAGGAATAGGTTAATTTCGTTATCATAGTTCTTAAAGTCACTACGATTGATAAATGACCAGCTCTTACCGATTTTGTCATACTCTAGTAGACTAGATGCAATTGGCGTAAAATAGTAACTGGACGAACGAAGCATATAATTCCACCGCCCAGTTTCGAACAAGGGATGGCTAGGCAAATCGACAATTTCGGGAACATCCAAATCCTCAGCAATCATTAGCTTTAACACATTAATCACCTTTGGGTCATCGACAATGCGAGTCGAAACAACAAGTTCAGTATACATTCCCATAATACTTTTCCTTAAAAAGTGGTGCGCCCGGAGGGACTTGAACCCCCAACCTATCCGTTCAGATTTGTGTAGTTTTCACTACTCTCTGGACTATATCATTACCCTCGTCATTACACGTTAGGGTATGGGGCGTTATTGAGAGATTATTGAGAAGGCTTCTCACTCTCTAGTCTCTGCACCTTCTGGTCTACTTTAATGCCTATTCGACCAGCTTGGCTCAGGATTGCCTTGGACTTTCGTCTTTAGGTTTCCCTGAATTAACCCCATTTGCAATAATATGTTTCCATATTATGTCACCCTTCGATGAGCGGACAGCTCTGACCAATTGAGCTACAAGCGCATTTGTTAATTTCTTCTTGCACATTATATGCATTATCGTTGATCATGTCAACTTCTTTTTTCTTAATTACCAAGATAGGTTTATCAGAATATTTCCATTTAGCTCTGTCTCGATCAGTTTCGTAACCTTTAACTTCGATATAGATGTTATCTGCTTCGATTAAGAAATCTGGAAAATATAAATGCCATGAATCATTCCACAAATAAGGAATCGGTTTAATTCCTTTCCTAGTCCATTTTATACCATGCAGGTCTAGATACTGTGCAACTATATATTCCCAAGTACTGTTAAATCTAACTCCATTAACTTCGAAATGTTTAGATCTACCGACTATATTTTTGTCGGAGTACGATTCTGGATGATCTAATACCGCTTGTTTCATTCTTAGAGATTGTTTTTCTCTATATTCCGGAGTTCTTTGATTTTTAATAGCAGTTTCGGATAGTTTCTTTCGAGTTTCTTCAGATAACGGTGGTTGAGACAGTCTTATTTTACTCTGTTTCTGTTTATATTCGTCAGTTTCCCAAAAACCTGGGATCCTATTTGGATTTTGAGAGCAACTTTTTGAGTGTACAGTTACTCTGCTTTTTACAGTAAATGCTCTATTACAATATTCACAATTCATAAAATTTCTCTTGTAGTATTTATAAATTGTAATTAAAAGAGCGGTTAGCTTTGGTGCTTCTGACTGGATTTGAACCAGTGGCCTATTTCTTAGGAGGAAATCGCTCTATCCTGCTGAGCTACAGAAGCGTAAGTGGTGCTCCGTAACAGAATCGAACTGTTGACCGCGGGTTACGAATCCGCTGTTTTACCACTAGAACTAACAGAGCATGGTGCGGGCTACCGGACTCGAACCGGTACGGAACTAAATCCACGAGATTTTAAGTCTCGCGCGGCTTACCAATTTCGCCACGCCCGCATGTACTCATATTTATTTGGCGGAAGCGGTGAGATTCGAACTCACGGATCTCACAAAGTATATGGCGGAGTGTGATAGCATCGAACTATATACCTGAAGGTATCTACTGCTTTCGAAACAGCGTGAGGAGCCAACCTCAGCACACTCCGTCTAGTCATAAAGATTAATAAATTGTTTCCCATAGTTAGTAGTGACATAATCCAATATAGGTCTCATTTCTTTTTCATAAAGAACGATAATATCAGGATTTTGTGATAGTTTTGCTTCCCATTGGGGTGTGATCCATCCCTTAATTTCTACTAATTTAGAATCAACAATAAAATCTGGTGTATAACTTTTGATTTGATCTTCAAAGATATATGATCGTTTTTCAGTGTTTCTTTTAATGTCAATTTTGTGATCTAAACAATATATCACATAAGCAAGTTCCCAGCTACTATCGCACCAAAATCCTTTATATCGACCAGATTTACCTCGGCCACTACCGCGTTTATAACCACCATTTCCTTGGGTTTTCGCCCAAATACTTCGTTGCTTTCGTTCTTTATCTGTCCATAATCGTCCCGGCCTGCCTATTTTTGATATAGATAAAGATTCAGCGCCTTTTAATACCCTTCTATCGGAATCTTTAGTCAATCCCTTATTCCAAGGTATTACTCCCTTTTTAGCACCGGCGTTTGGTGATATTTTTCGTTGCACACGCGAGGGATTTAATTTGCAATATGGCCAATGACCACCTAGTGCACCACTATTACTGAACGTTCTATTACAAAATTTACATAGTATCATGCAGGTATTTATACAAAATAATCGAATGCAGTGCAATCAGCCGGGCTCTGCCACGCTTCCTAAATTTGGTGCCCAGGACTGGACTCGAACCAGCACGGACGTTAGTCCACTAGCCCCTCAAGCTAGCGCGGCTACCATTACACCACCTGGGCAATTAAGTAAGTAAATATTTTAGGGCCTTTGCATCCCACCAGGCATTGTGTTGCACAGCACCATCTAGCGTAGTAGGATATGCGTTAACACGAACCATGTGGAACGTTACCTGCGGAATGTTAATCATCATTCCTGGACCAGTTATGATAGCTTGACAAAAATAACGAATGTCATCGGGCCAATCCGTAATGATAACCGGAGCAGGATCTCCTGCAAGGAACTGCGCAATTTGCCTTGCGCCTGATTCCTGATCAACAGTGTATGCCATTCCTGGCAATGGGTTAGGTATGTTCCAGATAATCGGAACTACATTTTCTTTGACCCATGGACCGTATTCTTCAAGTTCGGGATAGACTAGATAAATGCTTTCATTGTCCTCGCTTACAAGCGCAAGACTAATTAGGTCTCCGCCAAACTCGTTGAATTCGCAATCTAAATAATACTGCACTAATAAATCCTTAAAATGGCGGAGTCGGAGGGATTCGAACCCTCGGTACCCTTACAGGCACAACACCTTTCCAGGGTGTCACAATCGGCCACTCTGTCACGACTCCATTAATCTTGTACAATTATAACACGCTTTGTCTTTTTACGCAACCAGAATTCACCGGGTGCAATTGGTTTGTGCCAACCATTCTTTTTAGCTTCTGATACACTTTCAAAAAGTCCAAATTTGACTAGAATATAAGAAATCATATTTTCATGATTTTCAAGTTTGCCTGTCGTTTCCCATAGGCCTCGAACATTTCGTCTGAGTTCTCGCGTTTCAATTACAAAAACATCAGCAAACGGTACAGGCTTGCCATCTTCTGTAAAAGATTCCCACCATCCACAATCTACGGCAAACTGTTGAAACTCAAGATTTTTTGCTCGAAGTCTTGCCATAAAATCTTCATGCGTTTCCACAACGATTCTCCTTTAAAAAGAATTAGTAACCTTCCCAGGGTTGAACCTTGCCGTATGGATTTTTGATTCCGTACTCTTTGAAATCATAATCACAAAGAGCACGGTCTCTATTACGTTTGCCTGCGCCGCTGTTCTTCTTGGCAGGAGCATTTGCACACCAACCTGCACGAGCATGAGTTTGACCAGGAATAGGAAGACCAAGTGCTTCCGCGTGGCGAATTTCCTTCAAACGACGGCTTCGCCACTCATTATTACTGAAATCAAAATCCGTGGGTTTTACTTTACGACCCCAATCGTCGCGGATAATCCAATCGTAATAAACAGGATCATTGCGGCGATTCCAGTTCCGAGGAGTGCTGGGATGAGGATTACGAGCACCGTAATCATACCAGAACCAGTACTTGACCCAGGTTTCGCCCCACCAGCCGTTCTTCTTGACAAAAGCGCGAACTTCTTCAAAAGAATAAAGCATGATGGTTTTGCCATCCTTGTTGATGGCAGTGAGTGGGTATTTGTATTCCATGTTATATCTCCTATGCTAGAATAGCTTAGAAAATATCGGACTCCATGTAATTCATAACAACCTCCTTTGTTGCCTACATTCTATAAGAATACAGGCACAGTGTCAACAACTAAATTAATCTAATACCTGTTCCACTAGCGGTTTATCATATAAACCATATGTCACTCTGTATCTTCGGCCGGCGTGTTCATAAAAGTAAGTATGCGTTCGTTGATTATTTGAATCAGCATAATGTCCTACTAATGTAAGAATAACCAACATCTGCTCTGCTTCTTTGCCTTCAAGCTCGCGAGTTTCTGGACCGTGAATCTGTCTGATCCACTCCTTTAACTTTTCGGGCGACCACTTCATGCGCTCTTCGGTCTGCCTGCGCATAGCTTCAATGATTGCAAGATATTTGTCAGGCATATCGGCCTCTAAAAATGGTGCGTAGTACTGGGATTGAACCAGTGACCTCTTCGATGTCAACGAAGTGCTACTACCGCTGAGCTAACCACGCATTAAAATTGGCGGACCCGACTGGATTTTCACCAGTATCTCTGTTGTTCATCGGCATCGAGGTTATCCGGAAATCTCGTTGTCGGTATCTGGCGCTTTGATTACTTCCGTCGAAGGTTTTAAGCTACAGGCCCATAAACTGGTGGGGGCGGTCGGACTCGAACCGACACGGAACTAAATCCAAAAGTTTTTGAGACTTTCGCGGCTTACCATTACGCCACGCCCCCGTGTATTATTCCATATAAGTTGTTACAAACCATCCTTTAATATCAGGATAATGTGTAACATATTTCAGTCCATCACGTTCTTCTACTTCATGTCCCAACTTTGTAAAAAAGAGACTAAGTTTGGGTCTATTGTCAACTGGCATTCTACCAATAATTTGACCAATGGAATAGATATCATTATATTTTTTAAACAATGCCATAAATTCCATAGTTTTGAAATCTCTGGTCTGATTATATAATTCTGTCCATTCCATTGTCAAATCTTTCAAATATTCAAGTGTTTCTTGGCGTTTGCAATATACTGTTTGATCCGCTCTGCGCCAACTGGATTCATCGAGTGAACGACAAATTCAGGAAATGCCAAATTTCGATCAGCGCAGTAGTCTACTAGCCATTTTGCACAATCATAACCGGTTTTTTCAGCACCGTAATCTACTTCAACCAGATTATCTGCTACAGCAAATGCAAGTTGCCCAGTGCTGTTCAGTTGTGCATCACGAAAGCCGGCAACATAGTGTTCATCAGCAAGATCGTGGTCAAAAGACACAAATCTGGGAACGCCATGTGTTTCGATAGTTTCCACAAACTCGCCGTAGTTACGAACTACTTCATATACAGCGCCAGGAAGGTTAACCCATGTAACATGTCCTGGCAATCTTTCATCGTCTAAGAACAGGTGGTACATAATGTTATCCTTTATAATGGAGGAAGCGCAGGGATTCGAACCCTGGGTACCTTGCGGTACTTCTGATTTCAAGTCAGATGCAATCGGCCTCTCTGCCACGCTTCCGTTATTTTAGAAATTTAATCCGAATGTAAAACTAGTGATGTTGTTTTCTTTAACATCCTTAGTATACAGATTTTGTACACCTACTGCAACCTTATTATTGAGATTATACACGATTGCACTTTGATTTTTGTAGTAGTCGATGTTGCTTTTCTCAAAGAGAAACTTATTGTACGCAGTAACTGGACCGTTACTATATCGAATCCAAACGCTGTCACGGCCTACCAAATAACTACCAAAGTCGGTCTTTCGGTATCCTCCAGTTAGCTCGTTGCTAACTTTAAGGTGATCAGTGCGAATTAATTTATAACCCCAACCTACCGCAGCAATTTCAGTGTTTTGCCATGGACGAAACTGATTATAATCATAACGAACATCG
>Ga0214192_1002065_pt1 | contig 10678 bp, 15 predicted proteins | sample TroBogEpilimnion_44_FD_153030 | JGI IMG/M metagenome (GOLD analysis project Ga0214192, IMG submission 153030) | Freshwater microbial communities from Trout Bog Lake, WI - 29JUL2008 epilimnion | ecosystem: Environmental > Aquatic > Freshwater > Lake > Epilimnion/Euphotic zone | place: Trout Bog... | reverse complement strand
CGGTGAGAACAGAATCGGCATATTTATGGTTGCCTGTCTCATTTTATAACTGTTGAAGAACAAAGAATAATCGAGTGATAAACCGAAACCTGAAAGATGTCTTTTTTCTTCGGATGCAAATAGCGACTATATATTCCATAGTAACTAATTTATTTTGAGGTTTTAGGAAAATAAATATTTTGATTTATTTAAACGCAGTATTATTGACTTCAAAATTTCTACCTTCTAATTCCTTTATTAACTCTCTCCAAACTCTCTTTTTTAAACTATCTGCTTGATATGCTTTACAGTCTAAGTTTTTATCTATTATTTTTAAAGCTATAGCTTGTTTATATTGTTGTTCTATTACAAAGGTTTCAATATTATTTAAATTATATGTTCTCTGTATCCAAATAAAAACATGATTTCTAATAATCAGTTGATCATCTGTTAGTATGAAATAATATAACTTATAGGAAAATAATAAAATTAATCCTATAGGAATAATCAGAATAATTAATGCTTTATGATTATTTAAGTGATTATCTGAATCAGGAACAATAAAAAAAATGAGCACAATAAATATTATTATTGTTAACCCAATTGAACTAAATAAAGGATTCCCTTTAAATACTTTGTCATCTTTAGTATATGTAATCATATCAACTTTCAAATTATTGAAGCGCAAACAAATAAACGATTTTTTTTCAGGCTAATAGTATGCTTAAGTAAATTGTTTTTATCGGTTAATAAAAGTTGACAAATGAATATTAATCACCCTCTTCTAAAATAAAGATGTTTTCTACTGGTGTTTTTAATACTTTAGATATCTTTAATGCTAATATGGTAGAAGGAATATACTTACCAGTTTCAATTGCAAAGATGGTTTGTCGGGATACAGCAATTGCATCTGCTAAGTCTTGTTGGGTTAGTTGTAATGCCGTTCTTAAAGCCTTTACATTATTCTTCATTAACCCTTAGTTTACTGTTCATAATAAAAAGATTAAAATATGCAATATACAATACCCAGAACAACAGAATACAAATAAGTAGATAAGCTTCAAGACCACCATCTCCTTTAGGATCTTTATTAAAAAAAGCCATATATAAAAAAGACAGAATAAAGAAAATAAATTGCATAAAAGAAGCGAACTGAAATGACTTTAGACGGATGTTAAGTATATATTCATCTTCAATTTTCTCTTTAGAAAACACCATAAAAAACATTCCAAAAAGAAAACCAAAAGAAGACATAGATAACACCAGTACCTTTAGCCAATGTACATCTGCAGAATTATTAACAAGAATAGAATCGAATGCTCCCAGTTGAGTAATAACCCATATAAACAAACCAAATGGAACTAAAAGAAGGCCTACTTTTTTAAAATAATGTGGTAATAACAAGGATGATTTCATTACAATTAAATAGTTTAATGAGATTACAAATGTAAAGTTTACTTTACATTACATCCAAATAATTTTTAATATTTTAATTTAATATTCTTTATAAATTAAGTATATTTTGTATTGCATTAAGGCTGTAAGGGAATATCTTATTTTGCAAACACCCCTGAACATTTTTTAATAATAATGCTGATTTGAAGTGGTTGCAAAGATAGGAAGGGCTGCAACGGCCGCTTGCGGAACGCCCAAAGAATTAATTACTGTATTTATGTTATTTTAATTTTAAACAAACACAACCTACATTTGTAAGGATATGCCTACAGTAATAACTATTAATGGATTCAGGTTTTTCTTTTATAGTAATGAAAATAATGAACCATTTCATATAGATGTTACTAAAGGTAGTGCAGCAGGAAAAATATGGTTGCAACCAGCAATAGTAATTGCCTATTTGCATTCGTTTAGCAACAAGGATATTAATGATATATTGGCACACATTGAAAATAATTACGAACTATTAAAAAATAAATGGGATGAGCACTTTGGCAAATAATTTTGATACAATTGAGAAACTGATATATGAAGAGTCTATCAGGATTGAAACAATTGATTTTCATCCTGAACTGGATATGATGCTGATATTGTTGAATACCAAAGCAGTATTACATCAAAAACTTTCAGATTATAGAACATTAAAAACAGCTTCTAAAGAACAACTGGAACAGTTTGAATTAATAGCAGGTGGAACCGGAGTGCATTGGCAGTTACTTGACGAAGACCTTAGTTTAAAAGGATTTTTAAGAGATGAATTAAGAAAAGTTCTTAAACCCAAAGATGCTATTACCGCATAAGTATGCAGGATAATTAAATTTCTATATTAGTACGTACTAAAACTATATTTTTACGTAAAATAATAAGATGGATACCAAGTTTACATTGAAACTGGAACAGAAGGTAATAGATAAGGCAAAAGACTACGCTAAAGAACATAAAACAAGTTTATCTAAACTTATAGAAAACTATCTGCAAAAAGTAACCAGTGATCATAACCAGCAAGAACAAATAACCCCATTAGTAAAAAGCTTGTCGGGTATCATACAATTACCTGTAGAAGTTAATATCAGAGATAGTTACGGTGATTTTCTTACCAATAAATATCTATAATTTAATTTATAAAAAATATTACTTTTCTTTGGAGAGCAATTTAGAAATTATTAATCAACAACTATGAGAGTATTATTAGATATTAAAGACAATAAAGCAATACACCTAATGGAAGTATTGAAATCATTGCCTTATGTAAAAACAAAAACTATTTCAAACGAAAAGGCAATCATAATAGAAGAAATAAAAGAAGCTGTAGACAACCTTGCTTTAGCTAAAAAAGGGAAACTAAAACTTAAATCCGCCAGAGATTTGTACAATGAATTATAATGTAATAACAATTCCTCCTTTTGATAGACAATTAAAAAGATTGTCTAAAAAGTATCCTTCACTAAAAGAAGAATTTTTAGAACTTGTTATACTTCTTGAACTAAACCCTGAACAAGGAATTAACCTTGGTAATAATTGTTTTAAAATTCGCATTGCCATTTCTTCAAAAGGTAAAGGTAAATCGGGTGGTGCCAGAATAATTACCAACATTGTGATTGATGACACTACTGTTTATTTGCTTTCTATATATGACAAATCAGAAAGAGAAACCCTTACTGATAAAGAATTAGAAGATTTGCTTAGGATTATATCCTGACAATTCAAATATATTTGCTTCAATATAGAATATGATTTCGGGAAATACCATAGAACAAATAAAGAATAGAGTTGACATTCTGGACGTGATTGGCGAATACGTGAAACTAAAGAAACGTGGCGCCAATTATCTGGGTAATTGTCCGTTTCATAACGAGAAAACCCCTTCTTTTACGGTATCGCCTGCAAAAGAATTGTACAAATGTTTTGGTTGTGGTAAGAGTGGCAACTCCATTGGTTTTTTAATGGAGCACGACAAGCTTAGCTATGTAGAAGCGCTTAGATGGCTGGCCAACCGATACCAGATAGAGATAGAAGAAACAGAAGTATCGCCGGAAAGAAAAGAACAGATACTGACAGCCGATAGCCTGATAGTACTGAACAATTTTGCTGCTAACTTTTTTAAAGAACAACTTACCGATTCAGAAGAAGGGAAAACAATTGCCCTTAGCTATCTTGCAGAAAGAGGCTTTAGTTTCGATACTATTCAAAAGTTCTCTATTGGCTATAATCCGCAACAGAAAGACACGCTGGCACAGGCGTTGATAAAGCAACAGTTTAGTACCGGACTATTCTCCAAATCGGGTCTTGTAGTTTCCCGAAACGAACAGGACTGGGTAGATAATTACCGTGGCAGAATCATCTTTCCCATTCATTCCATTACGGGTAAAATAATTGGCTTTGGAGCCCGTGTAATTGGTAAAGGCGATGGCAAAGGGCCTAAGTATATTAATACGCCGGAGAATGAAGTATACAGCAAAAGTAAGTTGCTGTATGGCATGTATCAGGCTAGGAATGCGGTAAATAAAGTAGATGAATGTCTGCTGGTGGAAGGCTATACCGATGTAGTAAGTCTGCACCAGGCAGGTATAGAAAACGTTGTAGCCAGTGGGGGTACATCGCTTACAGCAGATCAGCTAAAACTCATTAAGAAATATACCCCCAACCTTACCATTATTTATGATGGCGATGCTGCGGGGATAAAAGCTGCAATGCGCGGGCTGGATATGGCGCTGGAAGAAGGGTTGAATGTAAAGCTGGTATTGATTCCTGACAAAGAAGATCCCGATAGCTATGTACACAAAATAGGCAGAGAAGCTTTTAATGAATTTATAGCTGCAAACAAGAAAGACTTCATTATATTCCAGCTGGAAATAATGCTTGCCGATGCAGGTAATGATATTAATAAAAGAAACGATGTTGTAAACCATATATCGGAAACGCTTAGCAAGATTTCCAAGCCCGAAGACTTTCTAAAACTGAGCGATTATGTAAAGAGAAGTTCTGCTCTTTTAAAGATTGAGGAAGGGGCATTAACCAACCTTATCAATAAATATAAAAGAGATAAGCTGGTAAAAGAGGAGAAGAAAATGGGCTATGATGAGGCTGCTTTTCTGCTACCTCATGAATCGGAAACTTCTATCCAACTGCCTTCCGATAATGTTTTAAAAGACGAGGATCATGAAACCGAAATGAATCTGATAAAAGTGTTGCTGGAGTATGGCTTAAAACCCTACAACGAAACACTGACTTATGCAGAATTTATTTTTGATGAGTTGCTGCAATTCAATTTTGAGTTGCCGGATCTGGAAAAGATATACGAATCTTATAAAGAAGCTTTTTATAAACAAGAAACTCCTGATGGAAAGTGGTTGCTATATCACCCCGATGAGAGTTTAAGGACTTTTGCTGCCAATATCAGTCTGGATAAATACGAACTAAACGAGCGCTGGTACGATGAAAAATCGGGACTTAATTATCTGCCTAAAGACAATTCGAATATAGAGGTGGTAATGAGTATCTGTTATTTTAAATTAAGGAAGATTAAGAAAATGACTACCCAGAATCAGCAGGATATGGAAACCGCTGATTTTGAAGCTCAAATGACGATGATGAAAGTACATCAGCAGTTAAAAATGCTTGAAAAAGAGATTACGGAACAGCTTGGAACCGTTATTTTAAAGTAGTTTAAGCCGTTTTGGTATATTTTATTGGCAATTTAGATTCAAACTACTACTTTTGCGCTCCATTTCCTACAAGGCTCAATAAGTTTCTCATCAGTTTGAGAACGCCAGAAGGGAGTAATCTATATAAGATTATATATGCCAAAGGTAAAGACAAATTCAAGTGCCAAGAAAAGGTTCAAAGTAACCGGCACAGGAGAAATTACATTTCAAAAGGCTTTCAAACGCCACATTTTAACTAAGAAATCTACTAAGCGCAAGAGAGCAATGCGTATGAAAGGTATCGTTGGTGGTACCAACAAGGATTTCGTTTTAAGATTATTACGTTTAAAAGGATAATCCAGAGTATTAATCAACATTTAATCATCGTAGCAGTAAGTAATTGCTGATACAAAAAATAATTAATCATGCCACGTTCAAAAAATGCAGTTGCATCTCGTGCAAGAAGAAAAAGAGTCTTAAATCAGGCCAAAGGTTTCTTTGGTAAAAGAAAGAATGTATACACCGTTGCGAAAAACGTTGTAGAAAAAGGTTTAACTTACGCTTATGTAGGTCGTAAATTAAAGAAAAGAGAATATCGTCAACTTTGGATTGCACGTATCAACGCTGCAGTTAGAGAAGAAGGAATGACTTACAGTGTGTTTATCGACAGACTGAACAAAAAAGGAATTGAACTTAACAGAAAAGTACTTGCTGATTTAGCAATGAACAACCCTGAAAGTTTCAAAGCAATCCTTGATTCTGTAAAATAATATCCATCAAAGGATAAATTGAAATTATATTAACTAAGTCAAAGGTTTATTCCTTTGACTTTTTTTATTTTATATTGTTCAATGAACTATTTTCGCCAACATTATTTAAGTACATAACCACAGTTGCCTTAATTAAAAATGAATAATTCTTATACTTCATTAGTCGACCAGACTTTCCACTTTCCTCAAGAAGGCTTTGATAGAAATGATGACGGTTATCTAAAGTTCAACGATTTAGATATCAAGAAACTGATAGACAAGTACGGCACTCCTTTGAAAATAAGCTACCTACCAAAGATTGGCTCACAGATTCAAAGAGCGAAAGGAATGTTTGCGAATGCTTTTAAAAAGCATAAATACGAGGGGACTTACAATTACTGTTATTGTACTAAGAGTTCACACTTTTCCTTTGTAGTTGAAGAGGCATTAAAGAATGATATCCACCTGGAAACTTCTTATGCTTATGATCTGGAAATTATAAATCAACTATACCTAAAGAAGAAGATTAATAAGGAAACCTTTATTATCTGTAATGGATATAAACAAAAATCTTATACTTCCCGTATAGCAAAACTGGTTAATTCTGGTTTTAAGAATGTAATTCCTGTACTGGATAATAAAGAAGAATTACAGGCATATAAAAGAAGTGTAAAACTACCTTTAAAAGTTGGGATAAGAGTTGCGGCAGAAGAAGAACCTACTTTCCCCTTTTATACCTCCAGATTGGGAATTAGAGCAAAAGACATTCTGGAATTCTATGTAGATGAAATAGAAGGATTTGAAGATAAGTTTCAGTTAAAAATGTTGCACATATTCCTGAATAAAGGGATTAAAGATGACATCTACTATTGGAGTGAATTAAACAAAATCATTAACCTTTATTGTCAGCTAAAGAAAATTTGTCCGGAATTAGATTCTATCAATATTGGAGGCGGATTCCCTATCAAACATTCCTTAGGTTTTGAATACGACTATCAGTTTATGATCAACGAGATAGTTGGTAATATAAAGAGAGCCTGCAAGAAGGCTAAAGTTCCTATGCCAAATATTTTTACAGAATTTGGAAGCTTTACTGTAGGAGAAAGCATGGCACACATTTATAGTGTAATAGGCGAGAAAATACAAAATGATAGAGAGTGCTGGTATATGATAGATTCATCATTTATTACCACACTTCCTGACACTTGGGGTATTGGAGAAAAGTTTCTGATGCTACCTATCAATAAATGGGATAATGAATATCACAGAGTTGTACTTGGAGGTATTACTTGCGATAGTCATGATTATTATGATAGTGAGGAACATATTAATGAAGTATTCTTACCTAAATTAACGTCTACTAACAAAAAGGACGAGGAAGATAATAAAGAACCATTATATGTAGGCTTCTTTCACACTGGTGCTTATCAGGATCAGATAAGTGGATATGGTGGAATAAAGCACTGCTTAATCCCTTCACCAAAGCATGTGATAATTGAGTATGATAAAAATGGAAAGCTTATAGACTGGCTTTATGCTAAGGAACAATCTGCACAAAGCATGTTGAAGATATTGGGCTATTTGAAATAATACGTTTAAAGTATTATTGCTCCATTAAAAAAGGTTTCAATCTTTCGATTGAAACCTTTTTTAATGCGTTTATCTTAATTATTGTTTTTAATAATTGTTTGAAGAAGGGGTTTTGAACTTACCTACTTTAAACTTGTATTTAAAGTTATATGATTCGTTTGAGTTTTCGTAAATAAAGTTACCAGATTTATCCCCTTTTGTAACTGTTCCTTTCAATGCCATATTCATTCTTGCAAGTGAAAGTGAGGATGATTTTCGAGAATATGAATTAATGGATTTAAGAGAGTACTTTTTAGCATTGACACCTTCAGAGAAGAGCCCTCCGCTAACAGTAAATGATGCCATAGAAGCATCAAATACCATTACCAGCAGTAATGCTAAAATGACTTTCATTTTTTGGTTATTTTTCATATATTGTTTTAGTTCATGTTTGTTTATAATCTGCGCTTGCTATAATACTAGTGTTCCAATTTTGGGATAAAATTAGCACTTTATTTTAATTAACAAAATTTTTTTCAAAAAAAAGTTTACTTTAGTATTCTAATCAAAGTACTACTATGAGTTATTCCTCCTTTCAAAGTGACGAAAACGAACTAAACGAGCTGATTAATGCCTATCAAAACCTAAAAAGTGGAAAATCTCATTATTTTTTAGATGAAGACTCTTTTGAAAAAATAATTCAGTTTTATGATGAGAAAGAAAATTTAAAAGAAGCATATGCTGCTGTTGAGTTAGGATTAGAACAATTTCCTTTCTCCTCTCAACTGATGATAAAAAAAGCTGATATTCTAGTAGCAATGCAAAAATTTGAAGAAGCTTTAGATATTGTTGAAAAAGCAGAACTATACGATAAAAATGATAATGACATATATGTATTAAAGATTGAAATATATCTTGCGATGGAAAAACAAACAGATGCAATTGTAATCTTTTTAGAAGCATTAAATAATCTTAACGGGGAAGATAAAACCGAATTTTTATTTGAAGTTGCAGATGTTTTTGATGACTTTGAAGAATTTGAAAAAGTATTTGATTGTTTAAAACTGATTGTTGAAGAAAATCCTACTAATGAAGAGGCACTTTATAAGTTATGTTTCTGGACAGACTTCACAGGAAGATTTGAAGAAAGTATTAAAATTCATAATGCAATAATTGACGAACATCCTTACAATGAAATAGCATGGTTTAATTTGGCTGCAGCTTACCAAGGTCTTAAGCTTTACGAAAAAGCAATAGATGCTTATCAATATGCAGTGGTAATCAATGAAAAATTTGATTATGCTTATCGAAATATGGGGGATGCATATTTAAGACTTAGAAAGTATAAAGAAGCAATTGAAGTTTTAGAGAAAGTTTCAGAATTATCAATGCCTGAGGATGTAATTTTTGAAGCTATAGGCCATTGTCACCAAAGACTTGGAAATAATACACAAGCTAGAAGCTTTTATAAAAAAGCTTCGCATTTAAACCCAGAAGATAGTAAACTGTATTTTAAGATAGCAGTAACCTACATGGCTGAAAATCAATGGCAAAGTGCAATTAAGTTCCTTGAAGATGCGTTAAGTATTCATAATTATTCAGTAGAGTATAATATTGCTATGGGTGAATGCAAAATGCATTTATTACAATACAAAGATGCTTGTTTCTTTTTCAACAAAATTGTAACCAAAAGAAGTAAGAATATCCAAGGATGGGAAGCCTTAATTAGATGTTTATTCAAGGCAGAACAATTTCATGATGCATATGACCAATGCATGCTTGCATTGAATATTCTTGGCCCAAGGCCTCTATTAATTTATTATTCAGCTGCTTTACTGTATGCTTTGGGTAAAACAAAACAATCTTTGGCAGAACTGGAAAATGCATTAAACAGTAACGTTAAGCTTTTAAAGAAAATGCTAAACCTTAGCCCAGAAATGATTAGAAACCCGTTGTTTGTAGATTTAATAGGTAATTACAAGAAAACAAACCCACGTAAAAGGTAGTGTATTTGCATACAGTTTGTTAACACGTGAATTCCAAAAATCAATTTCATTATTTTTGTAGCCTACTTAAGATATAAACTAAATATGAATTTTCACTTATCTCAGATACCCGACAGAATACTAAAGCCAAGAAAAAGTGGTTTGACCATGATAATGGATAAAGGACTTAGCATTAATGAAGTTCATAATTTCATGAGCATTGGTGCACCACACGTCGACATTGTAAAACTAGGTTTTGGAACTTCATATGTCACACCCAATTTGAAAGAAAAAATTGATGTTTATCATTCATACAATATGCCAATCTACTTCGGAGGCACTTTGTTTGAAGCTTTTGTTATCAGAAATCAGTTCAAGGACTATATAAAGCTTTGTCAGGATTTTGGGGTTACTTATATGGAAGTGAGTGATGGTTCTATAGAAATTCCACATAAAGAAAAGTGCGATTATATATCAGAATTAACCAAATATGGCACTGTTCTAAGTGAAGTAGGTAGTAAGGATGCTACTCATATAATACCACCTTACAAATGGATTGAATTGATGCGTGCAGAATTAGAAGCTGGTTCTTCGTATGTGATAGCCGAAGCGAGAGAAGCAGGTAACGTAGGTATTTATAGGGGCAGCGGAGAAGTGCGTGAAGGTTTGGTGCAAGAAATTTTAACACAGATACCTGAAGAAAAGATACTTTGGGAAGCTCCTCAAAAAGCACAACAACTATATTTTCTTGAATTGATTGGTTGCAACGTAAACCTGGGAAACATAGCCCCTAACGAAGTAATACCGTTGGAATCTATGCGTATTGGTCTTCGTGGAGATACTTTTCATTTGTATTTATCTAAATAGTTGGTAAAAACTAATTGCTATGATTGAGAACCCGTCAATAGGAGCGGATAGACTGTATGTATTGATTGGGTTTCCACTTGCACATTCTTTTTCGGAACGATATTTTAATGATAAATTCAAAAGGGAAGGGATTGAGAATACTGAATTTAAGTCCTTCTCGTTCGAAAATATCGATGATATCAGGGAAATCATTTTCAACCATCCAAATCTGAAAGGATTTGCAATTACCATTCCTCATAAAAAAACTATTTTGCCTTTTCTTGATGAGGTTACCGATGAAGTGAGGCAAATGGGGGCATGCAATTGTGTACGTATCCAGAATGGAAAATTAAGCGGGTTCAACACAGATGTTATTGGGTTTGAAAAATCTTTTATCAAGAAGCTACAACCTCATCATACAAAGGCTTTGATATTGGGTAGCGGCGGCGCA
>Ga0214192_1002064_pt1 | contig 10679 bp, 8 predicted proteins | sample TroBogEpilimnion_44_FD_153030 | JGI IMG/M metagenome (GOLD analysis project Ga0214192, IMG submission 153030) | Freshwater microbial communities from Trout Bog Lake, WI - 29JUL2008 epilimnion | ecosystem: Environmental > Aquatic > Freshwater > Lake > Epilimnion/Euphotic zone | place: Trout Bog... | reverse complement strand
GAAAAATGAAAGAATTAATAAATGAAATCGCCATGGTTGAATAATCACCAACCGAAATGAAAATATCACCATCCGTCAGTTGACCGATTCCATCTGACCTTTAAAAAACAAATTATTTACAGATGAAAGATTAAAGAAATAAAAATATTAAAATCAGAATGGTCGGTGAAAATGGGAATCACTATTAAAAAATTCTGCGCCACACGTCATTTCGCTCTGAATATCAATGATTCTTCACTACATTTATAATAATTGATTTTCAGATCAGTAGTGATTAAAACGATCTACTCAGGCAAATTGGAAATAGAATCTTCAGGTCAAGAAATGAAACTTTACGGTTACCTTTTTATTCTCGCTTTTTTACTAAAACCTTCGATTTAAACAGGAATAGCAGCTGAATACTCTTAGGGTCGAGTTCTTCCTTCAGAAAGCGGTACGCACGTCCCATTTGCGTTTTTACCGTATTGACGGAGATGCGCAGGTTCTCAGCGATCTGGGCATAAGTAAATGATTCAAAGACTGCCAGTTCCAATATCCGCCGTCGCTGTTCAGGAAGTTTTTCCAAGGCACAATATAATCTGGCATAGTCATCTAACTGTTCAGTATTTCCATCATCAGCAGGTTCATGAATTAATCCAGATTCTATAGGGACGATTCTATTCTTCTTTCTCTGGATATCAATCAGACTGTTACGCAATATGAGAAAAAGGTAGGCTCTGACTGAACGCTCAATCAAAATATCGCTCCGTTTTGTCCAAAGTTTGATAAAACAATCGGACACTGCATCCTCCATCCCCTGCTTATTCTGATGTATATTCCTGACATAGAGCATCATTTGAACATAATAACGATCATGTAACAATTTCAAGGCTTGCGTATCCCCGTTTTTTATGTTCTTCCATAATGTAAGATCGTCCATGAAAATTATATTGGTTTACCAGGTTGTCAGTAATCTTAACAAACCCAACAGGGCTGTTGTTTGGAGAGTTTTCTCAAATCCTCAGGATTTAATTATTGGAATCATAAATAAAAAGAATTTCAACCTTTTATTTGCATTAAAACATGACTGTTACATAAAGTTTTTTAACGTCGACAAATCTGTTTGCCCGGGATAAAACCAGATTTAGTCTGCATTAAATAAATTACTTTTTCTTTAGGTTGCCGGTATTTATCACCCTGTGAGAAATCATCCAGTCCTGGGAGTCATTGGCAGGGGTGTAATCAGGAATATCTCTGAAGAATACACGAATCCATCAATTCCTTTGGATTTCAGATCGAATAATTGTGGTTTTAATTCAGCATCTGCGCATTTTATCGCTAAATCGGTCAGGAAATTACACGAAATTTTGGATTCCTGAGGGGTGGAACAGGACAGTAGGATGAAAAAGAGAGAGAAGATCCTCAGCTTGTTCATGGTTTTTGATTTTAGTTAGGTTGTCAGGTAAATTCATTTCTTAAAACTGCTAGATTTCATCTTAATTTCTAACAAATTCTCAGGAATAATCAAAAATAATAATTCTGAACGAATATTTGGGATTTGCGGTAATAATAATCCATAAAGATTCATCCTCCCATTTCAAAAGAACTGGAGCATTTTCTGTGTTAATCTGCCTTCAATAACTCAGGATAAAGTTTTTGAATGACTAATTTAGATTCTTTGCTTAATTTACTCACAGGTATGGGCTTATCCTTCAGGCGGATTTGCTTCTGGTTAATCTCTCCCATCAGGCTCCAATTCCGAGTACTGGCCGATACGGGTTCTTCAGCCTTTAAATCATATCGGGTAAAATCGATGACATTCTCTTTTGAATTCTTTTTATCTTCAGACAAGAGTGCAAGCCGGAAAGTCTTATTCATCATCCATCTGATTTTCATACCGGCATCAGATCCCCCTATTCCGGAGCCGGACTCTTCGAAGCGATAATTAAAATCATTGCTTTTAAAGTGACTGCGCCAGTTCAGGCCAAATTCCCCCTGAGTCACAAACTCAGTATCCGGCCATCTTTTCCTTATCTCACTCAACCACCTGATTAATCCTGAAACTTCAATAGGTAAAGAGATTTCCCAGCAATTAGTGACCCAGGCGAATCCATTCAGTTCAAATCCGTGGTCAAAGTGGATGGCCGTCGAATGGAGCATCTCTTTCACACCGATTTCTTCGCCGTACTTATGCAGGGTCTCTATCGGGCCAACTCCCATCCTGCTGTTAAACCCCCCGGCACCGCCAGCTCTGCGGGCGGCTAAAAAATCCATGGTCCAGCCGTCCAGATTCACACAATCGATAAGGTCGTTTTTCCCTTGCGCCGGTTTGCAAAAATGTTCTGTTGAAGGATAATAGGGATAGCAGACAGAACCGTCTCCATCCTGATTATCAATAGCATACTGACTCCATATATTTCCCTGACAAACATGAATCTTCTCTTTCTTTGCCAGGAACTCCAGATTTTTAGCTGAAAGGAAACCTGCCACGACACTATTCGGGCGATACCCTTGTCCGGTCATTTCCGATACTTGTGCCAGTCCTTCATGCAAATCCTTATTAACCTGTTCAGTGGAGTTATATGCATTTGCAAAATAGGCCCCCGGAATAAAGGTTATTTCATCACCGTATTTATAATGATAACCAACAACCAGTTCCCTGATTTTTCTGTAATTGGCAGATGTATCGTGCAAGGCAAGCCAGCTGAATGCCCAGGTTATCCTGGCTCCGGGAAACCCTGCCTCAATTGCATTTCTGAATTTAATTACGCGTGCCGGGGTATGGTCCTTACGTTCATCCTGACCAACATTTCTGTCCCGCGCCACTTCAATCTGGTTGACCCGAATCACCGTATTAAAGGTTAAAAAACGATGACCGATAAGCGGGTCAGCCTTTTGGCTTTTAGATGTGGCAGCATGAATTAAAATAGTAGTCAGGAAAAAGCAGAGGGTGAAGAAGATTGTTTTCATCTGTAAATAATTTGTTTTTTAAAGGTCAGATGGAATCCGTCGGCTGATGGATGAGGAAATATTAATTGCAGTTGTTAATATTCGTATCATGGTTATTTCAACTATTATTTATTTTTTTGTTCGAGCATTTTAATGAAGTATCCGCCAACCACCGAACGGGCTTGAAAACCAACCTTTTTGCCATCGGTTGTTTCGTACCAGTCAGTCATGGGTACACGGTCAGGGGTTTCATTTACAAATTTATGCTCGGGATCGATAAATTTCTGAAAGGTCGCTTTATCATTCGCCAGGGTAGCCGTCCAGATAATCCAGTCAGACTTGGTATAGGTCCTGCGGTTATCCAAAGGTAAGCCGTAGCTATTTTGTTTGGCAAGATAATAAGCCACCTCCTTTTCTGCGACCTCCCCGGGGAAAACATTCAACTTCAGAATTTTGTCCCATACCAGGTTATATTTTTGGCTCCAGGTTCCGGGTTGATCAAAGGTCAGCCGGAAATGGTCCCCATCATTGGCCATTTCAACCCATTTGGTGGCCATATCTTTTGCCATTGAACTGTATTTCTCTGCAATATCTTTTTTACCTGACATTGCGGCTAGTTTTCCATAACCGGCAATTCCCATTATTGCCTTGATGGATAGATTCGTATTATGCGCAAAGTGGCCTGCAAAATCGTCGGTACATAACTGATTTTCGGGATTAAGCCCATTTTGAAGCAGGTAATCGGCCCAAATGGTCAATGTCTTCCAATGTTTTTCGGCATAGGAGGCATTACCTTCAGCCTGTGCAATGGCAGTAGTAAGAATCAGCATGTTTCCGCACTCTTCCACCGGCATATCACCTCCGTAAGTCTGGCCGTTAGCCCTGGGATAGGTTCCTACATCGTGTGCCGAGTAAGGTTTGGTCCATTTTCCGCTTTCTGAAAAATAGAATATGGGGGTCATCATCCCTTTCAACAAATTGGGATTATAAATTAAAAACAGTGGTGCCGAAGGGTAAGTCACATCCACCGTTCCAATTGAGCCGTTACTAAAATTCTCCTTTGAAAAAAACAAGGTATTTCCTTCCTTATCCTTTAACAGTTTATGAGCTGCAATTGATTGACGGAATGCCAGGACACAAAGTTCTGCATAGTTTTCACCACCCGCTTTTACTGCATCTTCCCAAAGCCGGTAATCGAACTTAGAGCATCTTTCGCTCAGTTGGTCAAACTCCGCAGAGGCCGCTTTGAGGGCATCATCAATGGTGATTTTACCCTCTTTTTTCCACCAGGCCATCCGATTTTCACCAAAATACTGAATAGAATACATATCATCGTAGCCAATCATTATTTTACCTGAAACCGGCTGTGTTTCCACCTTTCCAAGTTGGTCTGCGCAAGCCATAACCGGCATAATTTCGGTCATTCGGGTAATCCTCTTTTCTTCAGGGGAGGGCTTCAGCACCCCTGTGGCAGCAAACTCCAGTTTTATATCATTGTAATTACCCATGGCAAAGCTCATCTGTGGAGTTGTATTTCCGCACAGGTAGAAATAACCCCAGTCAATGCGGCGATCATCACCTTGTTTCGCCAAAATGGGCTGTTCAGTTGTTCCTGCCTTGAAATAAGTCAGCCCCTCAGTTTTTCCTTTCTCAACGGATACCTCCTGTGAAATATGATCTACCGCCCACTCAGGGGTTGCTTCGAAATAGATCTGAACATCGTGTGGCTTTCCATCGGCAGACTGAATTTCATAAGCCACATAATTAACAGGCCTGGAAAGAACATCAAGATTATCGGGCAAAAGCGGGGAGACAAAGGTTAGTCTGAGATCTATCGGGCCACATAAAAAACTGTAATGGGTTTGAGTAGCAGATAAAGCTACAGATTTCTGCATTGCCGGTTTTGAAAATATTGCCGGTTGGTCACTGTCGCGATATATCCCAAAGTCGACATAGGCACCCCCAATTTTATTGGAGCAGTGAGCTGCAATCACGTTTACTCCGTTATGATTGAATAGTTTACGTAAGCTATCGTTTAGTGGAAGTACAACATTGTTTTTATAAGAATATCCGGTATCGACCACTTTTTGACCATTCAGGTACAATTCAAAATTCTCGTCATGTGAATAAACCAGGTAAAGCGGGACTTCCGGCAATTTGGAATCCAGGGTAAACTCGCGCCTTACCCAAATATCCTTAGTTTCCCAAAGGGTAGCTATGACTGGCATTCCTGGCGTTCCGAAGGCCCCTTTCCCCCTCTTCCACCCTGATGCATCAAAACCCGGTTTTTCCCAGCCATCCGGTGGTTTATTAAAAAGATATTTCCCCTCCCAGGCGCCCTGATCGGCCATAGGCAATATTGCAGTTCGCGGAATCTCCTCCTTCCCCATAAAACGGTAAACCTGACCATCGACCCGCAAGGCCCCGATTAATCCAACCCGTTTCCCTGTCCAGTGACGAATCGCATCATCGTACAAATGATCCGCTTCCGACCATGCACTCGTGTAGGGATCGATGGTAATCAGCGGGTAAGCCGGTGCCCTAAGGTTTTTGGTGACTGAGACAGGGAGTGTGGTTTTTGTCTCGGAGCATGCCATTAGAAGCATAACCAGGAATACAAAAAATGGACAAATCAGGATTTTTCCCCTTTTAATCAGTCGCAGGTTTATTTTCATAATTTAGGACAGTATTAGTTCCGTTTTAATGAATGATACAATCAGGATCAGCGTTAATCTGCATTATCAGCGGGACAAACCCAGATTCCCCCAATGCTGTTTTCAGTCCTCAAATCCAACTGGCTATTTTGATGGTTTTGGACCTCCAAAAACCTTTTTAAGCAGTGCAGAAACCTGTGCATGAGCATTGTTACGGATATCCTTCTCACGTTCAGCGATTTTCAGGAACAGTCCATTTAATGCCTGTTGCAGAATATAATCCTCCAACTGAACCTTTACCGTTTTCATTCCTGTCATTGCCCCGATTGGTGATCCGGCAATCTGGTTCCAGGCTTTGGTCAGTTCGTTCCACGACTGTTGCGTAGAAATTCCGGCTACCAGCTCCTTATTTAAAGATTCCCTGATTTTGGGACGATAAAGTTCGGCCAGCTGCTGGCTGGTTTTCTGCTCAAAATATAAAGTGGCTGCATTATCAGGACCTTTAAGGATTTGCAGACCGTCAGTAAAAGTCATTTCCTGGAGACTCTTTACAAAGATAGGTTTTGCACCTTTTGCTGCATCTTCCGCGGCCCTGTTAATCCGTGTAATCACATCATCCATCAGTTTTGCACCGCCTGGAAGTTTTGAAATATTCTGAGAGATTTCCTTTGCTTCAGGCGGAAGCAAAATCTTAATAGTCAAATCCTTAAGATATCCATCAACCTTAGATAAGTGAGTAACAGCACTATCTGTCCCAACCTGGAGTGCTTCTTTGAGTCCATTGACAATCTCTGCATTTGAAAGCGGCAGATTCTTAATTTTGGCTGATTTGAGAATTTTGGAAAGTTGTGCCGGTGAATTGAGGCTAAATAAAAAGAGTATAATTACAAGGATCTTAAATTTTTGCATAAAAATTATTTTATTGGTTTGGAACAAAAGTAATACGACTCTCGAAATTAGCGTTGCGATGGGTGATAAAAATTACAGAAATCTCAACAGACTTGCTGTTCGATCCTGAATATGGCTTCGGATTTATTTTCTTTCTCAGGATTTGTTAGGATAAATCCTGAGAAAGGCAATAAAGCTATGCTATTCAAATCTTTGCAGAATTAATTCCAGCCTAAAAAAATAATACCCGGAGGTACTTCCGGGTAATTATAGAGTTTTTATGCATAAAATCATACGTTTAATTTTCCAAAGTCCTGACTAAATCGGCATATCCTTTCAAATTACCAAAGTTTTCAAGATAACCGTTGCTCTCAAATCCGCCTAAAGTTTTGACCCTGGTCCAATCTCTGAAAGCTCCTTCTTTATTCCCAATTTCGTATCTTGCCAGTCCCCTTTGAACCAACACCGCTTTGTCTTTGGGCAATAATACCATGGCTCTGTCGAAATATTTCAATGCCTTTTTGGGGTTACTTTTAGTAAAGAAAATTTCATTACCCTTAGCAAAATATTTCTTTGCCAAATAACTAAAATCCAAATTATTTGACTCATTGATTTTAAAAACCAGGGAAACCTCTTTTTCCATTGCTTCCGGTTTATCGTCGTTATAACCTGGCTTCCACATTCCGTTCGTAGCTTTCAAGATACGGATTACCTCTTCATCTATGTTTGCTGACACACTATTAATAACATCAAAATCAGTTAAATAACCCGAAGGATTGACAATAAATCTGATAACTTCAGTTCCTTGTACATCATTCATGACATCCTCCTGCGGATAAGTTACATATTTGTTCAAATAGTCATCAATAGTTTGAAAATTACTTTTTACCAAAATTGTTCTTTCAACCCCTGCAAACTGTGGCGGAGTACATTTGATCTCCTTCAACATATTTTGCGTTTGAATCTGCCCGAATGTGATGACTGACAGAAACATCAGCATACCCATTGTAATAATTCCTTTCATGATATTGAATTGTTATGTTTACTATTTAATTCGCAATTTTTAAATAAAAACAGATTACCTCCTTTCGTTAAAGATTCTTTTGATTTTTAATTCATGGAATAAGAAAACTTTCAAAAAATGGTTTAACACCTAATCAGAATTGCCAGATCGAGGCCCTTTTGCAGCTATAAATTTCCTCAAATATTAAAGGGGGTAGGTAGCAATTCCAGGGTTAAAATCTTTCAAAATTTTCGATAATTATTTCGAATTTCGATTCAGACTTTTACTTTTTTATGAAAAATATGATTTTACAATTTATAATTTCATAAATTTCAATTTGAACAATTGAGGACTTGAATAATCAAATTTACCGAATGATAAAAGGGGGAATTGTCAGAAAGGACTAATATTAAAGAGGCTCCAATGACCTTGAAACAGGCTTAATTTTATACCATTTCTAACCGGGTCACCGGATCGCATCAGTTATTTTAAAGATAGTACCAACCGAAGTTCATTGGCTAGTGTATCAGCCATACGCTTCTGTTTTTCAATGATATCTGAAAACTCACTTTCAAATTTCCGGGACCAGATGTGCTGATCATTTTTTGCATTGATGAGTTGGATTGTAACGACTACCCGGTCTTTAATTTTAAGGATACTTCCTTCTATGATAAAGTTCACCCCCAGTTTGTTTCCAATTTCCGGGGCAGTACGCCCTGTTGCACGGATTTGTTCTGCCGAAGTCTGCGAGATAATTCGCAGGTCCCTTATCAGGGTAAGTTTACTGATGATATTCTCAATAAGGCCTTCCGCAAAGAATTGATTCTCCCCTGAGTCACCAAGATTTTTAAAGGGGAGAATGACTATCGATTTTTCCATATCTTTTAACCGGGAGATCGAAAAATTATTCGGAGATCGTATACTAGTTGAGGTCCGGATCAGATAAAAATGCCAGGCAATAACTAAAATTCCAATAGAGGCAAATATTAGGATCCTTAAGTAGCGCTTTCTTATACGGGTTTGAACCTCTTTTATATCTTCTGATTTATCGGTACTTTGGTCATTTATTGGACTATCGTGGTCACCGCCATTATTTTTGCTCCATTTTAAAACTTTCCCGGGGGGATAACCGAAATATTCATGGAAACTGGTGTTGAAGTAAGCAGGACTTCCGAATCCGGTTTTATAGGCAACTTCGGATGCTGTGGCCCCCTCTTCCTGCAACATCTCCATCGCTTTTTGCAACCGCACCTCGCGGATAAACTGGGCGGTAGACTTTGTCGTAATTGCAATTAACCTTTGATGGATAAACGACCTCGGCATTCTGGTTGTTTTTACCAGTTCATCAACATTAAAATTCTCATCCTCCAGATTCTCGTAAACAATCTCTTTGAGCATGTTGATAAATGCCTGATCTGCGGAAGTGCCCCCACTCATACCAACCATCTTTCTTCAAATATACAAAAAGTTTACCCCGATATGCAATTTCAGCGACAAAAAAATATCATTAACGCCTGATTTAGTTGTTTTTAACTTAACAATTATTTTATAATGATTCTTTACAGGAGGATAATCTAAATAATTAATAAATATTAACTAAAAAAATAGTTAAATAATCGTTGGCAGATTTGCTTGACTATATTTATAGTCGTATATTTGCACTGAAGGATTGACACAATAAAAATAACAGCCATGCAATTAACAAAAGCAGAAGAACAGGTGATGCAGATCCTGTGGGAGATGGGTGAAGGATTGGTCAAGGATATCCGTGACCGGTTCGGAGAACCTAAACCTGCAAGAAATACGGTGTCTACCGTAATCCGGATCCTTGAGAAGAAAGGGTTTGTCGGGCACAAAGACTATGGAAAGGTATTTGTTTATTATCCGCTTGTCATGAAAAAAGATTATTCAGGGAAGCAGCTCTTCGGGTTGCTGAACGACTACTTCAACAATTCGTTCCCGGCTATGGCCTCTTATTTTGCCCGTGAAAAAGACCTTTCGATCCAGGATCTTGAAAAGCTGCTGGAGGATACCAAGGCAGAGTTATCAAAACGCAATAAAACTGAATAATATGGAAGCTTTTGGTCTTTACCTTCTAAAATCGGCCGTCTGGCTGACAGGTTTCACGCTCGTATTTCTGCTGGTTTTACGCAATGAGCGGTATTTCCAGCTCAACCGGATTTACCTCCTTGCCGGGATTATTGCCTCGGTTACTCTCCCTTTATATACGTGGCATTATACTGTTATCATTCCTTCCGAACCAACCGGAAATATCTCAATATCTGAATTATCGGCGCACCCGACCGGCACTCCTGCACTGGCAATCCCTGTTTATTTTTGGGGTTATCTTATCGGGATCGGGTGGCTTGCTTTCAGGCTGATCTGGCAAACCGGAAAGGTAATCCGGAAATTACTGAAGGCCGGTTACGAAGTTAGCGGACCGGTAAAGCTAGTTCGCACCTCTGATTATGCAGCCTCGTTTTCATTTTTTGCCTATGTTTTTGTCAATCCTTCAACGTCTGATGTTGAAACACGGGAGATTGTGAACCACGAAAGCGAACATATCAGGCAACGGCACTGGTTTGATTTATTACTCGCCGAAATTCTTTGTATTTTGCAGTGGTTTAATCCGTTCGTTTGGGTCTATGGACATCTGATCCGTCAGAACCACGAATACCTGGCTGATGAAAAAGCCTTGCAGCACACCTCGGATCCGGCGATTTACCAGGCAACACTATTAAACCAGCTCCTTGGGGTACCGGTAATCAGTCTGGCCAATTCATTTAGTTATTCACTTAATAAAAAAAGATTTAAAATGATGAAAAAGAGCATACATTCTCCGTTCAGAAAACTCAAACTGCTGTTGGTTCTCCCTTTGATGGCTTTGGTTTTCTATGCATTCGCGAAGCCTGAATACAGAACTTCCAAGGAGTCAGGTGTAACAACAGACCAAAGGATGTTGGTCAGTGACAGCCAGGAATCTCAAAGTGGTAAAGTAAAAGGCCGGGTGATTAATACCGATGGAAAACCACTCACGGGGGCAACTGTGATGATCAAAGGAACTACCACCGGAACGATAACAGATGAAAAGGGAAATTTTAAATTAAAGGAGGTTGCCAAAGATGGAGAACTGGTGTTTTCATTTGTAGGATATGAATCCCTCCAGACCAGGCCTGATTTTGATCAATCAATGCTCATTAAAATGA
>Ga0214192_1002060_pt1 | contig 10686 bp, 11 predicted proteins | sample TroBogEpilimnion_44_FD_153030 | JGI IMG/M metagenome (GOLD analysis project Ga0214192, IMG submission 153030) | Freshwater microbial communities from Trout Bog Lake, WI - 29JUL2008 epilimnion | ecosystem: Environmental > Aquatic > Freshwater > Lake > Epilimnion/Euphotic zone | place: Trout Bog... | reverse complement strand
CCGATCTAAGTCAGTCTTTGCTTGGAAGATGCGACTCGGCAAGTCGGCTTTTAGTAGCAGGTTCACGGGGTGGTGACGCGATAGAATCGGCTCGGGAGATTGGTGGCTTGAGGGTCGTTGAATGAGAATTGACCCGGAGGATTTTCGGTTGCGGCCCCGAGAGAAGTCCAATTCGTCAATGGGATGAATGGATTTGTCGTGGCCAGGACACTGAAGGCCCCGCCCGAAATGTTCGAGAAGCCAAGTTGAAACCCGTTGCCCAGGTGATGAGCACTGGCCACATTAATCGAATCTACTTTGGCAAGTTGCAGTTTCACAATCTGGTTGGGTCGGCTGTCCTGACCGAGATAGGCAACGCCACGTAGCGGATCAATCACTGCTGAACGGAAATAGACTTCACCGAACGGCAGCACTCCGTCCAGGTTTGTGGTCGTGTTGGTGGCGGTGGTGCCATTGGGCGGCGTTGTGTTGGTGGTGGCTTGCATGGCGAAGCTGGCGATTTCCACCGGAGAATGGGTGCCATTGAGTGCGAACTGATATAGATGCCCGGGGTAGGTGTTGTCATCCGCGAAATAGACAAATCCATTCGCGGGATCGCAGAACGAGGCCGCCAAACGCGCTTCACCGGCATGGAGGTCCACTTCGCCTGCCAGCGTGGGTGCAACATCACCGGGCTCCAACCCTATTTTGTATATACGCCCGGGCAGGTTGGTTGCGCCGTAGGTGCCATAGTAGACGTAACCATGGAGCGTATCAATCGAACCACCGTCCACAAAATCGCCTGACACGCCGAAGGTGAGTGCGCCGATTCGCACCGGCAGATTGGTGCCGGGGGTGAACTTGATCTTGACCACAACGGGAGCGTCCGAGGAAGCGCCAGGCGAATTCACATAATAGCCATAACCGTTGCGTGCGTCGGCAGCGGCGGCGAAAAGAAAGTTTGACTCATTTGCAGCCAGCGGGATGGAGCCCAATTCCGTGAAGGTGCCCAGTGCGACTTTGGCAAGGCGTGCGGGACTGCCCGTAGTGGTGCAGAGCACGTAGGCATAATGATTTGCAGGGTTCGGATCCGAATCATCCACCAGAACTTCCGCGGCATAGCCGGCGGCGAGCGTCAGGCTACCATTGGTGCTGAGGGCGTTGGTGCCGTTCAGGGCGTACCGGTTCAGAGTGGATTTGGAGGTATATAATTGTCCAGCAGCTGTATCAATTGCGCAAAAGGAGGGTTGTCCAACATAGATGGAAGGCCCTATGGGGACCGGAAGATTGCCTGTGATGTCCACTTTGTAAAGGTAATTGCCCATGAAATACGCATACCCATGGGCCGGGTCAATGGCTGCCGCGTATAAACCTTTGTCGTCCGGACTTGAGTGGCGCGGTGTAAGTGTTGTATGGCCAATGCGTTGTGGATTGCCCGCGAAGCTGGTGGCGATCGAGATCATTCCAAGAACCGCGCAAAGGAGGGTTTTGTAGTAGGCTGACATGCAATGATGACAGCACAAAGCAGCCCATTTTCTTTCCCGGCTTAAGAATCCACGCTGGAACCCATCTTGCATGTCCAAATGATCCAGGGGCATTACACCCGACAACCGGATGAAATGCCCCTGTCCATGAACCTTAATAAGAACCTCTATTTCTTGGATTCTGCTCGCAGCACCGGGTAGTACTGCGTGAAGACATAGTCCTGTTTCGCGCTGGCCTGATGGCAGGCGTTGCATGACTGGGTCGCTTTGATGGAGGTGACTTTGGCGGGTTCTTTGCCTAATTGAGTGAAGCTGTAGTATCCCCAATTGCCAGGTTCCTTCGGGTGCTTGGCTGAGCTTTTAACGGCTGCTTCCAGTCCAATGAATTCTCCCTGAAAATAACCGGCTCCGCTGGCCGCCAGTTTGGAACCGACACTGACCAATTCCTTGACCATGACGGTGCCTTCGGGGAACTTGCCAGTTTTCTTGTATTCCGCCCAGCTGGCAGGATCAATATAGACATTATGAAATTCCGGGAAAGCGGCTTTCCCCTCGTTCATGTCATTGGGTGTGAGGGGAGTTCCTACGAAGATCCATTCCCTGTAATTGACCGGCTGCAAGAGTTCATCCTTGTCATTCCACTGAGCCGCGGCCGTGGTTTTGGGGGATGAATCCTCTGCCTGTGTTGTGAAAGCAGTGGCGATGGTGGCGACGAAGAACGATAACGCGAATAATTTTGCTGTGATTTTCATGATGTGAATGGATGTTTGAGATTTTTTTTCGTTATTTTAAAAGACAACGGGTCGGAGACAAATGTCTCCGACCGGTCGTTTTGTTGGGTTTTACTTGGCGTGTTTGGAAACCAGGCCGGGCATGTTGTGAGCCGCTTTTTCCAGGTTGCCCTTCAAATCCTGGTTCAGAGCCTTTTGGATTTCGGGATTCAAGGTGAAGTACAGCTTGCCATCCACGATCTGCCAGGTGCTGATATCGATCGGGAACAGTGCGTTGACCGAGGCGCCGAAGGCGCAGAAACCGCCGCATTGGGGAAGGTATTTTTCAGGGGACGCCACAAACAAGTTGCGGTGTTCCTCGTTGGCGAAAAAATACGTCGCGCCATTCAGTGTTGTCGCAATCGAAGGGCTGCCGTGGATGGGTTTGTGATCCGTGAAGAAGGCCACCGTGTCGTAACCGCTCAGGGCTATGCCGCTGGCTCCCGAAGTGTTGATGAGTTCGTGTGTGTGAGTGTGTGACATTTGATTTCCTTTTTTGTTTTATTGGTTGGTTGTGACTGCAGTGTTTGAGACCAGAGAAATTTGCTATAAATTACTTGCCGTTTTTCTCGACCAAACCGGGCCAGTTCTTTTCGGCCTTGGCCACGTTCCCCTCGAAATCCTTGTTGAAAGATTTCAAGATGGATTTGTTCAGGTTGAAATAAAGTTTGCCCTCGCGCACCTGCCAGGTATTGACGATATCAACGGGGAACAGTGCGTTCACCGAGACACCGAACGCGCAGAAGCCGCCGCATTGGGGGAGATATTTTTCAGGGGATGCGTCGAACAGTTCCTTGTGTTCCTTGCTGGCGAAGATATAAGTGGCACCCTGGTAGGAAGAGGAAATGCCAGGATCTCCGTTGACCGGCTTCTTGTCCGTGAAGAAAGCCACGGTGTCGAATCCTCCAACCGCAATGCCGCTGGCTCCGGCTGTGTTGACCAATTCCTTTGCCTGGGCGCCAAATGCCAGAACCAACGAGGCCAATGTTACTGCGAGGTATTTTACGATGTTTTTCATTATATTGTCTTTCACTGTTGTTGTTTGTTGTTTGTTGCACTCCGCCTTTGCAGTCATTGCTTCGGCGGAAATTTTTGGGAGTCATCCTCATCATCTATTTCGCGGGATTCCTTGTTCTCCATATCCAAGGCGATTTCGTCCGCCATGGAAGGGACGACAGGGAAATCCACCAGCGTCCGGGAGAGGTGATTGACGTAGTTGGTCAGTAGGTTCAGGACCACATTGACTGCCGTCTCGATGATTTCTGCGTCGGTCAGTTTGGCAATGCGGGCCAGTTTGAATTCGCTTTCGCGCAAGTCCCCCCGCTCCAAAACAATATTGCGTGCAAGATCCAGGATGGCGGAGGTTCGTTCATCCACAGCTTTGATGTTGCGGGCATTTCTGATTTCCAATTCCGTCAAACCCAGGGCGTTTGACGCGTAAGCGTGGGCGCTGCGGCAGTAGCTGCAATCGTTGATCTCCGCAACAGCCAGGGAAATTTGTGAGCGGACCTTTGCGTTCAGCACACCTTTCGACAGCGCGGCATCCAGACCGAGGAAACCATCAAGCGCTGCAGGCGCATTGGCGAGGACGCGAAACAGGTTGGGAACGCATCCGAATTTGGCTTCCACCAAATCAAAAAGCTCTTTTGACTTTCCCACAGCAACCGCAGGGTCGAGTTGAGTGATACGATTCATTTTATGCAACAACCCCTCTATTGCTAGACACGTGCCAAAGCGGCCGACCCTGCGGAATAATGGCTTTTGTTGGCTTTTTGCGAAGTTGCATCACTTTTGAGCCGCTACGAAATCTCGTAAACTATGAATTATCGTTGTGCAGGTTTATGAAATCTCATAGTATGAAGTCATGGATTGCATGGGTTTTCCTAATCTCATTGTGTCGATGGCACAGGAACGTTCCGTGTCGTCGGTGCTTCGTGTGATCGTGGATGGAATAGTTGGATCCCAATCCGTATCCCTCTCATGCATCTGGCTGGTAGGGCCTGGAGATCGATGCCATGAATGTGAGTTCAGGAGTCGCTGTGCCGATCAGAGCCGCTGCCTGCACTTGATGGCCAGTGCGAGCAACAGCCCGGCTCTCAAACGGCCAACGCAGGACAAGCTTCCCGCATTTGACCGTTACCCACTGGGGATTCCTCAAATAGGCTCCGTTTTTATTTCCTCCATGCCGGTGCGTAAGCTGACAGTGGATCCGGAAGAAGATTGGATTGTCTATCCCGAATGGGTGAAGAAGGAGAAGATAAAGAACTACGCGGCCCAACCTTTGCACTTTCGTGGTGAGACGCTGGGCGTGCTGGAAGTGTGGGATCGGACGATCCTTAGCGAGGAGGATTTTGTCTGGCTGCGGGTGTGTGCCGACCAGGCGGCCGTGAGCATTGTGAATGCGAGGGCATTTGAAGAGATCGCATCACTCAAGGAGCGGCTTCAGCTGGAAAACAACTACCTTCGGGAGGAAGTCAACGATGCTCTGGGTCATCACAACATCATCGGCACCAGCCCCGGAATCAAAAAAGTGCTGCAACAAATCCAGTTGGTCGCCCCGACAGATGCCTCCGTTTTGATCTATGGCGAAAGCGGAACCGGCAAAGAACTTGTGGCCCGGGCCATCCATGAAAACAGTCCGCGAAAAGGCAGGGCGCTCATCAAAGTCAATTGCGGTGCGATTCCGGAGAATCTCTTTGAAAGCGAATTCTTCGGTCACAAGCGGGGTGCTTTTACTGGCGCCACACAAGACAAGCCGGGTCGATTTGAACTGGCCGATGGTGGAACACTTTTTCTCGACGAGATTGGAGAAATCCCGCTGTCCATTCAGGCGAAACTGTTGCGTGTCTTGCAGGAGCAGGAGATAGAGCGTGTGGGAGATTTCCGGACGCGAAAAGTAGACGTGCGCATCGTGGCCGCCACTAATCGTGATCTGAAGAAAGAAGCGGCCTCAGGGCGGTTCCGCCAGGACCTGTTCTATCGGCTCAGTGTTTTTCCGCTGGAGATTCCACCGCTACGCGAGCGCCGGCAGGATATACCGTTGCTGGCTGCCAATTTCATCAAACTGATTGCGAAAAAGATGAATCTGCCGCAGTCCAGGCTGACCAAGGCTCAGGCGGATTTTCTTTCTTCTCTGGATTGGCAGGGTAATGTCCGTGAATTGCAGAACACCATTGAGAGGGCCATCATCCTGGCACAAGGTTCCAGGCTGGACCTTGAATCCTTGCTCACTTCGAATCCGGCACATGCCAGAACCGCGGAATCCCCGGTTGCGGAGAAGTCGCAGACCATCGTTACGCGCGACGAATGGAAGCGCCTGGAGAAAGAAATCATCGAAAACGCTTTGAAACGGAGTGAAGGCAAGATATTTGGAGAATCCGGAGCCGCCTCGATTTTGAAGATGAATCCCACAACATTGATTTCAAGGATGAAGGCGCTGGGGCTAAAAGCCGACACACGGGATTAAGCCATGGCTGAAAACATGGAACCAACCGCTCCGATTTGCTCCGCTATTATAGCATTGCAGTTGAGCAGTTCGAAGCATGGTGATTTTGCGATTCCAGCGTCGAAAAATACAGCACACTGCTCACGGTCTCCAGCAACTGCTTGTCGGTGTAGGGCTCGACAACAGTGGCCGAGGGCAGGAGCATGGGATATTGGGAAATCGTTTCCCTGGCAGCTGATTGGGTGGCGAGGATCACCGGCAGGTCAGAATGGGCGGCACGCAATTTTCTGAGTAATTCAAACCCGGACAGATCCGGCAGTTTGTTTTTGGCTATCAGAAGGTCATATCGCTCCGAGTTCAATGCTTTCCATGCCTCGGCAGCCAGGGCTATGTGCACCACTTCGTAACCGGCCCAGAACAACACATCGAAGAAGCTGCTGCTGCGGGACTCATCTTCATCCATATGCAGGATGCGAGGAGGGTTACTAAAGGGAGAGTGATGTGCCATAATAAATTAACCCCGGAAATTCGCTGTTGTTCGGCTTTTCATGTCCGCCATTAGATCATCCCCTTGAGGTGGCAAACAATGGGGTCTTTACCTGATGCGCCGCGTTCGAGGTGCAAAAAGACATTGTTTGAACCAGAAACTCAATAAATTGGCCTTATTTGCTTGGCTCCCGCCCTTGGTTCCGCTTCAATAGCCCCCGTTACCAATAACAATAACAAACTGAAATATGGCTAAAGCACTGTCCAAATCACAGATCGCCGCTGAAATCGCGGAAAAAAACAGCATCACAAAGAAGCAGGCCGTTGAAATCCTGGATTTCATCGCAGCACTGGCATACAAGAACGCCAAGAACACTTTCACTCTGCCTGGTCTCGGCAAACTGGTTCTGGTCAATCGCGCGGCCCGCATGGGACGTAATCCTGCAACCGGCGAGGCAATCAAGATCAAAGCCAAGCGTGTTGTGAAGTTCCGGGTCGCCAAAGCGGCCAAGGACGCAATTCTCGGCACGAAGTAATTTTCGCCACCAACTTGAAGGCACCTTGATTTTTCAAGGTGCCTTTTTTTGTGTGGTGGCACTCGTTCCGCATAAATTGATCGTGCGTAAAACCAACTCGATGAAGTGGGCAAAGAACGTGAAATGGGTGGGAATGGGTAATACCGCTGAAGAAACCGCGATCACTGCATTTTTAATTCAAGAATCCCCGGTTTTGTTTCAACCACTTTTCAGCTTCAAAATATTCCGGGCATAATCTCTGAACCTCGTCCCAAAACAGGTCTGAATGGTTCATGTGCCGCAAATGAGCCAGTTCGTGCAGAATGATGTAATCCCGCACGAAATCGGGTGTCTGAATCAATCTCCAGTTCAGGGAAATGGCGCCGGTCCTTGAACAGGAACCCCAACGCGTCCTTTGGTTTCTAATCGTTATTCTCCTAACCGAAAAACCATGAAGTGCCTCCAGTTCTTTCACCCTGGCGGGCAATTCGCGGACAGCCAGTTCACGCAGATATTTTTCCATCAACGGACGATAATCCTGGTTTCCTTCAATGACCTTCAGAGTCTCATTCCCGAATCGAATGGTGTCGGGAGCTTCCACCTGAATCTCAACCTGCTCGCCTCTCAACCAAATCCTGGTTCCAATTCGCCAATTCACATGTCCTGGGGGGGCTGATTGAAGGCGGGTGAATTGTCTCTCAATCCAGTCCCGGTGTTTCTCAACAAAGCGTTTTGCTTCCCGAAGTGTCCCTCCCCGCGGGATGGTGACCCTGGCCGTTCCATCCCTAGTCAACCGCAACAAGTAACGCCTGGCTTTAGAATGGCGCACGAAAAAAACAGGCAACTTTTTGGAACCGGTCACCCAGTGATCCGGCCCCGGCGTCTCTGTTTTGAAAAGTTGGAACAGATCGGTCAGCACGGGAAGATTGAAACTGATTTTGCGGCGGGTGGCAAACAAACCGGCAAAAATTCCTGCCCATTCGATTTTTAACGGAACCCTCAAAGATCATGGATGACCTTGGGTGGAAAGGCGGCTCTCAAGGCATTGAGAACCGCCAGGACGTCGATGACTTCCTGCGTAATGGCACCGCTGACTGGATTCAAGTGACCTGTCGCAGCGAAAACCATTCCGATAATGCTCAGCGCTATCCCGCCAATGGCGCTCTCGAGGGCGATGATTCTCATTCTGCGGCTGATATGCATGAATTCATCCACCTTGGTGAGTGAGTTGTCCATGATGACAACTCCCGCCGCTTCAGCTGTGACATCACTGTTTTGGCCGATGGCCATTCCCACAGTTGCCGCCATCATAGCCGGGGCGTCATTGATGCCATCCCCCACATAAAGTGTCTTGGCCGCGGCAGTTTCCTTGCGAACAATCGCCAGTTTTTCCTCGGGCGTTTTCTGAGCGTAAATTTCGGTGATTCCAACTTGCCCGGCCAGATACTGGACTTCTGATTCACGATCTCCTGAGACGATCATAACGTGTTTGAATTGATGCTGGGGCCCCAGATGCTTGATAAAGGAACGACTTTCCGCCCGAGGGGCATCCCGGAAGCGGTAGACTGCGGCGTATTTGCCATCCACCGCCACAACGCACTCCAAACCACCTGCCATCGGAGGAATTTTATCAGATCCAGTTACCTTCTGAGCTATGAGTTTATTGCGGCTGGTGATCTGCACATGATGACCGGAAATGGTTCCTATCAAGCCGTGTCCCGGTTGCTCGCCCACTTCGGTGGCTTCGGGAAGTTGAATTCCCTGCGTTTTGGCCGCTAGAAGAATGGCGCGTGCCAATGGATGCTTGGAATACCTTTCCACACTTGCGACCAACGTGAGGACCTCCTTCTGTTCAAATCCGCCGGCGACCAATTGGTCAATCAGGGTTGGCTCCCCGTAGGTCAGAGTGCCGGTTTTGTCGAAGATGGCGGTCCGGCATTCGGCAATTTGTTCCAGCACGACCGGACTTTTCACAATGATCGCCCGGCGCGCACACAATGAGATCGATCCTATGATGGCAATCGGTATGCCGAGAAGCAAAGGGCAGGGAGTGGCAATGACCAGCACTGCAAGAAAGCGGATCACTTCCCCGCTCATCGCCCAGGCTGCGACGGCCACCGCAAGCGCCACCGGGGTATAAAATGCGCCCAACGTGTCTCCCAAACGGCGAAGTTGAGGGCGTTTGGATTCGGATTCGCGCATCACCTCCATGATCTTGGCGTAGCGGGAGTCCGCGGCGAGTTGAGTGGCCCGGATGGTAAGAACGGAATCGCCATTGACCGCGCCCGATAAGACTGTGGAGCCTGAAGTCTTGGTGATCTTGAAAGGTTCGCCGGTGAGGTAGGATTCATCCATCATACCGTGTCCATCGATCACCACCCCATCCACAGGGCAGAGGTCATGAGGATAAACTGAAAGAATGTCGCCGATGGCGATCGCACTGAGTTGCACATCCGTTATGTCTTCGCCCCTTTTCCTGTGAGCAACCGAAGGCATTCTTTTGGCCAGAGCACCAAGCACCGAGGAAGCGCTGCGAAGGGCAAAACTTTCCAATGCCTCGCCACCCGCGAGCATCAATACAATGATGGAACCCGCCAAATATTCGCCAAGCAGGACGGATGTTATGATGGATATGCCGCCAAGAAGATCAGAACCAAATTCCAACTTGATCAATTTGCAAAATAAATCGTAGAGCATGGGTAAACCGCCCGCCAGGAGCGTCACCACTAGCGGAATCCGTGCCGTGCCTAAGGGTGTGTCGAAAACGTAGCGCAGCAATAGATGCAGGCCAATGGCTGAGACGGAGAGGATGGCTATGACTGTGGATTTCCTGCGCCAGAGAGCGGAAAGCGAATACCAAGCCTCCGCGGACGGCGATGTCGCAGTCTGACTGACTTCAGTAATATGCTTTTTAACCGGGGCCGGGGGCGTTTCCAGACTGGCGTTCATCACAAAATCTCCAATATAAGGACTGTATTACTCTTTATCTGCAATCTACATGGAAGATTTGAAAAAACAAAAGCACTCGCCGATGTGGATTCCAATTTCCCCCCATCACATGCATTTCAATTGTCATTATTCTTTGGCAGCCTGATTTTAAAGGGAACCTTGACCGCGGGGTATGGGGTGTTACCCCACCAGGGTAATCAAGGAGATATCACGTAATTAAGGCCAGAAGTGCGCGAGGAGTCTTTTGGCTCCTTCAACGCCGAGCAGCCAAAAAAGGCAGACGAGTACCAAAGATGCCAGGGTAGTGAAATGACCGAGTAAAACGAGCAGACCGTCGCGTTCCATCATGCCCAGGGCCAGAAACACCACTGCCCATGCCGCCAGCATGTTGTGGAAGGGGATCGGCATCGGCAATGTGAGTAGCAACCCGCCGAAGGCGATGCTGAGCCCGGCAAGACGCATCATGCCCGGCCAGCGCTGCAGGAATCCCATGCGCGGTCGGACCCATCTTTCCATCATGCCCACAAAGCGGATACCGGCGTCCAGCAACTTGCCCAAACGTTGGGGTGTGAGGCTTTTGCGCCGAACAAATGCCGGCAAACGCGGTTTTTGCCCAAGCGCAAGTCGAAAGCCCATCAGGAAAATTGCAACGCCAAAAGGCGTTGCAACGCCAGGAATTGGAATGAAGCAAAACGGCAGTGCCAGTAAAACCAGAAGCACCGACGGACCCCGGCCTTTGAGGGCCTTTTCCAGTTCGTCCACGGTAAGTGGTTTTCCGGCACTGCTAGCCTTCAATGCCACGAGGTCGGCGGATAGATAAATTGGCTTTGTGGCAGTGACAGTGACAGGGACGGGCGCGGGCTTGTTCTCAATCTTTGTCACCGGAGGATGTGGATTGAATCGTGCCAGATCTGATTTCAGTGTGACGTATTTGGCCGCCTAAGTTTGCGGTCCATGCCATGAGTCCGCCGACGACCCGTGAGCATGCAATCAAAAGTGAGCCATACCAGACGGGCAGAAGCCTGGCCTTGCGAAAATAAATCAACCCTACGAGAGCC
>Ga0214192_1002059_pt1 | contig 10688 bp, 10 predicted proteins | sample TroBogEpilimnion_44_FD_153030 | JGI IMG/M metagenome (GOLD analysis project Ga0214192, IMG submission 153030) | Freshwater microbial communities from Trout Bog Lake, WI - 29JUL2008 epilimnion | ecosystem: Environmental > Aquatic > Freshwater > Lake > Epilimnion/Euphotic zone | place: Trout Bog... | reverse complement strand
CGCCGCCCGCCAGTACCTCATCGCCCGCCAGGAATACGCCGCCCTCGCCGAATCCCTCACCGGCCCGGATCGCGACGAAGCCGCCCTCGGCGTCGGCATCGCTCTTTATGACAGCGGCGATTTTGCCGCCGCCTCCCGCAGCCTCGGCTCGGTCCGTCTCACCACGCCGGACATCGAAGCCGAGCGGCTCTTCTATCTCGCCGAATGCGCTCGCCGCACCACCGACGACCCGGCTCTCATCGACGTCGTCCGCCAGCTCAGCGAACGCTTCCCCCAGTCTCCCTGGCGCCTGAAGGCTCTCGTCGCCGCCGGCGGCCGCTTCGTGAACGCCGGCAACCGCGACCGCTACGAGGAAATGTATCGCGCCGCCACCGAAGCCTTCCCCAATGACCCGGCCACTTCACCGGCCCACTGGAAGCTCACCTGGGACGCCTGGCTCGAAGGCAAGCCCGACCGCGTCTTCCTGCTGCGCGAACAGATCGAGCGCTTCCCCGAAGACGGCCGCGCCTCCAGCGCTCTCTACTATCTCGGCCGCGCCGCCGAAAACGACGACAGATTCTCCGCCGCCCGCGCCTACTTCGATCGCCTCAGCGCACAGTTCCCGCACTACTTCTACACCGTTCTCGCCCGCCAGCGCAGCAAGCTGGAGCAGATCGCCAAAGCGCAGCCCGATGCCGCCGTTCGCGCCTGGCTCAACACCATCCGCTGGCCCGAACACCGCGACCTCACCGCCGAAGAGCCCAGCCCCGCCACTCAGGCCCGCATCGCCCGCACCCGCCTTCTCGCCGAGGCCGATCAGCTCGATCTCGCCGAAGCCGAAGCCCGCTACGGCGCACACTCGGACGGCGAACAGTCCCATCTCCTCGCCGTGGAAATGGCCCGCCTCGAACCCACCCCCTTCCGCGCCCTTCACATCATGAAGAGCCTGAGTGCCGACTATCTCTCCATCCCCACCGCCAGCGCCCCCGCCTCCTTCTGGCAGATGCTCTTCCCGCTGCCCTATAAAGACGATCTCTTCCGCAACGCCACCGCCCGCGATCTCGACCCCTGGTCCGTCGCCGGCCTCATCCGCCAGGAATCGGAATTCAACCCCGGCGCCAAATCCCGCGCCAATGCTTATGGACTGATGCAGTTGCTGCCCGTCACCGGCCGCGAAATGGCCCGGAAAGAGGGCCTCTCCGTCGCCACCGCCTCGCTGCTCAACCCGGTCACCAACATCCGCCTCGGTACCGAATACCTGCGCACCCAGCTCAGCCGCTGGATGGGCGACTGGTTCCAGACCCTCGCCGCCTACAACGCCGGCCCCACCCACGTCCACGAATGGGTCACCAGCGGCATGTTCCGGGAACCCGCCGAATTCGTCGAAAGCATCCCGTTCAATGAGACCCGCGAATACGTCCAGGCGGTTCTCCGCAACGCCGAAATGTACCGGGAAATCTATGCCGGCAAGCCAGCCCCGCCCGCCGCCGCCAAACCGGTCGCCGCCGCCAAACCCGCTACCGTCACAAAGGCTGCCCCAAAACCGGCGGTGAAGAAGACCGTTGCAACCGCGAAACCTCCCATCGCTCCCCTCGCGAAAAAGTCCGCCGCCGTTCACCGCGCCGCGCCCCTCCGCCACAATCCCGCGTAGCTTCTCGCCCCGCGCGCGCCCCGTCCCGCCCGTCGCGTGAGAGCATATTCTTCATGGCCTCCGCCACCTCCACCCGCTCGTTCCGCTCCCTCCGCACCCGCGACTTCACCGAATCCGTCATCCGCGAAATGACCCGCCTCTCCATCCAGCACGGCGCCGTCAACCTCTCTCAGGGCTTCCCCGATTTCCCCGCGCCCGTCGACCTCAAACAAGCCGCCATCGACGCCATCCTCGCCGACCACAACCAGTACTCCATCACCTGGGGCGTCAAAGCCTTCCGCCAGGCCATCGCCGACAAATACAAACGCACCTACAACCTCGACTTCGACCCCGAACGCGAAATCACCGTCTCCTGCGGCGCCACCGAAGGCCTCATCTCCTCACTCCTCTCCGTCACCGACCCCGGCGACGAAATCATCGTCTTCGAACCCTTCTACGAGAGCTACCACCCCGACACGCTCCTCTGCGGCGCCACCCGCAAACTCGTCCGCCTCCACCCTCCCGCCGCCCCCGGCGAGCCCTGGCGCCTCGACCCCGACGCCCTCCGCGCCGCCTTCTCCCCCCGCACCAAAGCCATCATCCTCAACTCCCCCCACAACCCCACCGGCAAAGTCTTCTCGCTCGATGAACTCACCCTCATCTCACAACTCTGCCAGGAGTTCGACGCCCTCGCCGTCACCGACGAAATCTACGAACACATCACCTTCGACGGCCACCGCCACATCCCCATCATCAGCCTCCCCGGCATGCGCCACCGCACCATCCTTGTCAACAGCATGAGCAAGACCTTCTCCGCCACCGGCTGGCGCGTCGGCTGGATCATCGCCTCGCCCTCGCTCACCGACGGCGTCCGCAAGGTCCACGACTTCCTCACCGTCTGCGCCGCCACACCCCTCCAATACGCCGGCATGGCCATGCTCAACGGCTCCGGCAACTACTACGACTCCCTTTCCGAGCACTATGACGGCCGCCGCCGCGCCGCCATCTCGATGCTCGAAGCCGCCGGCTTCCGCTGCTTCAACCCCGCCGGCGCCTACTACGTCATGACCGACATCTCGGCCCTGCTCGGCAACGGCCAAAACGGCGGCGCCACCAGCGACGTCGAACTCGCCCGCTATCTCGTCGAACACATCGGCGTCGCCGCCGTCCCAGGTTCCAGCTTCTATTTCGATCGTTTGCACGGTTCCGCACAACTGCGGTTTTGTTTCTGCAAGAAATATGAGACACTTTCCGCAGCGGGCGACAAACTCCGCGGTTTGTCGCGACTCTCGTAAGCAATTCAATCAGACCCCGGGTTTCGATCTAACGGAAAGGGCAAAGCGTTATGTTGCCGGAATTTTTCGTGGAAGAAACCGTCGTACGTGAAGCCGGCGAAAGCCCGGTCTTCGACTGCGGCGAGCATGCGGATCAGAATCTTCTCCTGACGCTCGGCATCACCCATGCCACCGAGCAGGAGAGCATCGAAGTGACCATCTTCGATTCCAAAGACGGTTTGCGCTGGCGGCCCATCCCCATCGCGCACTTCTCCCCCAAGTACTATTGCGGGACTTACCAGCTCAACCTGCCGGCCCCGCACGGGCGTTATCTGAAGGCCGTCTGGCGCGTCGAACGCTGGGGCGCCGGCGGCGCACGGCCGTACTTCGGCCTGCACCTCAAATGCACCCAGCCCCACACGGCACGCGCCCTCACGCACGCCGCCGGCTGAAGCCGCTATCGGCGACCAATCCCGTCAGTTCACGCGCCGAAGATTTATTGAGCGCGTAGCATCAGTCACTTACCGCCGCGCCCCGCCGCGGCCGCCATTCCGCGTGCTACTGTCTGTCCAGGAAACGAGTCCACACCGTGCTCGTTTCCCGGCGCATTTTTCTTTCGGGGAAAAAGCGTCATCTGGAAAGCGCCATCCGGAAGCAACGACGACGCGAGTCCGTTGCGCGCGATTCAGACCTGACGAGCGCACAGGACGAAAGTCCGTTGTGCGCGATACAGGCATTCGGTGGAACCGGGCTCCCGGCGGTTGTCATGCCCGTCGGGACAAGCCTCCGGAGCCTTGCCGTCCGGTTCATGTCGGGTAGTTCCTTTCCACGCGGAACGAGCGGGTGGACGCAGCTTGCGGGACTTGGCGGCCCCGCAAATTGCCGAAGCCCGCTCCGCAGCGTGCCGCGCTCCCGCCAGTCTCAGCCCGAAGTCTCGGCCCGAAGTCTCGGCCGAATTCGCTGCCCGGATCGGCGCGCGAAATTGGCTTCGTTTTCGAATGACTCGGCCACGCCTGGGTGGCTTCGTTTTTCAACTCGCCCGTCGCCGGATGACTGGCTTCGTTTTTTCGAATGACTCGGCGACGCCGGGGTGGGTTCGTTTTTTCAAATTGTTCCGCGCCGCGAACATGGCTTCGTTTTTTCAAACCGCCAGGCGCCGGATGACTGGCTTCGTTTTTTCGAATGACTCGGCAACGCCAGGGTGGGTTCGTTTTTTCAAATTGTTCCGCGCCGCGAACATGGCTTCGTTTTTTCAACTCGCCGGCCGCCCGATGCGTGGCTTCGTTTTTTCGAATGACTCGGCAACGCCAGGGTGGGTTCGTTTTTTCAAATTGCTCTGCGACGCGAACGTGGCTTCGTTTTTTCAACTCGCCGGCCGCCGGATGCGTGGCTTCGTTTTTTCGAATAACTCGGCGACGCGAACGTGGGTTCGTTTTTTCAAAATTGCTCCGCGCCGCCAAATTGGCTTCGAACGTGCAAAATCGCCGACTACAAATTCAACATCTCGCGCAGCCGCTTACTCTGCATCCGGCTCACCGGAATCTCGGTCGCCTTCTTATCGTCCATCTTCAGCTGGAAGCTCGACTTAAACCACGGCACCACTTCGCGGATCTTATGTATATTCACCACAAACGACCGGTGCGCCCGCCAGAAAACTCCCGGGTCCAGCGACGCCTGCAACTCCTCCAGCGTCCGGAAATTCGCCTGGCCCTCCGCCTGGCCCGTCACCAGCGTAATCACCCCGTCGTCGATCGTCGCGTAAATCAACTCCTGCGGATCCACAATCAGATTCCGCGCGCCGCTCTTCAGCAGCAGTTTATTGAAGGATGGCGCAACTCTCGCCGCCGCCCCCAGCCCGGCGGGCAGGGAAGTGGCTTCGTTTTTTCGTTCCGCCCCAGGTTCCTGCGCCTGCCCCTCCTGCAACGCCTTCTCCGCCAGCAGCCGCCGCGCCCTCGCCACGGACTCCTCCAGCCGCTCCCGCTCCACCGGCTTCAGAATGTAATCCATCGCCTCCAGCCGGAAAGCCTCCACCGCAAACTGATCGTACGCCGTCGAAAAAATCACATGCGGCGGCTCGATCCCTCGCTCCCGCAGCTTCCGCACCACGCTCAGCCCGTCGAGCCCCGGCATCTGTATATCGAGGAACGCCACCGCCGGCTCCAGCTTTTCAATCGCCTCCAGCGCATCCACGCCATTGGCCACCTGCGCCACCACCTCGACGCCGCCAATCTCGCCCAGCAGAAAATTCAGCTCATCGCGCGCCAGCTGTTCATCGTCGGCAATAATCGCACTGATTGCCCCAGCGCTGTTCGCGTTGTCCTGCCGGGCCGGTGTCGCGCGGGATCGCATGAAGCTGCTATTATAGCGAATTGCGTTAATCCCAGTCCTTTCATACAATTGCGCAAGCCGCTCCGAAAAGCGGCCTGCCAAAGGAGCTAACTCTTTTGTCCACAACGCACGACGCAGCGCCCCACGAATCGGCGCCCAGTCCTACCATTCAGCCCGCCGATGGCAAGCTCGGCATTCTCATCCCCGGCATGGGGGCTGTCACCACTACGTTTATTGCTGGTGTCGAAGCCATCCGCCGCGGCATGGCCCAGCCCATCGGCTCGGTGACCCAGCTCAGCACCATCCGGCTCGGTAAGCGCACCGACAACAACACGCCGAAGATCAAAGACTTCGTGCCCCTCGCCAAACTCGAAGACCTCGTCTTCGGCGGTTGGGACATCTACGAAGCCAACTGCTACGAGAGCGCCCTCAACGCCGGCGTGCTCGAAAAGACTCTGCTCGATTCCATCAAAGATCCCCTCTCGGCCATCAAGCCCATGCCGGCGGTCTTCGACAAGAACTACGTCAAGCGCATCGACGGTCCCAACCAGAAGCCCAAAGGCTCCAAGATGGACCACGCCGAAATGCTCCTCGACGACATCAGGAACTTCAAGGAACGGACCGGTGCCTCGCGCCTCGCCATGATCTGGTGCGGCTCCACCGAAGTCTTCCATCGCCCCGCCGCCTGCCACCAGACCCTCGACGCCTTTGAAGAAGGTCTCCGCAAGAGCGACCCGGAAATTTCGCCCAGCCAGATCTACGCCTACGCCGCGCTGAAATCCGGCATCCCTTACGCCAACGGCGCGCCTCACCTCACCGTCGACGCCCCGGCCCTCATGGACATGGCGCGCGACCGCAACATCTGTATCGCCGGCAAAGACTTCAAGACCGGCCAGACGCTCATGAAGACCCTCGTCGCGCCCGGCCTCAAGTCCCGCATGCTCGGCGTCTCCGGCTGGTTCAGCACCAACATCCTCGGCAACCGCGATGGCGAAGTGCTCGACGACCCCGGCTCCTTCAAGTCCAAAGAAGAGTCCAAGCTCTCGGCGCTCGAAATGATCCTGCAGCCCGACATGTATCCGGAGCTGTACGAACACATCTTCCATAAGGTCCGCATCGAGTACTACCCGCCGCGCGGCGACGCCAAGGAAGGCTGGGACAACATCGACATCTTCGGCTGGCTCGGCTATCCCATGCAGATCAAGATCAACTTCCTCTGCCGCGATTCCATCCTCGCCGCGCCGCTCGTACTCGACATCATGCTCTTCATGGACCTCGCCCAGCGCTCCGGCATGCGCGGCGTTCAGGAGTGGCTCTCGTTCTTCTTCAAGGCCCCGATGACGGCTCCCGGCCTCTATCCCGAACACGATCTGTTCATTCAGCTCATGAAGCTGAAGAACACGCTGCGCTGGATGAAGGGCGAACAGCTCATCACGCACCTCGGCCGCGAATACTACGACTAAGGCCGTTCGCCCTGGTCTGGTGACCCATGCGTGTTCTCGTAATCGGCGGGACGCTCTTCATCGGCAGGCTTCTCGTGAAACGTCTGCTCGCAGCCGGCCACGAGGTCACGCTCTTACATCGCCGCGCGGAACACCCGTTCGGCCGCAAAGTCAGGAACGCCGTCGCCGATCGCAATGACGCCGCGGCGGTTCGTTCCGCCCTCGCCGGCCTTCGCTTCGACGCCGTGTACGACATCGCCTACGACTGGGAGCGCGGCACCACCGCCCCCCAGGTCGAGGCCACCGCGAAAGCCATTCCCGGCGACCTGACTCGCTACATCTTCATGTCGAGCGTGGCCGCCTACGGCGACGGCCTCAATCACAATGAAGACGATCCGCTGGCGCCGGACAGTCATCCCGACGCCTACGTCCGGAACAAGGCGTCGAGCGAACGGGCGCTCTTCCGCCTCTATCACGAACACCGCTTTCCGGTCGTCACGATGCGCCCCCCGTTCGTCTATGGACCGGACAACCCGTTTCATCGCGAGGCCTTTTTCTTCGACCGCCTCCGGCACGACCGGCCCATCATCATCCCGGGCGACGGCAACCGGCTGATGCAGTTCGTCTATGTCGACGATCTTGTGAGTGCCTGCTTCAACGCGCTCACCACAGCCGCCGCGGTCGGAAAGGCCTTCAACGTGGCGGAAGAAAAGCCGGTCACGCAGGTTGAGTTCGTCAACGAACTGGCGCGCGCCGCCGGCAAGACGGCGTCGCTCGTCCGCGTGCCGAGAGAGATCATCGGCCGCCTTGGCGGCAACGCCTTTGCGCCGCCTTATTACTTCGGCCAGTATCTCGATCTGCCGCCGATTACCGAAGTCATTGGACGAGTCAAGCGCGTGCTGAACCTGTCCATCACACCCTTCGCCGCCGGCCTGAAAGAAAGCTTCCGGTCGTGGGCGAAACACCCGCACGCGAACGCACCGGAGTTCAGCTTCGACGATAAGCTGATCGCCGATGCAAAGCAGTCCGCGCGAATAACACCTGGCCCATAAGCCATTGTGTTCGGCATTCGAGCATTGCAGTCCGCCATATTAACTTGATTGGCGAAGGACTTCCGTTCGATCGTTGTGAACGGGCAGCACATCTTTCACGGCGCCGCCGCCGTTTGGTTTCGATCTTTGGAACCGGCATCGGGCCCGATACAGCGGCGTTCGGTACAGTTGGCCCGAACGGACTGCTGAGCACCACGGCCGGAGGAACCACGGTTCGGTTCGATGGCGTTCCGGCGCCGATTGTCTTCGCTTCGAAGAATCAGGTGAATGCGATCGTCCCGGCCGCCGTGGCCTCAAAGTGCGATCCCCGGCTTCTTCACCTCCGATGGTTCCGGGACGGGGCAGGCCGCGGCCATCAATCACGATGGCTCGCTGAACCCAGGATGGTTCGCTGAACCGGCCGTCCAGCCCCGCGGCGCCGGCATCACGAGTCGGCCGGTCGCCGAAGGGCAGGTGATTGACCCCACGCTGTACTATCCCTCTGCGCCGGTGTACGTGCGGATCGGTAAATTGCCGGCCGAGGTGCTGTATGCCGGTTCCGCGCCGCAACTCGTCAACGGGGTCCTGCAGCTGAATGTTCGATTGCCACGCCGCCGGGCGTGACCATCGCCGTAGCAAGCGGCGCGGCTTATTTCAGAGCACGCCAGGATAGCAGATCCGGGTGTTCCTCCGTGCACGATGAGGAAAATAGTTTTGGATGGCGCGGAGTTAAAAAACTGATAAAGGCTTTGCGAAACCTTTCAGTTTTCGATGCGTTAATAGAAATGTGAGTGCAAGCGTAACCGTCGATAACGGCAGGACTCGATTTATCGCCGTTCATTATCACATTTTCAAAAATGGTGGTACTACAATTGAAAGCGTATTGCGACGCGAATTCGGTCCCGGGTTCCGAACCCTTCACGGCGCCGCCGGGAATGCCATTCTGAGCGGTGAAGATCTGGCCGAGTTCCTGCTTGAAAACCCGACGGTGACTGCAGTTTCGAGTCATCATCTTCGATACCCGAAGCCCTCCATTCCGGGAGCGATCATTTTCGATTGCTGTTTTTTGCGCCATCCGCTCGACAGACTCGTCTCGGTTTATTCGTACTACCGCAGCATCGATTCGGCAGAACCTCTGAGCCGGCTGGCGAGGCGGTTCACACAACGTGATTTCATCCGGCAGTTGATGGACGAGTCGCCTCATCAGGTGAGCAATGTTCAGGTCACTCAGTTGGCGCGATCCGGCGCCTTCTGCCGGCCCGCCAACGAAAAGGACCTGGAGCAGGCGGCGGAGTTCTTTTGCGATTCATCCATAGCCGGGCTCGTTGATATGTTCAGTGAGAGCCTGGTCGCGGCCGAATATTTCCTGCGGCCGGCATTCCCGGGCATCCGTCTGGACCATATCCCGCAGAATGTTACGCGAGCAGCCCGGGTCTATAATCCCGATCGGCTGCGGCGTCTGCAGGAGGAATTGGTTGATGAATGGGGCGCCGACTTGTACGAGGCGATCGTCCGACTGAATGAATTCGACCTCGAACTTTATCAGCGCGCGCAGAGTGAGGTACTTCGGCGGCTGTTTCTGGTGCCCGGATTTCAGGCGCGCGTCGATGACTTCCGGAAGAGGTGCGGTCTGCCGGTTGTACAGGAGGCGGTGCCGGCCCGGGTCAGGACGAAGAGCGGCCTGGTCGGAATGAAACCGGGCGACGTCACTCTTCGAATCTGATTTGACATAATATGTGTTATCGGAAGCCCTCCAACAGGCGAAAGCCTGGGCAGCGCTCGCCGAGCTCGCCCCCTCACTGCGCGAACGCGAGCTCCGCGTACTGGTAGCCCTCACGAACAAATTCGCCGCCACTACGCACCAGTCCGGCCGCGCCAGCATCAGCCAAATCGCAGAATGGACGGGACTTTCCACGTCGAACGTCCGACTCGCCCTCGCCGACCTGGGAAAACGAAAGGCCATCGCAACGCGCGCAGGAACAGCAACCGAGCCCGCCGGCCACATACTCACCTTCACCCGCGCAACACAGATCAACACCGCAAAGGGTGTGCCTGGAGTAGGCACACCCTATGCCTATTCCAGGCACACCCCCAACACAAAACATTGACCTTCCACCCGCCGCCCCGCGCCTCGATATCGATTACAACCCCGAGAACCCCTTGATCGATCGAGCCCTCCGCGCAAAAATGACAGCATCCACCAACCGCGAAGACGTCGCGCGGATCCGCTCAGCGATTTACGGCTACAACCTCAAGATGGCCGAGACCGTCGGCGGCCGAAAGAACGTCCACCCACCCGACCCAACCATACTTGCCCAGATACTCGCGATAGCCAGCCCCGCCCAGGTCGAATGGCTCCGCGACAGGCTCTTCGAAGGGCGCATCGTACCCGGCGAGAACTACTCTTGGTGGCTGACGCTGCTGTTGCAGCGTCTGCACAACATCTCACCGCAAACCATCAAGAAGCGCCGCGCAGAACTCCGCCTAATACACGGCCAGCGAACGACACCACCAGACCCGCAGCCCGACCCGCAGCAGCCCGAACCACAGCCCGAACCACAGCCCGACGCCCATTTTGCCAAAGCACTGTTAAGCACCATCACCACGAGGAAGCTATGACGCCCACCGAACCGCGCGAAGCGATCCGCCACGCCATCGAGGACGCCACCCACGAAGGCCTCAGCGTAAACGACCCGCTACCCGACGCACTCGCCGCCACAGCCGACGCCCACGCGATCCCGCTCCACGCCGTCATCGCGTGGATACACGACCGACCCGAGCACGAAATGACCTGCGCGAACCTGATCGCCTGGGCCCGCAGATGGGGACTGCTCAATTGCACCGCGCCCGCACAGTAACCGCGCCACGACCAGCGCACGCCCCGGCGCAGCCGGTCGACCTCAGCAACGCCGACACGACCGCCGCAGCGTCCGCGCCGTCGCGCGGCCGAGCAGCTCGCCCGCTGCCACGACCACCGCACGCCCCGGCGCAGCCGGTCGCCCTC
>Ga0214192_1002057_pt1 | contig 10690 bp, 18 predicted proteins | sample TroBogEpilimnion_44_FD_153030 | JGI IMG/M metagenome (GOLD analysis project Ga0214192, IMG submission 153030) | Freshwater microbial communities from Trout Bog Lake, WI - 29JUL2008 epilimnion | ecosystem: Environmental > Aquatic > Freshwater > Lake > Epilimnion/Euphotic zone | place: Trout Bog... | reverse complement strand
GCGTATTGGTTCTACCTCTCGCTGTATTTATGTTAATTTTGGCTGGAATGTTATGGGTCTTGTGGATGATAATATGCCTATCAAACCTGATAGCTGGCAAGCAACATTTGTGTTCTCACCTAGGATTTCAGGATTCAGATGATACAGCCGATTAGACCAGTATCTCCTATTTACCCTACGCATAATAAACAGCCGCCTAAGGATAGAAAATGAGTGACAATCACGGAAGAAAAAGCGACAATCCGCGCCCATTCAGTATTGACTTAGAGAAGTTTGATAAGCAATTTGAATCTATATTTGGTAAAAAAGAAGTTCGTAAGTACTGCACAACTTGCGGTAAGTCTGACAGTTGGTGCACCTGCAAAAAGGAAAATCATGACTGATTACCGCCTACCTGAGAACCGCCTTGAATACTTTAAGGCGTTATACACTATGAACCTTGATTACAAAGCACATCCAGGATTGGTGTATCTCTACATGCCTGCGCTCAAGAAGTATTATGGCTGGACGGATGAGCAGGCTCTTTGGTTTGCGACTATTAATGGGCATACTCAAAACCCAATTACTAGTTTAAAAATCATGGAGTTTATACCTGAGATTCCTGAAAGCGATGTTGAGTGGAGAGCCGCGCATGCTCGCTTTAACAATGACTGGACTACTTTGAGTTTTGATTCTGACCGTAATAAGCAGAAGAAAGACACAATGAAAGGTCTCTATTCATATGCGCAACTCGTCAAGCAGCATGGCTCTCAAGTCAAGCTCTGGAGCGATGCTAACTATGAATCGCTATGGGCTAAGGCTAATAGCATTGTCAGCTTTGGACGACTGTCTACTTTCTCTTATCTTGAGTACATAAAAATTAACGGATACGGCTCTGATTGCACTACTTTGATGTTTAATGACTTTGACGGCTCGCGCTCTCATCGTAACGGCATGCTGTTTTTACTCGGAGCAGATGAGTATGTATTTGATAAGCGTCAGCCTAATTCACATTCAGGTAAGTATGATGATTTTGAGGCTATGTGTGATGGTTTAGAAATTAGAGCTGCTCAATTAATCAGAGGTATTAAGCCGCATCCTGACCTCGGTCGCTTTACGTTTGAGTCATGCCTGTGCCAATTCAAGAATGGATTCTTCAGTCGTCGGTATCCAGGAGTTTACGCTGACATGGGTTGGGACAGGATTAAATGGTACGACTCAAGAGGGTTTGAGGAATTTACTGAACCATTCAAAGCTATCCGCGCCCAATACCTACCAGATTGGTTGCGTGAAGAATGCGAGAAGAAAGTAACCCCGCGAGCTGATAAAGCAAAAATGTTTGCTGAGACTGGTTCTCCTTTCCGTGCTGAACATATTTTAAAGGATCAGAAATGAAATCAAACAAAAAGAATATAAGCCAACAGTCTTTAGAGAATCTTGTGATTGCTTTGATGCAGTGCACTGATGAAGACGGATTGCTTTTAAACATTAGCCCAGCTACTGCATTTCAAGACTGGCTGCTTAATAAATACCCTGAAACAATTAGGAATATGTGGAAAAGACAACATGCTTTTGAAGTGGCACCAAAAGATTAAGCTATAATTTTTGTTCAATAACCGAAATAAAAGGTAACACATGAATGTAATACTCTCACTCCGCGGAACTTCAGGCTCAGGTAAGACTACCGTAGCGCGTAAGTTTCTGACGGATTATCCATGTTCAGCGATAGCCGACCCTAATGGTAAAAAGAAACATTGGGGATATCATGTTGATCTACGTCAAGAAGGAATTACTCAGCCTCTTTACGTTGTCGGTAGTTATCAAAATACTTGCGGAGGTACAGATGGTATTAGTACTCAAGAAGAAATTGCAGAAAGAGCCTTGGCTGCTCATCCTCGTGGTCATGTCCTCCTTGAAGGTTTGTTACTCTCAAAAGTGGGTCCAGGAGCAATTACAACACAGATGCTCAAACCTACAGGAGCATACGTCGCGGCGATACTTGACACGCCCCTTGCCACCTGCCTACAGAGAGTGCAAGACCGTAGGAATGCCCGCGGAGAAGACAAACCATTTAACCCAAAAAACACTATAAATGCGCATAAATCTACTTATGACGCATGTGTTAATTTACACAAGGCAGGGGGAGTAAAGATTATTACGATAGATCACACTGATGCTTTTAATGAGACTCTAGAAGTTATCAGAAAGGCAGAGAATGGCACTCTTTAATGAATTGGTAGCGTTTGTTAATGAACGTGAGCAGGTGCGTCTAAATAAGGATTCAGGCATGCTCCAGCCCTATACGCTTGACCCAATACTTAGCAAGTATCGTTTCTGCAATGTACGTCGCAGGGATGACCGAGTTAGCCAATGGTTAATCAATAATTATTATAGGAATGTTTCTGGTGATGTATGGTTTCGCGCCCTTCTCGCTCGTTTGATTAATTGGCCACCGACTCTTTTGCATTTGATGGATAATTTAGTAATACCGCGCCGCGCTGAAGACTTTAATGCTTATTTGTTTCTTGAATCTATGCATGAATTAGAAGCACGTAAAGAAAAGTTATACAGCTCGGCTTATATTGTTTACCCTACAATGGTCAAGGGTAATACAAAGTCAGTTAATCTTTGTGAGTATATCATTAAGCCTACAATAGACATGGCTAGTAAGATGCGTGGAGCAGTCGCTTCAGGTTCAATCAAGCATACTACTAATCAACTCGCGGAGGCTTTTGGTATTCAAACCTTTATAGCGGGGCAAGTGAGTGCAGATTTGACTTACCTACGCGGTCAACTTGACAATGCTATCGATCTCTACTCATGGGCACCAATGGGTCCAGGAAGTCAGCGCGGCTTAAACAGGCTACATGAACGTAAGTTGCTCAAAACCACTACCGAGAAGCAATTCAATCAAGAGTTAATTGAAGTTCGTGAGGCGGTAATAAGTTCAAACAGCGAATTTAAAGATTTAACCCTGCATGATTGTCAGAATATAATGTGTGAGTTTGACAAGTATCAAAGAGTAAAAACAGGAGAGGGTAAACCTCGTCAGAATTACAAACCAACTTTGGAGTTTTAATAATGGAAATAAAAGCAATAAACGTAAATGAATTGTTCACTGATATGCTCTGGCGTTTTAAAACGTCTGGCATTGAGGTGCAAACTCGTAACGGACCAGCAATCCGTATTGATGAACCAGTGTTAACCACAATCATAGAGCCGACTGAGCGCGTATTGTTCTTTGATAAACGTGACGCTAATCCGATATTTCACCTTATGGAATCAATCTGGATGCTCGCTGGGCGCAACGACGTAGCATTCCTAGAGCAATTTAATTCAACGATTAAGCAATTCAGCGATGATGGTGAAACATTTAACGCGGCGTATGGTCATCGTATGCGTAAGCATTTTGGATTTGATCAACTTAAGGAAGTAATCAAGCATCTTAAAAAAGATACAGCCTCACGTCAAGCAGTTATTCAGCTCTGGGATGCTTCTGACTTTAATAAAAGCACAAAAGACAAAGCCTGCAATCTTCAAATTGTATTTGCTATTGTGAACGGTTGTCTTGATATTACAATCTTTAATCGCTCGAATGATTTCTGGTGGGGATACTGCGGAGCAAATCCCGTTCACTTTTCTATTATTCAAGAATTCGTTGCGATTGCACTTGAGGTTCCAGTCGGTCAATACTTTACTGCCTCAAATAATTTGCACTTATATACTAAGTTATACAATGCTCAGCCGTATCTTGAGAATCCTCCATCAGCTGAGGTATTTGATGCCTATTCAAATGGGGTAGTCAAACCTAGTATTTTGTATCATGGCGATTGGGAATTATTTTTATTAGAATGTGAGTCATTCTGCAATGATCCATTCAAGAAAGGTGGATTCGTTAATCCTTTCTTTGAGTTTGTAGCTCAGCCTATGGCGATGGTCAGTTACGAGCGTAAAAATAAGATTAGCGACGGAAAAGCATGGGCAGAAAAGATTAGCGCCTCTGATTGGAAATTAGCAACTCAGCAGTATATTATGAATCGTGAGAAGAAAAAGTGAACAGACCTTTAACTCATAGTGAATGGATTGACAGTTTAGAAGATATCATCAATAAAACAAATAAGGAAATCATGAAAGCAAATGATAAGCAGGTAGGCGGTAAGCATTATAAGACAGAGGGTGAGCAGCACTGGGATAGAATCTATCGCTTATACGGCAGGGGTTACTTTGTCGGTTGCGCTACTAAGTACCTTGAGCGGTTTCACCTCAAGAACGGAAAAGAAGACTTAGAGAAAGCAATTCATTTTATTGAAAAGCTCAAAGAGTTAGAGTATCCAAATAAGGCTCTTGACGGTGGTCCAACCGAACGCTATGTGAATCAGGATTAATGGGAACTATTGTTTTTGATACCGAGGTCGCACCTAATATGTTCCTACTGATGGGTAAGATTCTTGAGAGCGGAGAGTACTTTGGCATCTGGGGAGATGAGGAAGACGCTCGTGAGAAGATTAAGTCTCTTTTCAAATCAAAGAATACATTCGTTAGCTTCAACGGTGCAAGATATGACATGCCCGTCATTAGTTATTTTCTATCAGGTCATTCATTTGCTGAGACAAAAGGTTTTGGGGATATCATTATTAATCAAAACTTGATGCCTTGGGATGCTGAAAAACAATTCAGATTCAAGATACCGATGATTGACCACATTGACTTGATTGAGGTTGCTCCGAGCTTTGTAAGTCTGAAGACTTACGGAGCGCGTATGAACATGCCTGTAGTTCAAGACCTACCGTTTCATCATTCTGAGGAAGTAGCATATAACGACAGACCAATGGTTTGGGATTACTGCAAGAATGACCTAGACACCACTGAGACTCTTTATAATAAACTGCAAGGGCAACTCCAGCTTAGAGTTGAAATTAGTAAGGAGTATGGTTTTGATGCTCGTTCTAAATCTGACTCGCAGGTAGCTGAACAGATGTTCCTGAAAAGGCTCGGAATAAAAAGAGGCGCGGTAAAGATTCCTGAAAGTATTCAATACATAAAACCTAATTTTATAAACTTTAAGCGGGATGATTTGAATGAGTTGGCTCTCAAGATGTCAAATCACGTATATGAAGTTAATCAATATACGGGTCATGTTATACTACCTGCGTTCTTAAAAGAAGATTTGATAACGATAAATAAAGGTATTTATCAAATGGGAGTCGGTGGACTTCATTCTCAACATGATAGGAAGGTTTGCTATGTTACTGACGATGAGTATCAAATTGTTGATTATGACGTTGCTAGTTATTACCCTAGCATTTTGCTTAATTGCAACCTCATACCTGTTAATACTGGTACAACCTTTATTGATGAGTATCGCAAAGTGTTCGAGAGACGATTAGAAGGTAAACGTCAAAAGAACATGGTGATTGCCGATTCATTACGGATTGCATTGAACGGCACATTCGGTAAAACAGCGAGTAAGTATTCCGCACTTTATTCCCCTGATGTGATGATTAATATTACCTTGACGGGGCAGCTAACTCTTTTGAACCTAATTGAGACTTTAGAGGATAACGGTGTTCAAGTGGTATCTGCCAATACGGACGGCATCATGCTCAGGCATAAACGGAATGAGGTTACAAAGGTTCATAAAATTGTCAAGGAGTTCAGTGAACTCACAGGTTTTATATTTGAGGACACTTCGTATCGAGTAGTAGCACTTAAAGACGTAAACAATTATTTTGCCGTAAAGCAGGATCGTTCAGTCAAAATCAAAGGTATATATAGCGCACCGACGCTCAGTAAGAACCCAACCGCGCCCGTAGTCTCAAAGGCAGTGGGACTCTGGCTAGCCTACGGTACAAAGTTTAAAGACACGGTAATGAATTCACCTCTAACAGACTTTATCAGCGTGCGCTCGGTAACTGGCGGCGGAGTTCAGGGTGATAAATACCTCGGTAAAACGGTGAGATGGTATCAAACGAGGGAACAGTTACCACCCCTTACTTATGCCTCAAACGGGAATAAAGTGGCAAAGACTGACGGAGCTAGGGAATGCATGACGTTACCGACTAGTATTCCTGAAGATTTAAACTACGATTGGTACTATAAGGAGATTATGAAGGTAATTAAAGATATTGGAGCAGAAAGATTTTTATAAGCTATAATTCAAACATAAACAAAATAACAGGAAAGGAAAAAATGCAAGATGAATTAAATCTAGAGCCAGCAGTAGTTTGGGTAGTAGACAACACCCAACGTAAAACTATCAAGGACGCAGCACGTTTTGGGGAAATTGAACACGTCTTTACTGACGTTCAGTATGAAGACCCCGTAGAGCATGCCCGAGATGTTTTAAAGGATTTCCAAGAAAATGATTACCTTTGTATGATTGGAGATCCAAAGTTGTCAGCAGTGTGCGTCGGAGTATTGGCGCAAAATAATCCTGGGAATGAAATTAAGTTGTTGCAGTTTGACAGCCGAACCTTTCAGTATTTTCCCGTGTATTTAAACTTTTAATAAAGGAAATAAACATGAGCTTTATGGATTCCCTTGTCAAGGGAAAGCAGGAACTACCTCCTCGAATTTGTATTTACGGAAATCATGGTATTGGTAAGAGCACAATCGCGGCTCAATTTCCAGCGCCAATTTTTGTTAATACTGAAGACGGTATTGATTCTCTTGACGTAACTTCATTCCCTCGCGCCGCTGAAATTGGTGACGTAGTAGGGGCAATCAAAACGCTGCTCAAAGAAGATCACGAATTCAAAACATTAGTTATCGACTCGGTAGATTGGCTAGTTGAACCTTTAATCTCTAAGAATGTTGAATCATCATACGACGCGAAAGACCTCGGGTACGGTAAGAATCAGGTTTACGTAGCAGAAGAATTCCGTGAGATCCTTCAGGGTCTAGACGCATTACGCCGCAAAAAGGGTATGAATATTGTTCTACTCGCTCATGCCTCTGTGGTTCGTTATGAGAACCCATTGACCGAGCCGTATGATAGATTTGTCCCTAAGTTACCTAACCGCTGTAATGCATTGTTGCAGGAATGGTGTGACGTAGTGGCGTATGCAGGCTTTAAGGTTATTGTCAAGAAGGCAGACGTCGGTTTTAATAATACGGTAAACCGTGGTATTACAACTGGTGAACGCTTATTGCACGTAACTGAAAGTCCAGCCTACATTGCAAAAAATCGTTATGCATGCCCTGATTCATTTGAGATGACCATTGAGGAAATCTCTAAAAATATACCTGTAGTATCTTAATAACCTAAAGGAGTAATAGAATGTCTAAATTTGGATTTGATTTAAATGAGTATGAAGTTGAAGAACGTAGTTTTGAGCCATTGCCTAAAGGCGATTATGAACTCAAATGTTCCGAGGCAGAAGAGAAAACAACTCAAAAAGGCGGCACAATGATCGCTGCGACTTTTGAAGTAGTTTCTGGTAAGTACGCTAACCGTAAGATTTGGAATAACTACAATATTCACAATGATTCAGAGAAGGCACAACGCATTGGCAGGGAGCAAGTTTCAGCATGGGCACGTGCCTGCGGTAAGCCAAACGCTACCTCGGTTGATGAATTGCTTGAGCGTAGTTTTACGGCGGTTCTTGATATTGAAAAGGGTACAAATGGTTACTCTGACCGTAACAAGATTGTCGGCTATGTTTCAAAGGATTCAGTTCCAGCCGCAAAGCCTAAAGTAAAAGAGCCATCATTGCTTGATTTAGAAGATGATGACCTAGACAAGGCAAAGCCAAAAGCAGAAGCCAAGGAAGGTAAAAAGAAGAATCCTTGGGATTAAGGTTTGTTCAGATCAGTGCAAGTTAATCGAAAGAACACGGAGCGGCTACCCCCGTTTGCATAGGTAGCCCCATTAATAACGCAATAAAGGAAATACATGGCAACTAAAAAACCAGCGCCAATTATGATCCCCGCAGCTGAGGATGAAATGATTGGAAGCATTTATAGCGGCATCAAGGCTCGTCAAGACAGACCAATGAGGTTGTCTAGGCTCGGTGCGTCAAGCATAGGAGAGGAATGCCTCAGGAAGATCTGGATGGATTGGCGCGGCTATGACAAAGTTGATTTTGACGGACGCATGCTACGCTTATTTGAAACAGGTAACCTACAGGAAGACCGAATCGTTTCAGATTTAAAGAATGCTGAATATCAAGTTTATGAAAAAGACTCTAACGGAGAGCAATTTACATTCACAGACAAAACAGGGCATTTTGTAGTCAAAACTGACGGAGTCATCAAGGGTATACCTTCAGCTGAGAATACCCCACATGTTCTTGAAATAAAAACACACAACAAAAAGTCTTTTGAGGAGTTAGAAAAGAAAGGTGTTGTCATTTCTAAGCCGATGCATTATTATCAAGTTCAGGCGGGAATGTTATTTAGCGGCATTGAACGCGGGTTATACCTCGCTCTTTCTAAAGACAATGAGGCTTTTTACGTTCGGCGCATAAAGCCTGATGCCCACACTCAGAATGATATCCTCAAGCGAATTGACATATTAGTTAATGCGGAGATACGTCCAGCGCGTATTGGTGAGAGTGATGAGGCTTACCCCTGCCGATGGTGCGACTTTAAAGAAGTGTGCTTTGATAAAAAGCCGCCGCTCAAAAACTGCCGTACATGTGAGTTCTCTAAACCTATTGAAGACGGAAAGTGGTTCTGCGAATCTTACGCCGTAGAGCTGCCTATGGAAACTCAATTAACAGGTTGTGAAGACAGTTACGTACAGAAAGGTAAATAATGGCTTATTTCAGTAGAAAAGAAGCGTTAGATTATGCTATGGTTTATTGTGAGAAAATAGCTGAGGCTAAATTTCAAACTCCTACGGACTTTGTAGCAGTAGCTGAAATAATTTATGAATTTCTAAATAAAGATGGAGATATGAATGTCAAATGTACAATCAGAACATGAAGACAACGGCTTTGATGAATACTGGGAGCAGTTTAATAACATAGACGTCTTAAAAGCCTTAGCAAAAGAAATCTGGGATGACGCATTTAAAGCAGGTGGAAAGAAGCCTTGGTTCAGTTTGACTAAGGAGCAAATGAAAGCAATTCAAAATATGGACTTTGAGGAATAACATGGCAGACTTTTATTTAGGTATTGATCCAGGAACTTATGGCGCACTCGCAGTGCTAGACAAAGGCGGCGCAATTGTTGACATATATGACATGCCGACCCTTGAGTATGTATCAGGTAAGTCCAAAAAGCAGCGAGTAAACCCGCAGGCAATTTGTGCTGAATTGAGATTATTCAAAACTCAATCGGTAGAAGGAATGATTGAGCAGGTGAACGCAATGCCAGGACAAGGCGTAACGAGTATGTTCTCTTTTGGACGTTCACTCGGTATTCTTGAGGGGACACTCGCAGGTCTTGATATTCCCTACACCCTCGTTACCCCGCAGGTGTGGAAGAAGGCTATGGGAGCAAATGCATCTAAAGACGGAGCACGGGAGATGGCGATGCGACTCTGGCCATCAAAGTCTGAATTGTTTAAGCGTAAAAAAGATGATGGTAGGGCTGAAGCCGCGCTATTAGCTCTTTATTTGCTCAGGACTAGGAATGGAAGATAAACTCAAAGACGCTCACACTGCAATCATGGCTAGCGGAGTTTGGATATGCTTTGAAAAGCAGCCTACAATAAAAGAAGTTGATGAGGCGCGTAGGCTTTTGAATCAATTAACCGATGAACTCATAAAGGAGAAATTAGATGCTGACTCGGCAACTGATACCCAGACGGGATAAAAGCCCAATGGCGACTCGCAGGCGGCAGTCTCGTCATGAAATTTTATCAAGATTTAATTTTTTAAGAGCAACAGTAAGCGTAGGTCGGTATAAACCTTGTAGATGGTGGCAGAACAAATATCCAAATTATAGAAAATGGGAGTATAGAAATGAAAAGGATTGATGAATTAGCATTGCTAGAAGATCAATTTTCTAAAGAGCAAAAGAAGGCTACCTTAATCATGCTTATTATTCAAGCAATTGAAAATGTAGAAAGATTGATTGAGGGTAATCCTGAATTTATAGATTCACCTATGACGTACAATCTTGTAGGTGGGATTATTGATCAACTCAAAGCCAATGTACCTTGTATTTATAAACCTGCGGAATGGTCACTTGAGCAACAGATTAAAATGGGGGACGGAGTTCCCGCTAAACCTTTATTTGGAGAAAATAGATAATGGCAACTAAAAAGCAACCAGCAGTGAAAGTAGAAGTTAAGGAAGAACCTAAAGAGGAAGTAGTGGAAGTTGTCAAGGCGGAAAAGCCTAAGCAGACTGAAGCTGAGATCCGTAAAGAGATTGAAGAATTAACAATGCAAGGTCGTGATGCACCAATGACTGACCAGATTTACGGTATAGTAAAACCAGTACCAAAGGATCCAACAGACATTTTACCTGAGCCTAATGGTATGTTGCAAGGGGTAACCGATCCATTGCAACGCTTTATAAATATGTATCAGCCAGGAGAGTTTGTAATGCGTCAAAACTTCAGGAAGCACCTACTCCAAGTTTTAGAAGATTGGCGTGAACAATTTGACCCACAAAAGGAGATTGAAGATGAATGATCACATTTGGACAGCTGCAGGCACTGATATTACAATCCGCTGGAAAATGGCGGGTTGGACTCCTCCGTCAGAACTGCAAGAATATAAAGACAAGTGGAAGTATTATCAAGAACTTCCACTCCG
>Ga0214192_1002054_pt1 | contig 10699 bp, 6 predicted proteins | sample TroBogEpilimnion_44_FD_153030 | JGI IMG/M metagenome (GOLD analysis project Ga0214192, IMG submission 153030) | Freshwater microbial communities from Trout Bog Lake, WI - 29JUL2008 epilimnion | ecosystem: Environmental > Aquatic > Freshwater > Lake > Epilimnion/Euphotic zone | place: Trout Bog... | reverse complement strand
TAGGTAATAATCAATTTCTTTTAAAAGAGGATAGTTCCTTACCAACCTGGATTTATTATTTAACTGCAATCGGTGTTGATGCAGAAGATGTGAAAAAGATAATAATAAAATAGGGGTCTTACTTAGTATTACTGATGTATAATAGATTCATTTTAAGCACTATTCTTGATTGAATAGTGCTTTTTGTTATTGTAGATTAATCCATTTAATCCTAAAAATACAGACAACTTCTGCTAAAACTTAAACTAATCTGACAATAGCTACTGTCAATATGACAAAATTGCTTGTTTTAGCTAATGGCACAAAACTTGAGAAGTACATATTTGTCAAAAAATAAAAAGTAATTTTATGGGAAAGATAATTGGAATTGATTTAGGAACAACAAACAGTTGTGTATCCGTAATGGAAGGGAACGAGCCGGTAGTAATAGCCAATGAAGAAGGCAGACGTACCACCCCTTCGGTTGTAGGATTTTTAAAGAACGGAGAACGCAAGATTGGTGATCCTGCAAAACGTCAGGCTATTACAAATCCGCATAATACCGTATCGAGTGTTAAGCGTTTCATGGGACGTAGATTTGATGAGGTAACTGAAGAAATCAGTCACTGGAGTTATAAAGTAATTAAAGGTGATAATAACACTGTAAGAGTGGATATTGATGGTCGCCCTTATACTCCACAGGAAATTTCTGCTATGATTCTTCAGAAAATGAAGAAAACTGCTGAAGATTATTTGGGTCAGGAAGTTACAGAAGCGGTTATTACTGTTCCTGCTTACTTCAATGATGCACAAAGACAAGCTACTAAAGAAGCTGGTGAAATTGCCGGTTTAACAGTACGTAGAATTGTAAACGAGCCAACTGCAGCGGCATTGGCTTATGGTTTAGATAAAAAACACGCTGATCAGAAGATCGCTGTATTTGATTTGGGTGGTGGTACTTTCGATATCTCTGTTCTTGAATTAGGCGATGGAGTATTCGAAGTAAAATCTACCAATGGTGATACACACTTAGGTGGTGATGATTTTGATAAGGTGATTATGGATTGGTTAGCAGACGAATTTAAAAATCAGGAAGCTATCGATTTACGTAAAGATCCTATGGCTTTACAACGTTTAAAAGAAGCTGCTGAAAAAGCTAAGGTTGAATTAAGTAGCGGAAACGAGACTGAAATCAATCTTCCTTACATCACTGCAGTTGACGGTGTACCTAAGCACTTAGTATTGAAATTAAGCCGTGCTAAATTTGAATCATTAGCAGATAAATTATTTGATCGTTGTTTGAAACCTTGTGAAATTGCATTGAAAGATGCTGGTTACAATGTATCACAAATTGATGAAGTAATATTAGTTGGAGGTAGTACCCGTATTCCTAAAGTACAGGAAATAGTTGAGAAATTCTTTGGCAAAAAACCTAACCGTAGTGTAAACCCGGATGAGGTAGTTGCTGTAGGTGCTGCTATTCAAGGTGCGGTATTATCAGGAGATGTGAAAGATGTATTGTTGTTGGATGTTACTCCACTTACCTTAGGTATTGAAACTATGGGTGGTGTTTTAACTGCAATGATTCCTTCTAACACAACTATTCCAACCAAGAAGATGGAAATCTTCTCTACAGCCAGCGATAATCAACCAGGTGTACAGATTCATGTATTACAAGGCGAAAGACCAATGGCTGCTCAAAATAAGAGTTTAGGTATGTTTAATCTGGATGGTATACCACCTTCTCCAAGAGGAGTTCCTCAGATTGAAGTTACTTTCGATATCGATGCTAATGGTTTATTGCATGTAAGTGCAAAAGATAAAGGTACTGGTAAAGAACAAAAGATTCATATTGAAGCAGGAAGTGGATTAAGCAAAGAAGAAGTAGAAAAGATGAAGGCTGAAGCCAAAGCGCATGAGGCTGAAGATAAAGCTGCTAAAGAAAAAGTAGAGAAAATAAATCAGGCTGATAGTATGATTTTCCAGACAGAAAAACAACTGAAAGAATTTGGTGATAAAGTTCCTACCGATAAAAAAGCACCTATCGAAGCTGCTTTAGAAAAACTTAAAGAAGCACACAAAGCACAGGATATTGCAGGTATCGATTCTTCTCTTGCTGAATTGAATACTGCATGGACTGCTGCGAGTGAAGAGATTTACAAAGCACAGGCTGAAGGAGCTGCTCCACAAGGCGATGCAGGTGCACAACCTCATGCTGAAGGCGGTCAAGCTGCTGCTAACGACCACGTAGAAGATGCTCAGTTTGAAGAAGTAAAATAAGACTTGAAGTAAAAAGGATAGAGGAGAATGAATAAAGAAATCCCTCAGTATTAATTGATGCTGAGGGATTTCTCTTTTTAAATAAATGATATATGAATACTATTTCTTATCAAATTGTATTTTCCTATCTCCTGTATTCTATCTCCTAAGTCCCTTCATTATTACCTATCAAAATCAACCAATTCAAGCTTCTTTACTCTTGAAATGATAGAGCCTACTGTTCTGTTGAAATGTTTTGCTAATTCCTTAGGTGTTGCTCCCTGATAATACCTGATGGTAAGTTCTTCGTCCAGCTCTGTGGTCCAGGGGCGGTAGGCGTCTTTGAAACTTGTTCGGGCTAACTCTACTGAAAAAGTTTTCTCTTTTGTAACTACTTTCTTTCCTTTTACAGGAGCCTTTATTCTTGGCTTATTATCTTCCTCTTCCAGATTCTTTACGATGATTATGTGTGGTGAAACACTGAAGTCTTTGGGCATTAGCTTCTCTGGAATGTGTAAGGTATTTCTAGCACGAGTAACTGCAACATATAATAGGTTTATCTCTTCGTTCAGTTTAGCCATATCGTAAGTAGCTGAATACTTATCCAGTGACATCTTTTCTATCTTCTCTTTAGTAATGAAATCGTTTACCAGGAACACTGCATCGTATTCCATTCCCTTACAACGGTGTACAGTAGAGAAGATCATTTCGGCTTTATCCTTCTGATCATTTTCTACATGCTTTGCTTTAATGGTTTTGATGATATCAGGTATTTCGTTCTCATATTCTTTTACAATCTCTACCATCATTCCCAGCTGAACATCTTCAGTCTTATCTATATAATCTTCCAGTTCTTCGATGTTCTTCATGCCTTTGATAAGATTGTCCCTTATCATGTGGTGCTTGTTGTTGTATAAATTAAGTACATCATATAATGATGCTCCTTCATCGGCGTAGGTATAGGAGTTTATATTTCCTTCGAAGTAGATGTGTTTTACTTTCTTTTCGGTAACATACTCTATTGCCTTAAGTAATAAGCCCAGATTGGTACGAGCAAGTACTGCCTGTGATTTATGTTCTTTACTGGTGCCATGACCTTTTATAGGTATTTGTTTGAACTGTTCTAAATTGCTTTTGAACTGCAATATATCCATTGCAAGATTGGCAATATCCTGACCAAAGCGGAAACTTGTAGTGAGAAAGAATGGTTTAAAATTCACCTGTTCTAAAGAGTTTACAGCAAAGCGCCAACCATATATCTGTTGGTGGGTGTCTCCTACAATAACCTTGGTTGCATTCTGCTTTAGAAATACATCAAGCATAACTGGAGAGGAATCCTGACCTTCATCAAAGAGTATATAATCGTAGGGAAGTTGTGGAGCAGCAAGCTGAAACTTTTTAAGATAGAAGTCGTGAGTGATTTCTATTTCGCCCGAGTTCATTTTGCTTAATAACAGTCTTGACTGTCCAAGTATATAAGGATAAAAAGAAGTTACGAATGCTTTTGCTTTATCATCAGTAATGGTATCAAGATAGTTTAAATCCTGTACTTTTTGTTTGTCACTATTGCAGAAATATGCTATGAATTTATTGATATGATTGGCAATAATGTATTCGGTATGTTTTTCGTTGTTTCCCTGAAGATTAAGTAGTTCTGCAATTTCGTTGGTTTTATAACCTTGTGCTTTTACCCTATAGTTGTTTTGATATACAATATTGCGATAAGCAAGCGAGTGAGCAGTTTCTACTTTTACATTATAGAGTTCCTTTTCTTCGAACTTTCTTACAGCTTCCAGTTTTACAGATTTATTGAAAACTATATAAAGAATTTTACTGTTGGCAGGCCTAGTACGAGCATATTCAATAATAGTTGTAGTCTTCCCAGATCCAGCAACTGCATTTATTTTTATGTTTCCCTTTGAGTTGATAATATCTGTTTGCTCCTGAGTTAATTTCATTTCTTCTCTATTCAATTACTGCAAAATATTGTTGCCAAAGTTAACTTTAAAACTTGAGTAGTTGTAATGATAATTTGATTAAACAAAGAAAGACAATCAATAAGATTGTCTTTCTTTGTAACCTTAATAATAGGGCTTATTTTATGGTTAACTTATTATTTCTAAATTTTGAATAATATTTATTAATTCAGTAATCATTGAACTGGTAATATCAAGATGGAATACCATTCTTACTTGTTGTGGAGCAATAGGATAGCATAAAACCTTCAATTCTTTTAGATTATTTACTACCTGTAAAGAAGTAAACGGAGGAGTGGTTTCAAATATCAATATATTTGTTTCAGGCGCTATTACCGACTTGACCCATGCTTTATTATGCAATACATGGGCAACTAATTTTGCATTTGTATGATCTTCTTCTAATCGTTCTACATGATTATCCAAAGCATAAATACCTGCTGCTGCTAAATAACCTGCCTGACGCATACCACCACCAAATAACTTTCTGACTCTTCTGGCTTTATGAATGAAATCTTTTTTACCAATTAGCACACTTCCTACCGGTGCACCTAGCCCCTTACTTAAACAAACAGAAATAGAATCAAAAGTTTTTCCATATTGTTTAGGATCTTCTTTTTTAGCTACAATAGCATTGAAAATTCTTGCACCGTCTAAATGTAATTGTAATTTATTTTCATTACAAATTGCTCTTATAGAATCTATTTCATTCCAGTCATAACAAGTGCCACCACCTCTGTTGCTCGTATTTTCAAGCGAGACTAATTGGGAAACTGCTTTATGAATATCATCTGCATTTATAGCCTCTTTTATTTGTTGGGCACTAATTCTTCCTTTATCACCAGTAATTAAATTTACAGAACATCCACTATTAAAGGCAATTCCCCCTGCTTCATATTGATAAATATGTGATAATTTATCACATATTACTTCATCGCCTGGTTGTGTATGAACTTTAATGGCAATTTGATTGGTCATTGTGCCACTAGCACAAAACAAACCTGCTTCCATACCAAACAAATTGGCCATCTTATTTTCCAGTTCATTAATAGTTGGATCTTCTATAAATACATCATCACCAACCTTAGCACTCATCATTGCTTCCAACATTTCTTTTGTTGGTTTTGTAACTGTATCGGAACGTAAGTCTATCATGTTGCGAATTTAAAAAGAATTATTATTTAAGTAAAAATTTGAATAAAGAAGATTAAAATTAAAAGCCATTGTTTTGATAAAAACAATGGCTAGATATAAAAAATCGTTTGTGAATTATTATGCTTGTTTTCTTACGTATTTAGTTAATATAACAATTGTTTCTCCTTCTATTTTTCCCTCTATTTGTTCTGCATTGTCAGGTACTAATCTTATCTTCCTAACCAAAGTACCTTTAGGCGCTATAAAGTTTGCACCTTTTACATTTAAGTTTTGCGTAAGTATTACCGTATCACCTAGTTCCAATACTACTCCATAACTATCTTTATGAACAACTTTACTAGCCTCTAGTTCGTCTTCAGCATTTGCCCACTCAATTATAGCCTCATCCAGAAAAACAGAATCCAATGTTTCTGTAGCCCATTCTTCTGCTTTTAATTTACCCAACAATTTATATGATAATGCTTGCACCGATGGCACTTCGCTCCAGATACTACCTGTAAGACAACGCCAGTAATTAGAATCGGAATAGTCTGAAGCATTTATTTTTTCCAAGCAACTATTACATAATACTACCACATTATCTATCGAGTCGTAGTTTTTAGGAGGTACCGGATAGGATTGCAATTGTTCACCTTTTTCACTGCAAATTTCGCAAACACTGTTGCTTCTGTTTTGTAATTGTGTATTTAATGACATGTGGCAAAAATACAGTTATTCTTACTAACATTTTTTCAAATCAACATTTATACAATTTTACGTTACTTTAGTAGCCTAAATATCACAGATATTTTTTATGACAAGATTTAAGTGCTCATTTATTGTATTCATAATCATTATAGGTTCTTCCACTGCACTAATTGCACAACTTAATACAAATGTTGAAGTGTTGCAAAAAATGGCACATTTACAATTGGAAAAGAACCAACATAATCTTCAACTAGCATATCAGCGTGCAAAAAAATATGGCTGGCCTTTGCAACTCGAAGATTCAAAAACAAATATCGTCTCTGTCTTAAAAGGGATAGATTGTTTTGGTTACCCTATTTACTTATCCACTTATGGCAACATTTCTGCAACTACCATTTCTACCGATAAAGTATGGAGCAAATATGCCGTATCGGGTTCTTCCAATAATATGTGGGGTAAACTTGCTATCTGGGATGGAGGTACTGTACATAAAACACACGTAGAACTGCTTGGCAGAATTATTCAAAAAGATTCAGCTTTTGCTATTCATTCTGCCGATGATCATGCTACGCATACTACTGGTACTATGATAGCAACGGGCATTAATCCTGCAGTTAAAGGAATGTCTTTTGCTACTCAACATTTGGTTGTTTACGATTTTATGAACGACTTTGCCGAAGTGAGCTCTGAAGCACCCAATTTATTATTATCCAATCACTCTTACGGTACCAATGCAGGTTGGTTGAGAAATGGTGGTAGCTGGTTCTTTTATGGTAATCCTGATTCTCTTGCAGATTATAAATTTGGATTTTATGGTCAAGAAGCACAAACGTGGGATTCTATTACCTACAATGCTCCCAACTATTTAATAGTACATGCTGCTGGTAATAGTCGTGATCAGAATGGTCCTGCAGTTGGTAATTCTTTCCAATACTTTAGTCCATTAGATTCCGCTACTGTTTTAACCGGAATAAGAGGTGCTGGTATGAGTAGCAATGATAGTTACAACAGCATTCCTACCTATGGTAATGCAAAGAATATTTTAACTGTAGGGGCTGTAAACGGAATAACCAATGGCTACAACAATTCTTCGGATGTTGTGATGGCAAGTTTTAGTAGCTGGGGCCCAACAGACGATGGACGAATAAAACCCGATTTAGTAGCCGATGGAGTAGGCGTTCTTTCCACTACAGCTGCTTCTAATACGTCTTATGGGGTAATGTCTGGCACATCTATGGCTACTCCTTCTGTGACAGGGTCTTTGTTTTTATTGCAGGAATTATATAGCAAGAAACATAATGGACAATTTATGAGATCGGCTTCTTTAAAGGGACTGGCTATTCATACTGCCGATGAAGCAGGATCGGCTCCTGGTCCTGATTATCAATTTGGATGGGGACTATTAAATAATAAAAAAGCAGCAGATTTCATTGCTAATAACTACGATACTATTATAGAGAATGTATTGAACAATTCCGATACCTTTCGTTACAACTTTGTAGCATCGGGTGGCGATATTGTAAAAGCAACACTGGTATGGACCGATGCTCCTGCAGGTATTAATTACGCTTACAGATTAAACAATCCTGCTACCAAATTAATTAACGACCTGGATATTAAAGTTATTTCCCAAGGTAAAACGTATTATCCTTGGGTACTCAATCCCAATCAACCTCAGCAGGCAGCTTTTAAAGGAATAAATAATCTTGATAATGTAGAAAGGGTAGATGTGGACACTACTATTCCAGGCAATTTGTATTCTGTGATAATTACCCATAAAGGAAGTTTACAAAGGGGAAGTCAGGCTTTTTCTTTGATAATAAGTGGTGTGAATGGCGATAGTTCCTGTGTGTCTAAACCCTTAAGTGCTGCGGGTTTAAATATAGATAGTTTTTCCCTTTCTAATTTACATTATAAGAATAAAACTGGATGTACTACTTATCTTGATAATAGAACAAATGTTGCAACTATTGAACCCGATAAGACTACAATATGTAGTATTCGTCTGGGAAATTGTGGAGGTTCTACTGGTGCCAATGCCGTGGTGAAACTATATATAGATTATAACCACAATGGTAGCTATTCCGATCCGGGCGAATTAGTGGCTACCAGCAATGTATTAGCCAATAATAGTACTTTCAATGCCTCGTTCAATACACCGTATGCTTTGCAGCCTGGCACTAAAACTACTATGAGAATGGTAGCGGTAGAAGCAAACGATACTGCAGTAGTAAAGCCTTGTGGTACCTATGGAAATGGAGAAACCCAGGATATTGGTTTGCTGGTAGTATCGCCATCTTTCGATGTTGCCGTTACCGATATTATTGCCCCTACCGATTCGGCTTGTAATGGCAGTACTTTAATTGCGGCTCAATTAACAAACAATGGTACTGCAGTTTTAAACAATATACCCCTTACTTTAACCGTAAAAAATGGTACAACAGTAATTTCTACGCAGAATGTTGTTTGTAAATCACTCGTAAATCCTGGTGATGTTTTTACTTATACATTCCCCGGTTTAGTCTACCTGCTGCCTTCTTCAAACTATACTATTACTGTAATTGCCAATCTCACTACCGATCAGGATAGTACTAATAATATTGCCACAAAAACAATTCAAACAGCTGCCTCTGTTACTTCACCAACAGGGATAGGGGAAATATGTGCTAGTAATAACTATGCATTATTGGAAGTAGTAAACCCTAATAATAAATCTAGTTACTTTTGGTACAATGGTCTTTCTAACGATGTGCCAGTAGGTACTGGTACAACTGCAAATGACAATAACATTCCTTCCAATCTTACCTATTATCTTAGTACTGGTATCAATACGCAGGGAATAGGTTTAAGTTCCAAAAATTTGTTTCCCAATGGGGGCAGTTATAGTAGTTTATCGGGGAATTCTACCTATTTCAGATACTCTTCCAATACCAATGTAATACTTCAATCAGCACGTTTATATACTGGTTATCCTGGCAAAATTACAATTACTGCAGGCGATTTTTCTGGCTCTACTTTCATACCTGCCGCTTCAGTTGCTATCAGTGCTCCTGCTACGCTGGCTACTCCCGTTAAAGGTACTTATACTACAAATGATCCTTCCGATACTGGTGCTGTGTATATCTTAAATTTACCTTTACAGTCGGGGGCGCATTATATAGTTATTTCTACCGATACTAATGCCACAGTATTTGCCAACAATAATCTTACTGGCAATCCTTATCCAATGGGCAATACCAATGCTATTGCATTGTTAAGCAATGGCGCTAGCTCTTTTCAAACTTTTTACCCATGTTTATATGCTCCTAGAATTGTTTCGGCAGATTGTCCTTCTGCAAAAGTTCCGGTGGTATTATCGGTAGCAAATCCGCCTGTTATTACGCATGCTCACGATACTTTATTCAGCAGCAATCTTATCAATAATCAATGGTATGAAAACGGAAATTCAATCATGTTTGCCAACAATAATTTTTTAGAGGTTACAGATTCAGCGTGGTATACAGTTAGTTCTACCGATTCTATGGGTTGTACCCAAACGTCCGCTCCTTTTTTATATTATCCTTCCTTACTTAATATCGATACTACTACCAAAATAACGGATTCTATATATGCCTTCTCGCTGGTTCCCAATCCAATTATAAGCAATACTTTGGACGTGAAATTTACTTTGAAAGGGAAAAGTGATGTAAAGATTAACATAGTAAATGCTATTGGCCAACTATGTTTTTACAAAGAATATGCGCAGTTTACAGGAAACTTCAATCAACAATATTATATCAACAATTTAAGTGCAGGCGTATACTTTATTACGGTTCAGCTAAGAAGCAATACGGTAAAAAGAGGACTGATTTGCATTAAAAAATAAGGTAATCAGTTAATGGTTTTTAATTAATCTTTATCTATAGAAACGTAAGCATTCTTAATGAAGTTTGCTTGGTTTTATGTCAAGATTTTCTGATCTTTATTCCTTAAAATTTTAGGTGCTTTTTATTTTTTCCTTTGGGCGCATCCCTTCGGGTCTGGCTATCCGTTTGTATCTTTCCTGCGCCAGTTGCTCATATTGTTAGCTTGCTTTGTATTATCAAAAAGTGTCAACTATTATTGGCGCAGTAAAGGATACCACTGCTATCCATTGCGCTCGCTCAAACTACTTACCCTAAAACATTTATTTGTTAGCTAATAATGCAGGATATTCAATAGCTAAAAACGATATTTTGTCACTGCATTTCATCAATCATTCAAAGCTACTGCTTACTATACATCTTACAAATAGATGGCAAACAATGAGTTATCAATTACAACTATATTTTCTTTAATTGAAGATATTGTACCCTCACTTAAAACAAACTTGTTTTTATTTAATTATGCAGGGTTGTTAATCAACTATTTTCAATCTTCGTTCAAAAACAAAGGTTCTTTAAGTAAATTCTTTCAATCTTTGGTTGATTATTCCGTATTGTTAAACCAATAAACTATTGATGCTACCTAAAATGTGTAGAAATGATCAACTAAACACAAAAATAGTATGGGAAAACTAGGCTAATGAACAGGGGGGTAATTAATAAGTATACTCATACTTCATTTTGCCAATCAATTGTCTTTGTTTAGTAAAGCAATTATCCTGTTGTTTAAGGCCTTTTTCA
>Ga0214192_1002049_pt1 | contig 10719 bp, 14 predicted proteins | sample TroBogEpilimnion_44_FD_153030 | JGI IMG/M metagenome (GOLD analysis project Ga0214192, IMG submission 153030) | Freshwater microbial communities from Trout Bog Lake, WI - 29JUL2008 epilimnion | ecosystem: Environmental > Aquatic > Freshwater > Lake > Epilimnion/Euphotic zone | place: Trout Bog... | reverse complement strand
TTAGTTGCTTAATTAAACCGTCTTTCCCTAGAGCATTAGATAAATCTACGTCACTTTCAATTAATAGATCTACTGCTGCATTGATTTTTGCAATTTCTAAATTATTAGTCATATTGTTTCTTCTCCTAAATTATAATTTTTCTGATTATAACTTATGAGAATTTACACAATCAATCGGACAGACCCATTCTCCACCTCAAACAATACCATTTTACTTTTTCTATCGCTTCCTCAAAACTATTTACAACTATATTAGTTAACAGTATCCACTCTAGCGGAGTCGTGTTTGCAGGCTGATTCTTCTCAATAACCTGTATCGCATACATCGGTAAATTTGCTAGCGTTTCTGTTTGGTGCCTTGTTGTTTCTGGATGGATTCATCATAAATTTTCCAAACCTCACGTCTAAATGTGCAGTTCTTCCAGCTTTATTATCTCGACCTGGAATTTCAACTGTTATTTTTCCTGAACACTGAAAGTTCTCAACCACTTCCCATAATTTTTGCTTATCTTTTGTAGAGCATTTTGATTTTCTGTTTATCTCTCGATCCCTTGCAGCTCTTACTAAAACAGCAGAGTCTTGAGTTTTAGCTAATTCAAAAAAGTCGTATATATCAGCTTCTCTATCACACACAGTTACTATTTGTGTAGCGCTTATGTTTGTTGCTTTAACCGTTTCTTTTAAAGTATTAAGCCATCTCATACTCTCTTTATCTTCTATACGTACAGCATTATTATGGCTACTTTTTTTTAATTCTTTTATTTCTTCAGAAATTGGTGGTCTACTGTGAATCTTTTGATCTAATAACCCGAGGGCTAACCCATCTGAGCTCACTGCAAATGCTGTATGCATTATAAGACCTTTACTTTCAATGTTTTTAACATTTATTCCAGCTTTTCTTGATATAATCCCTAATCCAGTTGTTTTCTTATGACTAGTATATGTGATATAACTAGTGTCTTGAACGACAAGAACTGTATCATGATTTTTTATCCTTTCTACTGTTTTAATAACATGCATATTTAATATTTTAGATTCCTTAACATTATCATTTTGAAAAAAACGATACGCAGCTTTTGCTTCTGACCAACTCTCACAAGCTTGATTGATTGAGCTTTCAGGTGCATTTGCAAAACTATCTGCAAGCCTTACCAAACGTTCTGTAAGCCTTTTATCTCCTAGCTCAGCATCACCGAATTCACTCATTCCCCAGTTACTTACTACCTTTTGACACATAAATATAAACCCCATTTAGGTTAAACTTTTAATCCTTAAATAAGTATATATTTTTTATAAATTATCCATATTAAATTATTTGTGGGTAAAAGTAAGGATCTGAGGAGGGGCCTAACTGAGTGATCAATTGGGTCTACTCACAAAGTGTTATTTTTTATTTTCCAGTAAAGCATATTTAAAATCCCCACAAAGTATTTCAAATTGATTCAGTGCAAGCGGCCAATCTTTGATCGGCATTGTCCATTTTTTGGCAGCATTTCGAAGAGCCAAAAATACAATCTTTTGAATTGATTTATCATCAGGAAAAACTCCTTTATTTTTAATGATTTTTCTGATTTGACGATTTATTGATTCTATAGCATTTGTCGTGTAAATTACTTTTCTTATCTCGGCAGGAAAGGCAAAAAATGGCACTATTCCAGACCAATTTCTTTGCCAAATATCCGAGATTACAGGATATTTATTATCCCACGTTTATCGCTTCAGGAAAACCTTTGAGACCATCTACGCAAGCAACATAAAATTGCTCTACGCCACGGCTCTTCAGCTCAGTAACCACCTGCATCCAAAACTTACTACCCTCGTTTTGCCTACCCAAATACCCAGCAGCTCCTTTTTACCATCCATATTTACACCAATTGCCAAATATACAGCTTTATTAATTATAGTATTATTGTCCCTAGATTTTACATGAATACAATCCAAATATAATATTGGATAAATACTATCAAGCGATCGGTTTTGCCACTTGGTTACTTCCTCAATCACTCCATCTGTAATAGTGGAAATAAGATCTTTGGAAATCTCCGTTTGGTATATTTCTTCTAAGTGTCCCTGTATCTCACTCATCGTCATTCCTCTAGCATAAAGTGAGATCACCTTGTCGTCAAAACCACTAAATCTCCTCATTCCTTTTGGTACTAACTGAGGAGTAAATTCTCCTGCTCGATCACGCGGTACATCTATTGTTATCTTGTGACCATCACCATCTATTATTGTTTTCTCAAAACTGCCATTACGACGATTGTTATCAGCTTTAGCAGACTTGCTATGTTTGCCGTAACCAACCTCATGCTCCAACTCACTTGCGAGAACTCTCTCAACTATTTGCTTCTTTAATTGCTGAAATAATCCATCCTTACCAAATAATTCAGATGGGTCTGTTTTGCTTAATAATTCCTCAACTAGTTGACTATTAATATCTGGTTTATTGCTATTTATTTTATCTTGTTTTTGTCGCATTTTATCCTCTTGTATAAGTTAATCTCAATCCAGCTATTATAGCTGTTTCTTTTTTTAACTTACACAAAGTATATTACAGACTCAAAAATGAGCCATAGCTTCCCCCCAATTTTGGATGGGCATAGTCCATTTTCGCGTAATGTAATCTATTGTCAAGTACAAAGTTTTAAAAACAGAGTCATCGCTAGGAAAAACCGGCTTTGTTGTACGAATAAACAAGGATAAATGTTAATAGAATACTGGTATATAAGGTATTTTTCGCTATTCTAGAATTTTAAAACTATTTTTGTATAAGCATGTCAAATACTTTCTCCTCAAAATCAAAACGCAAATACCATATCATCAACTGGAAAGACTATAATAATGGCTTATGCAACAGATATAACCTCGATGTATGGTTTAATCCCAAAATCATTAATAAATGGTATTTCAAACCTAAAACTCGTAAACCAGGTGCTACTAAACTTTACTCCAAAACAGCTATTTTAACTTGTTATCAGTTAAAATGTCTTTTCGGCCTTTCTTTAAGAACTACTCAAGGTTTTCTTGATTCCCTCTTCCGAAAACTATCTCTACCTATCTGTTGCCCTCATTATTCTCAACTATCTCGTAGGGCTAGAGAATTACGCAATATCAAACTCCCTTCTAGCCATAATAATTCTTTGCTTTTTGCTCTTATTGATTCCACTGGGCTTAAGGTATATGGGCAAGGCGAGTGGCATGTAAAAATGCACAAAGCTTCTAAACGCCGTACCTGGCGCAAATTAAGTTTGCTTGTTGACCCTATTTCCCAAGAAATCATTGATAATAATCTTACTTCCTCTCATACTCACGATTCTATTGCTGCAATCCCTATGATTGCTAAACTACCTCATTCCATAGATGCCTTCTGGGGAGATGGTGCATATGACTCTTCTAATATTTACAAAATATTATTTGATAAAGGTATTAAACCTATTATTCCACCTCCATGTAATGCCACTCTCTCGCGCCAGAATTTCCGCAAACAAAGATATCTTGGCCGCAAGAGCCTTGTGCAAAATAATCCTGCCATTGCTCCTCGAGATAATGCAATTGAATATATCAATCTCTTTCCTGACAAAGAAGAGGGGCGACGAAGGTGGAAGCAACATAGTTCTTATCATCTGCGCTCTCTTGCCGAAACTGCCATGATGCGATTTAAGCAAACTTTCTCTGATAAACTAAAAGCTAGAACTCTTCAAAATCAACAAGCTGAAGTTAGAGTTAAGTGTTCTATTTTGAATAAAATGATCCAAATTGCTGCCGCTAATTCTTTTCCACTTCCCCAAATTAATTGATTTTTATTCTTTATAATCCTCTCTTTCCCTTTATTTATAACACCTCTAATACTTATTTTTATATTCATACAACAACACTGGAAAAACCCTCTTGTTGTTAGTAACTTTGCGTAATTGGCTATTTAAGCCTTCTATACTATTGGTTGTATAAACAATACGCCTGATCACCTCTGGATATTGCAAGAAAACTACCAAATTCTGCCAGTTATTCTGCCATGATTTTGCTATATGAGGATACTGCTTGCCCCATTTTGTATCAAAATCAGATAAGGCAGTAAGTGCCTCATCTTCAGTGATAGAGCCGTATACTAACTTTAAATCTGCAGCAAGTTCCTTCCTATCTTTATAACTTACGTATGACAAGCTATTTCTAATTTGATGTACAATGCACAGCTGATGCTCAGTTTGTGGATATACTGCAGATATAGCCTCGCTCATACCGGTTAAATTATCACTACAAGCAATCAAGATATCTTTTAAGCCCCTGTTTTTCATTTCAGTAAAATTATTTAGCCAAAATTTAGCCCCTTCGTTCTCACTGATCCATAAGCCTAAAATATCTTTCCTGCCGGTTAAATCTATGCCCAAGGCTACATATACTGCCTTGTTGATAATCCTCTTATCTTGTCTAACCTTAACTACCAAAGCGTCAAAATAAACAATAGTATAAATTGCCTCTAAAGGTCTATTTTGCCAACTTCTAACCTCATCCATTACATTATCTGTAACCCTGCTGATTAAGCTCTCACTTATTTCTGCTCCGTATAACTCTTGAATTTGTATCTTAATATCAGAAAGGCTCATCCCTTTAGCATATAATGATAATATCTTCTGATCTAGCCCGTCTATTCGTCTGACGCTTTGGTGCTAATACAAGGGTAAATTCAGCATTTCTATCACGTGGTACTTCAAGCTCTAATACTCCACCTTCAGTAATTAGGCTCTTTTTGCCTATACCGTTCCTACTATTTTCTGTTTCTATTCTGCTATATTTGCTATAGCCAAGATGCTCGTCCAGCTCTGCTTTTAAAGCTTTTTCAAATAGATTCTTAGTTAGCTGCTTTAACATCCCGTCTTTGGCAAAAAAGCTCGTCAAGTCAGTATCTTTATCTATTAGCAAATCTACTGCTTGTTTTATTTTTTCTTGATTAGTGTTATTCATGTTATTCCTGATAAATTATATTATTGTTAATATAGCCTATCCTAGAAATTTACACACTTACTGAAACAGCACCAAATGATAGACTCACATTTGAGTCCATTTGCTCTCTAAGGCTTTTTGGTCTCATATCAGTCCATACCTCTTTTACATATTTTAAAACTTCTTCTTTGCTTCCTTTAGGTCCAACTTGCTTCCACCCCAATGGTATTTCTTTCCATGCAAACCATATTGAATATTGTTCTTCTTCATTAATTAAACATATATATTCTTCGTTATCTTCTGACATACTAAACTCCTCTACTTATTAATTTGTAATGTTAGTTTGTTACTTTATTATCACTATTTACTGATTCCTCTTCAACAACCTGTAAGCACCCTTCTCCTTTCCTTGTTGCAAGGTCAATATCAGCTATACACCTAACAGCATTGTAATTCAAATTTGTAGTACCTTCAATATGAAGTAATCCTTCTCCTTTGTTAAAATCTAATTCTTTTAGATTGGTATTGCTTAAGTCAACGTTAATACCTAATTCAGTACCACCTCTAGTTTGTGTAAATTTAATATGAATATAGCCATCTTCAATTCTTTGCTTTATTTCTTCATAGGGCTCATCCCTATGCCCTATTACAACTTCATGTTTACCTTCACTTAATCTTTGCACTAATTCATTGATCATAATTACCTCAGCTTATTATTAATTTCATACTTAAGTTATAGTCATAAAGATATTTTATGACTATAACTTTAACCTGTAATATTTTTGTTTATGTAGTCAATCTTTTTACTCCTTCTTCTATTAAACTCTTAGCCTTTTTTATATCTTCCCAACCTAAAATCTTTACCCATTTACCTTTTTCAAGATCTTTATAGTGTTCAAAAAAGTGCTTTATTCTAAGTTTTACATCATTATTGACGTCGTTAATATCTTTGACATTACTAAAACTAATATCAACCTTATCAATAGGTACAGCAATAATTTTTTCATCCACCCCTGATTCATCTTCCATCATTAAAACCCCTACAGGTCTACATTTCATTACAGCTCCAGGTATAACAGGATAGTTTGATAGCACCAAAACATCAACTGGATCACCATCACCTGATAAAGTGTGTGGAATAAAACCATAATTACAAGGATAAAACATTGCAACTTGTATAAATCTGTCAACAAATATAGCTCCTGATTCCTTGTCAATTTCATATTTAACTGGATTATCATTCATTGGTATTTCAATAACCACATTTATTTCATCTGGTAAATTACCAGCAATAATTTTATCTATTTGCATATCTATTTATTTTTTCTATTTCTTATTCTTAGCTTGTCTTTTTGTTGTTTTTCTGGAACTACGTTTAATAATATTACTTTTTCTAAAATATCATCAAAACGTTTCGCAAAATCTACAGTATCATGAACAGCTTCTCCTTCAATAATACAGGCCTGATCAAATATTAATTTGATCAGATGCTCATTATCATTAATACTATTATTATTTTCAAGCTTCAAGTCTTTTAAATCATTATTAATCTTTTTAATAATTTTATGTTTAGGATTTAGCTCAAGTATCTTCGTTGAACCAGCAAATGACTTTTTATGTTCAGCCATCAACCTTTCCATTTGAAAATCCATAGCATTATCAGACACAGTAAGGCACGCTAAACTCGTAGTTAGTTTTTTAGAAATCTTCACATCTTTAACTAAATTACCAAGTACTTGCTTAAAGCACTCAAGTAATTTACTATATTTATCATCATCTTTTTTGATCTTTTTTTCTTTTGCATTCTTAGTTTCTTCGCTATTAGCCTTTTCATCAGCTGAGTTTTCTAAATCTATATTACTTTTAGTAACTGATTTTATTTCATAATCCTTATATTTACTATTAGTATTTACCCAAAAATTATCAACTGCATCAGTAAAAAGTAATACATCTATGCCTTTGTTTAAAAAACCTTCAATCTGTGGACTAGTTAGTAGTTTTTTAGAATCTTCACCGCTTAAATAGTATATAGTCTTCTGATCTTCTTTGCAGTTATTGATATATTCATCAAAACTAATCATCTTATTATGAATACTACTTCTAAACATACATACTTCAAGCAACTTTTCAGGCTCAGTAGTTGCTTCACATAAGCCTTCTTTTAAAGCAGCACCAAAATTAGTCCAAAACTTTAAGTATTCCTCTATAGAATCATCTTTTTTCTTTTTTAACTTACTTAAAACTCTTTTAGTTATTGATGCTTTAATTTTTTCTAAGGTAACATTATGTTGTAAAGTTTCTCTACTTATATTAAGTGGTAGATCTTCTGAATCTACTATCCCACATATAAATCTTAGATAATGAGGTATTAAATCAATATTTTCATCAGAAATGAATACTCGTTTTATATATAACTTAACTCGTCTTTTACGCTCTTGGCTAAAGAGATCAAAAGTCTTAGTTGAAGGAATGAATAACAGATTAGTAAACTCTATTGCTCCTTCATTTTTGTTATGCATGATTAGCCATGGTTCATCCATTGAGTATGATAGGCTTTTATAAAATTCTTGGTATTGTTCTTGAGTAACTTCAGATTTTGCTCTAGTCCACAAAGCCGATGAAGAATTCAATTGTATTTCATTAGCACTAGCATCAATGAAATATATAGGTATTGCTATATGATCAGAATAAGTTTTTACAATATGTTTTAACCTAAAATGATCTAGGTAATTATCTTCTTTTTCTTTTACATGAACTACCACTTCAGTTCCACGAGGGAATTCTCTGTCAGTATCTGATATTGTATATTCCCCAAGACCATCAGAATGCCAAATATAGCTCTTTTCTTCTCCAGCTTTCTTAGAAGTAACTGTGATGTAATCTGCTACCATAAAAGCAGAATAGAAACCTACACCAAACTTTCCTATTAACATATTATCTTTTTTAGCATCACCAGAGAGTTGATTAACAAAGTTCTGGGTACCAGATTTAGCTATGGTGCCAAGATTCTCTATTAAATCTTCCCTATTCATCCCAATTCCATTATCTTGGATGATAATATTTCTATTATCTTTATCTACTTTCACAGTGATTTTAAAATTCGGATCGTCCTCAAGAAGATTAGGATTAGTTTGGGATAAATATCGTAGCTTATCACAAGCATCAGAAGCGTTTGAGATTAGCTCTCGCATAAAGATCTCTTTATTTGTATAAAGAGAATGAACCATTAGATGTAGAATTTTGTCAACTTCAGTACTAAATGTCTTTCTTTCTTCAGTCATACTTACCTTATATAAATATATTGTTTAATGAATCTATATATTTTATATAATGATTTGAAACTATATTTAAATAGCTATTATGGAATTTTACAGATCTAAGCCATAGCAACTGTAACTTTTCTTTCCCCTTTATAAGCTTCTTGGCTATGTGCAGTTAGAATATTATCAAGCATCATAATGTCTCCTTTTTGCCACTGAAATTTTTTCTTGATTATAAGCTTCACGAATATGATTTAACACTTCAATTTTAATAGGTTGTCTATCTCCATAAAATGCATTACGTGGCAGGGTTGTTCAAAGCAAGAGCATCAATACTAGCCCTCATTATTCTTGGGCTAGCTTGTAACCAAGATAGCGTAAAATCTATTCCAGATTTGGTAAAAGATTAACAAAGCCCCAAAAGCAACGAATGGGGTTTGTCAGTAAAATGCCACCTCGGGTACAATATACTACACACTCAAAGCTATTGATTGCGATAGCCTAGAGAGGGCTTTGTTAATCTTTTCTGAAGCGCCTACGTCCAAGAGATTATAGATATAGATGGTAAAACCATGAGAGCAAGCAGAAGGCAGGAGAAGTCTGCCCATCACATGCTCAGTGCTTTTATAAGAGATTTTAGAATACGCCAATTCGGGATAAGGATTGTATGAATATATAATAGATATAAGGGTTGCAAGGAGATAGTGCCTGTGATAAATGTGTTTTTGGAAAAAAACAAACACAGGCATGAAGAAAGATATCACAGAATTATACAGTTTTATAGATGATTTTTGCCAAATTTACTCTGGCTACGAAAGAAAGCAATTATTACCCACAAATAAAACGCGGAATCGCTTATGTGGAATGGCTTTAAGCGAGATTATGACGATCATGATAATGTACCACACATCTTATGCTAAGAATTTCAAATATTTTTATAAAACTTGCATAGAATATATTCATAAGGATGACTTCCCCAGCGCCTTAAGTTATAACCGATTTGTGGAATTAATGCCTAGATTATTTATACCATTTAACATACTTTTGCATATGTTGTTTGGAGAAGAAACGGGTACATATTTTATAGAGGCAACAGCGATCAAAGTTTGCCATAATAAAAGGCGTTATAGGAACAAAACATTTGCAGGGCTTGCGAAGCAAGGCAAATCATCGATGGGCTTTTTTTACGGATTTAAATTGCATTTAGTCATCAATGAAAAAGGTGAATTTGTTGCGCTAAAAATGACCAAAGGAAACGTAGACGATAGGGCTCCTGTGCCTGAGTTAACAAAGGATTTAACGGGTTTTATATATGCAGATAAAGGTTATATTAAACAAAATCTATTCATTAATTTATATGCAAGAGGATTAAAAATGATACATGGAATTAAAAAGAATATGCCAAATAGATTGATGGATTTAAAGGAAAAAATCTTGCTACGAAAACGAAATATAATAGAAACAGTGTTTGATTATTTGAAAAATAAAATGAATCTTGAACATACGAGGCATAGATCGCCTATCAATGCCTTTGTACATATACTATCGACGTTCATATCTTATTGCTTGAAGATAAATAAACCTTCGATAAATTATAGTTTTGATTTATCTCTAAACTATGTTCTTATCCCGAACTGAGGTAGAATGATACTGGAGCAACTTTCACTAGAGAATGCCGGTAAAGAGATACCAGGATGCTTGGATTTATTAGCAAAGCTAGCTCTCAATGAAGATACAATAGTATGTGATGCAGCTTTTGTGCAACAAGAAATAATAGAAGCCATTGTTAACAAGGAGTGTTATTTTTGTGTTAACATTAAAGGCAACCAAGAAAATTTGGAGCGAGCGATACAAATGGCCTTCTGTGAAGAACGTAACTCAATATCGCTATATAAGGCACCAGTAGAGAAGGAGGCACGGAAGAATCGAGGAAAGGACGATAGAAGTTATGGATATGCCATTTGAGTATCTAATGTGCATGGCGTCATATTAAACAAATAGCCCGTGTTACGAGAGCTCGTATAAGAAAAGTTAAAGGTCAATGGAAAGAGGAAAATGAAGTTGCGTATCTTGCAACTAATTTAACATCGAAGCAAGCTGATGCCACTAGAATGCTGGAATTGAATAGAGACCATTGGGCTATTGAGAATAAGCTACATTGGGTTAGAGACAAGGTGTTTAGAGAGGATGAGCATAATATATCAGAGGTAAAATCATGCAACATAATAGCAAATATAAGAAGCTTCATAACACACATAACAACAAAATTATATAACAACATAAAAGCAACGAGGGAGATGTTCGCGCACAAGGTGCATTTAGCTTTTAAGGCTTTGGGTCTGTCCGATTGATTGTGTAAATTCTCATAAGTTATAATCAGAAAAATTATAATTTAGGAGAAGAAACAATATGACTAATAATTTAGAAATTGCAAAAATCAATGCAGCAGTAGATCTATTAATTGAAAGTGACGTAGATTTATCTAATGCTCTAGGGAAAGACGGTTTAATTAAGCAACTAA
>Ga0214192_1002042_pt1 | contig 10737 bp, 14 predicted proteins | sample TroBogEpilimnion_44_FD_153030 | JGI IMG/M metagenome (GOLD analysis project Ga0214192, IMG submission 153030) | Freshwater microbial communities from Trout Bog Lake, WI - 29JUL2008 epilimnion | ecosystem: Environmental > Aquatic > Freshwater > Lake > Epilimnion/Euphotic zone | place: Trout Bog... | reverse complement strand
CAGAATAAATACATTACTATGAAAACCTCTGAACTATTAAACGAATCTACCCCAACTAAAACACCTCCTAGCAAGCCACGTAACTTCGTAGCTAAGAATGCTAAGGGCGGTGGCGCTGGCGCACACAAAGATAAGTCTAAGACTATTCCTCGTAAGGAAAAGCATAAGAAAGCTGAACCTATGTTTGAGGAACCAGAAGGAGATACTCTTAAAAATAGCCTACATACAATTATCCGTGTAGCAACAGAATTAGACAAACGTTTAGATGTTAACGATCAATTTCCAGAATGGGTAAGTGAAAAAGTTGGTGCTGTCCGTGAACTAATGGTTGGTGTAATGGATTATGTAATTAGTGCTCAAGAAATGCATGAATCACAACATCCAGTATGTGGACACTGTGGTCATAGACATGAAGTACAGTTAGACGAGCGAGGCAAGGCTAGTCGTAAATTATGTTTAAGTTCTAAGCCAGACAGTGAACTAGGTGCTAGCAATTTAGCATCATGCAAGTCACAAGGTCTACGTGCCCGAGAAGGTAATAAATCACACAAATTAGGCAAGAGCCCTAAGAGCCGTGTTAAGATGGACGGACATAGAATTAAAGGCGCCAAGTACGGCGGACCACTTCCAGACTGGAGTTAATGTGCGTGTATTTGAAATCATTAGAGAAGATGCCTTCCAAGACTTTTTAGCTAGAGACTTGTCTGACATTGGCGGTGGCAAAGGAATACTTGGCGCACTTACTGGCAATAAAGACGATGCCAGTACTGGTGCAAGTCCTGATGCCAGTTCCGGATCCAACACTAAAATTTCTGTAGGTAATACCCCTAATGACTCTGGCGGTATGCCTGTTAATGGAACAGTAACAAGCAAGTTTGGTTGGAGAATGAGAGGACACCATAATGGCGTAGACATTGCTGTTCCTGTAGGTACTCCAGTAAAGTCTCCACTAAGCGGAGTAGTTAGCAAAACAGGTTCAGATAATATGAATGGAAACTTTGTTGCTGTTAAGAATGGCAATGAAGAAAACTTATTTTTACATTTGTCAAAGATTAACGTATCAAATGGACAGCAAGTTAAAAAAGGTGATGTAATCGGGCTATCTGGTAGTACAGGACATTCAACTGGTCCACATTTACATTGGGAAAAACGTGTCGCAGGCAATGCTGTAGATCCAATGACAACCGCGTAACTAATTATGAAAATTATAGATATTATTAAAGAAGATGCCTTCCAAGACTTTTTATCCAAAGACTTGTCGGATATTGGAGGCGGTTCTATTTTAGATAAAATTGCAGGAACAGACGGCAAAGATGATAGCAGTAACAAAACTTCTACTAGTTTTGTAAGCGCCGGCGGAGCAGTTAGTCCTAAAGAAATTAAGTCATACTTGTTGAGCAGAGGGTTTGATAATAATCAAGCCGCTGGACTAATAGTAAACATTAAATGGGAAAGTCATTTCAAACCAGGTGCGTATGTTAGCAGTGACAATCATCAAGGACCAAGCGGCGGACTAATGGGGTTTCATGATCCTAAGTCTGATGGACGAGGAAACTTTAGCGACATGGTTGCGTTCTGCGGTGGCGGCAATGCTTGGCAAACTGACTGGCAAAAACAATTAGACTTTGCATTAGGTAAACAACTTGGACAAAAGTACAAGGCTACTAAATTTAGTAATCCAGGTGAAGCAGCCGCATGGTGGGTTAAGAATTATGAAAAGCCTGCCAACATATCACAGCAAGCATCTGCCAGAGCTAAGGATGCCGCGCAGTACGCATAATAAATATCTGCATGGAACTAATAGGTAATTTATTAATCGCACCCCCCGCCGTAAAATCTACATTCTGGCACAAATCTGTAATACTACTAACTGAACACCATGGACAAGGCAGTGTTGGGCTTGTACTTGGTAGACGCAGTGATCTCACAGTAAAACAATTTGGAGCCCAGTTGGGATTTACTATCAATCAGCCAGGACATCTTTATGTAGGCGGTCCTGTTAATAATCAAAGTCTAAGTTTTTTACACACTAACGAATGGGTTAGTAAAAATACTATGCAAATAAACGATAAGTTTAGTGTAAGTTCTGCAGAAGACATACTACCCAGAATGGCTATTGGTGATGTTCCAATCAAATGGCGATTATTTTTAGGCATGTGCGGTTGGGGAACTGGGCAATTAATGGGCGAGCTCAAAGGTAAAGCACCCTGGAATCATAACACAAGTTGGTGTACTGCTTCAGCTGATTTGGACTTAGTTTTTGACAATGATGGCAAAGATCAATGGTGTCAAGCATTAGATCGTTCCGCTTCGGAATTTGCCCAAAATATACTGGCATAATGGTTCTTGACTTAAATACAAAGTGAGCGTATAATATATACTTCATAGGTTGGGTCTGTAAACACAACGAAAGAGGTAATCAAAATGGCAGATACTCTGCTACTTAATGCTGACGGCTTGCCAGTAAGCTACATGCCATTAAGCACATTAATTTGGGAAGATGCTATCAAGTACATGGTCTTAGATAAGGCTGATGTATTGCTATGGCACGAAAATTGGATTGTTCACTCAGCCAATTGGGAAACCCAAGTACCTTCAGTAATGATGCTTCGTGAATATATGAAGCCAAAGGTTACAGTACGATTCAGCCGTCAAAATATCTATTTGCGTGATGGAGGTACTTGTGCCTACTGCTCAAAGCCTGTTGAACGTAAAGAAGCTACACTAGATCACGTAACTCCAGTTTCAAAGGGTGGTAAGACTACCTGGGAAAATTGTGTAACCGCGTGTGCTCCATGCAACTCTAACAAGAGTGACGCAACTAAGGGCTGGAAACCAAAATTCAAACCTTACAAGCCTGACTTCTACGAATTAGTAAATAAGCGTAAGAAGGAAGAATTCAACGTAAGGTTTAAAGAATGGAACCAATTTCTAAATTAAAAAAAGCAATGTGGATGACTCTAGGCTTTCTATGCCTAGGGTTAGCCTACATAGGACTAATAACTCCGGGTATTCCTTGGAGTACTCCAACAGTAGGTGCCGCCTATTGTTTTAGCAAAGGCTCTGAACGTATGCACAACTGGATCATGAATCATAAGATTTTTGGTCCGTTTCTGCGTGGCTGGGCAGAGAAGCGTGTGTTCCCAGTTAAGGCACGTTGGTTAATGGTCTTGACTATGGACACTAGTTTAATTATTATGTGGTTCACTACACATAATTGGAAAGCAGTAGCCGGCACAGCCTTGCTAATGTTCCTAGTATGCGTATGGGCATTACGTTATCCTAAGAGCGTAGAAGATCACGACTCTCGAATAGCCAAAGGTAAAAAAGTAGGTTGGTTCAAATAAAGGGTAAATAGTAGTACTTTATTAAAGGAGTACTACTCAATGAAAAAATATCTATTAGGCTTGGTTTTAGCCTTAGTTGCATCTAGCAGTTTTGCCTGGACACAACGTCAACCATTTCCTCCAGCACAATGTCAAGCACATGCACCATACGGCTTTCCACAAGCACAAGGTGTTCAGCCACTATGCCAACAAGCATATCTAGTTGGATATGATGCGGCTGCTAAATTACCAAAGTATGTAACATATGAACTACTACCACAAAATGCTCTTGGCTGTGTAGCTCGTACTAACGCATTTGCCGCTAACCAATTTGTACCTAATGGAGCAGTTCCAGGTGACTATGCTGGTACAGGATACGACAAAGGACATATGGCACCAGATGGGGATTTGTCCTGGGACCCACAAGTGGAATACGAATCATTCTTGATGACAAACATGAGTCCACAGGCTGGGTCATTAAATCGTGGAATTTGGAAATTACTGGAAACTTCTGTCCGAGGCTGGGCAGTCCAACGCAATCAGAGCTACACAGTATATGTGGGCGGGGTATATGGCGCTGGTGACAAGACAATTGGTAAAGGTGTAGTTGTTCCACACGGATTCTACAAGATTGTTATCAATAATGCTACAGGTGAAGTTGCAGGTTGGGCATTCCCACACGTTGCACCATATCCTAACCTAGGCAATGACCTAACTAAATTCCGTTTGCCAATTGCACAAATTGAACAAGCAGGTGGTGTTAAGTTTGCTTTCCCAGCTAATGCTAAAGAACTAGCACCTGGACAAGAATGGCCTGTAGATTTTGGAGCATTGACTCAAGCCAAGAGAAACAAGTGTGGAGCTAATGCTTCAGCTGACTGATCCAAACAACAATCCGGATAAATACCCTGTATATCCCGAAGATGATGGCTACGACACTCCAAAGAATCCTTACAGTCCTGTATGAGTGTCTAGCCCGTCTAGGGTGCGGATTAGGTGGATTACCATATGAAAACAACAGTACTAGAAGATAAGCTCTTCAAATCGTTTACAGAAACACTGGCTAATATCTGGAAAGATGACTTAATTGCCGAAGCTGGCAAGAGTCTACGCAAATCTAATCCTTGTTGGAAAGGCTATCACCCTGTAGGTACTAAAAAGAAAGGCGGCAAGACTGTTCCTAACTGTGTGCCCAACGAAGGTGTGGCGGAAGCAACTCCTCGTCACTTTGGTCCCAAAGGTGCTGGCACAGAATTAGCTAGGCAAATTCGTGCAAACGGTGAGTTAGATCGTAACAAACAACCAAAGCCAACAGGCATTCCTAAAAAGAATGAGTTCAACATTACTGAACCTAAAGCCAAGATTCAAGTTAAGAAAGACAAAGGTGTGGCGGAAGCTGTTCCGGTTATATCCGGTGGGGTTGATCCTAAAATTCAGTTCTTACAGCCAACAATCCAGTTTGCCGAAAAACTGGGATATCGAGTAACACTAAATCCACAAGGTCGTGTAGTGGCAAAGTTGGTTAATAAGCAACTGGGTCACACGGTTCATATTGGAAAGTTTCATCCAAGCGGAAAAGGATTTGAAGTTAGTATGGCGGACAATTTAGACTGGCAAACTAATGCGTGGTCGGCTAAAGAATTAGCACGAGACTTTAAGGAATGGTATAAACGAGCAGTCAAAGATCAAGATTTCAACAATGGCTACAGCGAAAAACCTCAACTTGAACAACAAGGTGTGGCGGAGGGTGAGTGGAGTAATGTTATCCATACCACTGATAGGTCTGCTGAAAAGGCTCAGCGTGAACAAGAACATAAAAAGCAAGCTGGCCTTGCCGCAAAGGTTCTTAAAAATCACTCCCAAGCACTTGACCCTAAAGAAATAGATTTACTAACAAGATATAACCTTCACCATAGAGGCAAACCTGGTGTTAGACTTGACAACTACGATGTTAAACAAGCACAACAATTGATTCAGAATGTGTTGAGATTTAACGAGCAAGGTGTAGCGGAAGACTGGAACAAAGTTAATCATCACGATCATACAGACGGGCTAAGTCAAAAAGCTGTTAATGCTTATCGTCATGAGCATCCAGGTAGCAAACTACAAACAGCAGTAACTACTAAACCTAGTAAATTAAAATCAGGCTCAAAAGATGCTAAACGCCGTAAGAGTTTTTGTGCTCGCATGTCAGGCAACAAAGGTCCTATGAAAGATGAAAAGGGACGCCCAACACCTAAAGCAAAAGCTCTACACAGATGGAATTGCGAATGAGAGCCAGCGAGTTTACAGAAAACTTTGCCAATGGAAAACATCCAGAAGACAAAGGCGATAGTAAACGTTATCATGTACCAACTAAAGCCAGTGTAAGTAGTTTACGCAAATTTGCTAAAGGACACAGTGGACGTGCGGCACAGTTAGCGCATTGGATGGCTAATATGAAATCAGGACATAAAAAATGAAAAGATTATTATTGATAGCAGTAGTAGCACTTAGTGGTTGTAGTACAATAATGGAACAGATACCTAGTCGTTGGGATGCCAATCAAAGTATAATTGTTACAGACATGCAACAAATGACTCGTCATATTGATTGCACAGCAGATTTAAAACCTCAGCTACATGATTTGTTTACAAAAGTAGAATGGTATGATATCTATGCTACAACTAAAGGCACACACGACATGGCCAAGTTAGATCAAGTAATGCTAACAACAATTAAAGAGTTTCAAGAAAGAACAGACAAAGGACCAGTTAGTCCAATGTACTGTGATATGAAAAAGAAAGTGTTAGTACAACAAGCTGACATAATCGCAAAAACCGTACAAGGGAGATTCTAATGAGCGATCAATTAATAGCAGTAGCAGGCAGTGGAGACCAATGGGCCGCAGAACGTGCTCAATATGCACTACAAGTGCATGATGCTGTAGTTAATGGACAAATAAGCAAAGAAGAAGCTTCTGAAGTATTGCAAGATATGATTAACACACAACAACTGCAAGAACAAGCACAAGCGGATCAAGTCAAAGCCGCTTTGTTCTTTGGTATTACACAGTTAATCAGTATGTACGCTTAAACACATCAACTAGGGCTTGTACCAAGTCCTCAATCATACCATCATCATGAAACGGAGTAGGTGCAAAACGTAACCGCTCCGTTCCCACATCAACTGTTGGAAAATTTATGGGCTGGCAGTAAATATTGTAGTCATTTAGTAATGCATCGCTCATTGCTTTAGCCTTTTTAGCATCACCTACTAACACAGGTACAATGTGACTAGTACTGCATTCCATAACAGGAATTCCTGCTACTTTTAATCTATGCTTTAGTTTACGAGCACGATCTTGATGCTTGTCTCTAACTTCAGGATGATCCTTTAACCATTTAATAGCGGCTAGTGCTCCGCTACAAGTTACAGGACTCATTGATGTTGTAAAAATAAACCCTGCGGCAATTGAACGAATAGCATCTGCAACTATAGCATCACATGCTACATATCCGCCTTGTACGCCAAATGCTTTACCTAGTGTTCCATTGATAAAATCTATCTCTGATTCTAGTCCTAGATCTTCTACTTTTCCGCCACCATGCGGGCCGTACAAGCCTACAGCGTGTACTTCATCTATGTAAGTTATAGCTTTATATTTTTTAGCTAACTTGCATATTTCTTTAATATGCCCAACATCGCCATCCATTGAGTATACTGATTCAAATACAACGCATGGAGTCTTACCTTGCCCAAAACTAATTTTAAGTTTTTGTTCTAGATCATCTAAGTCATTATGTTTAAAGATAACTTTATCTGCACCACTATGACTGATACCTACAATAATTGAATTGTGATTATTAGCATCTGAGATATATTCTATATTAGGTATAATCTTTTTAAGAGCAATAAGTGTCCATTCGTTGGCCACATAAGCAGAGCTGAATAGCACAGCTCGTTCTTTTTTGTGTAAAGTAGCAAGCTCGTGTTCTAGAGCTTTGTGATAATGACTAGTACCACCAATATTGCGTGTGCCGCCTGAACCCGATCCTGTATGGTCCAGAGCTGTATGCATAGCATCTAGTACAACTTTGTTCTGACCCATACCTAAATAGTCGTTTGAACACCAATTAACAATAGTTTTAATATTGTACGGGCCGTACCAAATGGCACTTGGAAACTTGCCTGTTTCGCGCACAATGTCGTTAAAAACACGGTATTTGCCGTTGTCTTTTAGTTCTTGTATAAGTTTTTCAAAAGGTTCTTTGTTTATCATAGTAACGTATTTAACGTATAAATACACATAGGAAACAACAATGTGGCGTACTAGCGCATGTCATCGAGTACTAGTTAAGGAGAAAATATGTCATTAAACCCAATCACAGGGCATCACGAATCTAGTGCAATGCCACAACGAGTACGCGATGTACTTGGACGCTTAAAAGTATCACTACATCAAAACATTTACGAAGCTGACTTTGAATACGGTCCACAACCACTACGCTGGGAACAGTTAACAGCAGGTGCAGGTGCGATACTTCAAGTACCTAGTTCAGGCGGTGTACGTATGCGTGTTACTAACGCACAAGGCGATATTACAGTTCGTCAGTCACGTCCTTATCACAGATATCAACCAGGTAAGACCATGTTCATGGCAACGGCTGTTAACTTAGGTACAGCATTATCGGGTAACGTACAGCGTGTTGGATTCTTCGATGATTCAAACGGTGCTTTCTTTGAACAAGGACAGCCAACAGCAACCAACCCATACGGTATGTATGTTGTTGTTCGTACAGACGTAGGCGGTACACTAACAGAACATCGTGTGGGATTAGACAGTTGGAACGGAGATATAACTAATGTTCGTCAACTGGACTTTAGTCGTATTCAAATGTTCTGGATGGAATATGCATGGTATGGTGCCGGTGTAACACGTTTTGGATTTTATATCAACGGTGAACCATTCATTGCACACCAAGTAGGTTGGGGTAACTTACAATTAAACTTAGGTACACAAGCTCCGCAACAAAACCCTTGGGCACGTACAGGTAACTTGCCAGTACGCTACGAACAGCGTAACCTAGCAGGTACTACACAAACTAACGACATGTATCACTATGGTGTGTCAGTAGTTGTTGAAGGTCGTACAGATGACCAACGTGGTTTTACATATTCATATGGTTTACCAAACACTGTACAAGTTCGTTCAGTAAGCTCAAGCACTAATCGTTATCCATTGCTAACAGTGCGTGGACGTCAGTTAGGTACACAAGAATACGGCACAGTATATGCATCAACAACTGGTAATGCTATTACATCGATTGGCTCTGCAAGTACATCAGTATTTGTTGGTAGCATTACAGGTACAACATTAACAGTCTCTAGCACAACTAGCGGAACTATTGCTATTGGACAACAGTTAACTGGTACAGGCATTGCATGGGGCACATTCATCACTGCTGGTAGTGGCTCAACATGGACTGTAAGCAGTTATCAAACAGTTCCAGCAGGCACAACATTTAACGGATATGCCGTTACAATTACATTCCCAGCCGCTACATTTACCAGCGGACAGTTTAATGGACGTATGATATTTTTCCCAGGACAAGGTGGAACAGGTGCAGATAAGAACGGTATCGTTGCACGTATCCTTGCTACAAATACTAACTCATTAATCATTACTGATCCAGTAACTGGTGGAGCATTGACTAGTACGCCAACTGTAGCCTCACAAGTTACACCAACTGCAAGTGCAGGTACTACAGGTGGTTATACATTTACAGTTTCAAATGCTAGCGGTATTACTGCTGGTATGGGAGTAACTGGTACAGGTATTCCTACAGGCAGTATTGTAACAGGTGTAAGTGGTACAACTATCACAATCAACCAAGCACTAACAGCTAACAGTTCAGGTACTGCTACATTTAATACAGGTTACTGTATTGGATTGATTAACCGTGGACAACTACTGCCTAAGCGTTTAATGATTTCATCAGACACACGTTGCGTGGTTGAATTAATTTCAGGCAGTATCAGTAACCCAAGTGTAATAACTGGTGCTAACTTTGTTCCAATGGCATCGATTGGATCTAGTAACAGTTTTGCTGAACGCGATGCAATTGGTACAGTTATTACAGGCGGTGAAGTTGTGTTTGCCTTTACATTGGCAGCAGGTTCAGGCTTACAAGATATTGACTTGAGCTACTTCTTTCCCTTGTATAACAATATTAGAGGATCACAAATTGATCAACTAACACTGGCAATTAGTACAGTAAGTGGTACTACTTCAGTGGTTGGTGGACACTTAATCTGTCAAGAGGCTATGAGTTAATATGAAAATAGCAGATATTCTACGCAAAGTAGCAGACAAAATGGACGCTGAAGCAGGTGCCGACGAGCATCTAGGCGGAGAAATTGATCCTGCTAGTCATGTTCCACAAGAGCACGACAATCCAACAACTATGATTCCTCCATTACAACAAAAGCTAGAACTGCTTAAAAAGGCCGCTGGCGAAGACAATGCTTTTGATGCACAAGATGAATTGACACATGATGGAGAACATGACGAGCTAGATGATATCAAGCGTATTGCAGGACTAACTGTAATGATTGATGGCCCTCAGGGCGAGATGGGTTAATTAGATGGCTAATCATATTGGTAAGATTAGTGCCGCTCGTAGTGTAGCCTACATCAACTTCATCAACGCACAATAAATACAACATGAAAGCAAGAGAAATACTAACCGAAAGCCTAAGCAAACAAGACACTTACGCAATCCTACACGATTTTGTAAAGTTTGCCGCCCGCCATTTAGAACTTAAATCTTTACCAAAGTTTGAATTTGTATTTGATAACAAACGTTCGGTAGAACACAAGAGCTTTGGTGGATATATGCCCGGCGCAGAACATATTACTATTACTGTAAAGAATCGCCATATCAATGATGTGTGCCGTACACTAGCACACGAAATGGTACACTACTCACAAGACTTAAAAGATGAGTTAGAAGATGACGATGCAGGTGCTACTGGTAGCCCACAAGAAAATGAAGCCAATGCCAAAGCGGCTGTCATTATGCGTAACTGGGGCAAGCGACATCCAGAGTATTTTGAAAAAGAATCAATAGCATAAAGAAAAAGCACCCGAAGGTGCTAGTGAATGTTACGCTATTTTAGCAAATAATCCATTAACTGACTATCTTCTTGTTCTGATAAATACTATTATAAACATACTCTGCTTTTAGCACTCTCATTGTATGCCCGTTAAGGATATTACAATGACTACTAGGAAATTAGATACAAAAGCAATAGCGACTTTGTACGCTAATTACATAGGTAGGCGAGGCGAAATATTCTATGATTCAGACACAACTACACTGAGACTAAGTGACGGTGTTACACCCGGTGGTGTCAACATGCTTGGTGT
>Ga0214192_1002036_pt1 | contig 10767 bp, 8 predicted proteins | sample TroBogEpilimnion_44_FD_153030 | JGI IMG/M metagenome (GOLD analysis project Ga0214192, IMG submission 153030) | Freshwater microbial communities from Trout Bog Lake, WI - 29JUL2008 epilimnion | ecosystem: Environmental > Aquatic > Freshwater > Lake > Epilimnion/Euphotic zone | place: Trout Bog... | reverse complement strand
GTCGTCTTGCACGATCGAAAGGCCGGGACCCTCGTAGCGATACGAGGCCCACGGGTTATCGCCGTAGATCGCCTGAGTCGAGGCGCTCGTCGGGCTGAGGTATTGGTACTGCCGGTTGTAGGCGTAAAGGATTCCGTCGGGTCCTTGGAAGATAATTCCGGGCTCCGTCTCGGTGAGCGTCTGCATGTAGTTGAGGCCCGAGGTCGTGGTGAGGGTGTTCGTCTCTCCGTAGAGCTGCGTCTTGAATGGGTATGGAACCGACAGCACGACCGTCGGGTCGATCCCGAGGACGGCGAGCGCCTTGTTGAGCCGTCCTGCGGTGTAGTCGCCGTTGGCCGCTCCGATCTCCGACGTCCTGAACCACTGGGCGTAGGCATAATGCGATGCCGCCGTGGCTCCGCTGATCGTCGAGCTGTAGAGAGCAATGTCTTGCATCGTGCCGGGCAGGGCGTTTGTCGGCTGACCGGGCAGCGGAAGCGATGGCACGGCGTCGCAGCCGAAGGCGATGCCGGACGGGTTGACGAAGTTCATGCTGCCGGCGGAGTCGGTGTTGATCGCTGGAGCGGCGAACGTCGAGTCGAGGACTCCGTCGATGTAGAGGTTGACGACGCTGGCGGCGAACGTGCAGGCGACGTAGTGCCACTGACCGTCCATGAGGTTCGTCGCCGTCGACTGGCCGTATGGAAGGTAGTACGAGCCGCTCCAGTTGCCCGAGGTGTTGGACCCGCCTGATGACGAGTAGGTCCCGAACGAGATGCAGCCGGTCCGGATCGACGGCTGGAGGCTGGAGGCCGGTCCGGCTCCGGTCGTGTCGATCGCCGCTCCTACTCGGAGGTTGAACTGTCCCGCCGCAGTCGAGGCGGAGAAGAGCGTGTACGTCCCCGGGTAGGTCGTCAGGACGTCGTTCGTGCTGTTCGAGGTCGTGGCGTTCGAGATGACGATGTCTTCGGCGAGGGGCAGCACGTTCTCGACGACGTAGGTCGAGGCCGGGATCCCGCTGCCGCTGATGACCGAGCCGAACGGGAACTGCGCCGTCTGCCCGCTCGACAGGAGGATGACCTGCGAGTTGCCGGTGACGGTTGCGACGTTGACGGTCCCGTAGGGAGTCCCGGACGTCCCGTTCGAGTTGCCGGTGTATTGGAACCACGTCTCGAACGACCACGCCGAGGCGGAGGCGAGCGGAGCGACGACGCTGGCGGATGGTCGAGCCGAGGCCGAGTAGCCGAAGTTGTTCACGCCGATGATGCCGCCGTTGCCCGTCTTGCTCCCGTTGGTCAGGTCGAGTGCGGTGTTGGCGTCTGCAAGCAGAAAGCCGGTGGCTCCGTACTTCGGGAGACCCGCTGGTCCGGCGAGCAGCGTCATGGTGTTGCCGTAGCCGGACGAGTCGGTGACCGACGTCTGTCCGTACATGTCTCCGAGCCGGTAGTAGGCGACGGGTGCTGCGGCGAGGACCTGCTGAGCGTAGATGCTGTTGGTGAGGTACTTGAGCGCCATGATGGTGAGAAGATCGTTGGCGGCGATCGAGACCTCGGCGTTGACGGGGTCGTTGACGGTCGGCGTGATCGAGGAGAGGTAGCCGTAGAAGATCGGGTACGTGATGCCGTTCCACGCTGCGGTCACTCGCATCGGGTTCATCGGCTTGAGACCGCTTCCTCCGTTGTAGAGGAACGAGCCCGAGGCTCCGGTCGTGCCGGCGTTCGACGTCACGAGCGAGACGACGTACATGCCGACCGAGGCCGAACTCGTCCAACTGTCCGTGACGGTGCCGTTGGTAATCGAGGAGTTGGTCGTCGACCAGTAGGAGAGACCTCCGCTCGAACTCGCCGTCGGCGCTGTCGGGGACGACCAGAACGTCGAACCGAATGATGTCGTGGCCGAGATGGTGTTGCCGGACTGTTGTGTGGCGATGGCGATGATGGCCGAGTTGGCGACGGCGTTCACTCCGATCGCTCCGGACGAAACGCTCGTGCCGGGGCGGACGGTGAACAGGCCGTTGATGTTGTCCACGCCTCCGTTGTTCGTCGTGTCGACTCCTGTCCACTCTGACCAGATTGCCTTCATGCCGCTCGAGGAGTTGGTCATCGTGATCGTCGCCGAGATGTCGGTGCTCGTGGCGATCTTCGTGTAGAGGCCCATGTTGAGCGTTGGGTTGTAATCTCGCAGGGTCCAGAGGCCGCCGTTCGGCGAAGTGACCGTCTGCGTCTGGTTGGCCGACGGGGAGCCTTGCGCCACGAGGACGAGCAGGTGGCCCGGTGTCGGACGGGTTGTCGGGCGTACGGTGAACGAGGTCGCAACTGAGCCCGAGGTCAGGAACGTGCGGCTACCTGTGACCTCGGTTGGGAAGGTTCCAGCGACGCTCGCTGTCGGCATGTTCCACGGGTTGAAGGATCCGTCACGGTTGTTGAAGGTGAACTGACCGCTGGTCGATTGCACCCGATCGAGCTCGTGCTGGCGTCCGAGCGGTCCGAGTGTCATGTCGATGGCGTACTTCGTGATGTTGGTCCACACGCCTCGCCCTTGGAGCGGTGTGAGGTAGGCCGTCGTCGTGCTCATCTGGACCAGCGTCTCTGGGAACTGGAACCTCGGGTTCGGCCCTGCGACGCCGGGGACGAAGCAGGCTGCGGCCACCGCCCATGTCGAGGCTCCTGCGAGTGTCCACGTCGGTGTTGAGACCGAAGCCGTGGCTGACGCCTGCACGAGGTAGGCCGATGAGTATGCGCTGACCGGCGTGAGCGGCGTGTAGCCAGCTGGAAGCGTGGTGGCCACGGATCCTCCACTCGTCGCCATGGCTGCGACGAAGAGCTCGCCGGTCGTGCGAGGCGTGATCACCGTTGCGGCTGCCGACGTTGAGGTGCCGAAGTTAGCCGTCGACTGGTCGAGCGGGTCGACGTACCACACGCCCGAGAACTCTGCGATGTTCACCGTGGCGTTGGCGCTGGTCGAGCTCATCGTCGTGTAGACGGTCGTGCTCCCGGACACGATTCCTCGGCTCATCCAAATCTCGGCGTTGCCTCCTGTCGATGCGGCATTCGATACTCGAATCCACGGGTTGCCTCGGGAGTCGTCGATTGAGGCGACCGTAGCTCCCGGTCCCATCATGATCGTGGCGATGAGGGTGTTGCCGTTGCCCGTGCTCGAGGTCAGCGATGAGATGACGACGCTGGACCCAGCCGTCTGTGCGACCGTTGTGTTCTGCACTTGAGCGATTGCCATGCGGTTCCCTCTTTAGCGTGAGATGGCGTTGGTATTGATTCCGGTGGCGGCTCCGGTCTGCGAGCCTCCGCTGTATTGGCCGAGCACGGTGCCGGTCGATCGGGCTCCTCGAAGTTGATACTGCGTGACGGTCTGAGCGATCGTCTGGCCGTTGATCTGGATCGGCGTCGTGACTTGGAGGACGGTCGTGCCGCCTGCTCCTGTCGACGAGCGAGCGGCGAGCGGCGAGACTCCGCCTCCCGAGCCCGACAGCGACAGGGACCCGCTGAGCGGGCCGCCGAGGAGCGAGTCCGTGACGCCCTTCATCGAGTCGCCGACCTTACCGCTGCCTGACTTGATGCCGTTGGCAAGGCCCTCCATGAGGTGCTCGCCGTACTCATGAAACACTCGGGACGGAGAGAAGATGCTGAGGACGTCCGTGAAGGCGTGCATGATGCCGTGACCGACATCCTTGATCGTGTCCCACACGGCACCCGCTCCCTTCTTGATGCCGTTGATGAGCCCGTCGAGGATCCTCTTGCCAATGTCGAGCAGCCACGTTCCGGCGTCGGCGAGGAGGTTGAGGATGTCCTGACCGAGCCCGGTGAACCAGTTCCATACCGCCGTGGCTCCCTTGACGATCCCGTTCCAGAGTCCCTTGAGCATCTTGATGCCGACGTCGAGGAGCCATAACTCGGCTCCTCCGACGTACTTGAGGATGAATTGCCAGAGGTCATTGAACCATGACCACACCGCCTCGGCTCCGGCGACGATGCCGTTGTAGAGGCCGGTCAGGATGTCGTTGCCGATCCCGGCGAGCCACGAGAGCGCTCCCTCGAAGATGCCCAAGATCCAACCGGGGATCTTGCCGAGGAAGCCGATCACGGAATTCCAGACCGCCATCACGTCGTGGAGGATCGTCCGCCAGTGGGAGACGAGGAACGCCACGAGCAGACCGATCGGTCCGGTAATGATGATGAAGATCGTCTCGATGATGACCTTGATGTGGTCCTTGATGAAGTCCCATGCGGCGACGACGGCGCCGACGATCGCTTGCCAGATTCCGTCGAGGAAGTGCCAGACGTCTTCGGCGATGCGCTTGACGAACGACCAGACCTCCTTCCAGTGAGTCGCCATCCAGATGATCGCTCCGACGAGGAGAGCGATCCCTGCGACGATGCCGAGGGTGGCTGCGTTCTCTGCGATGAATGCCGCCGTTGCCGATGCGATCATGACGAGGTTCTCGGCGACGAAGCCAGCGGCCATGGCGGCGTGCTCCGCTACGAACGTCGCCATGGCTGGGATCTGAGTGGCGAGCCAGTCGGCTGCGTACATGGTCCAGAGTGCGATGCTCTCGCCGACCGATGCCGTCTGCTCGACGACCCACCCTGCTCCGGCTGCGATCATCTTGCCGAAGTTGACGATCGACTCCGCCGTGGCTGTGGCGAGCGAAGCGAGGTAGGAGCCGATGGCCGTCACGAGGACGGTGCCGACGATCCCGGCGAGCGTGTAGAGCACCGGCTTGCAGTTCATCACCCAGTTGATGACGTCGCCGAGAGCCTTGCCGACGTTCTGGAGGATCGGGATCAGGGCTCCTCCGAGTTTGGTGAGGAGATCCTCGGCCGTTGCCTTCATCGTCTTGAACTCGACCGAGAGCGTCTTGGCCTGCTCCTCTGCGGCCTTGTGAGCGGCTCCCGTCTTGGCTGCGGCTGCGGCGTTCTTGTCGAACTCTTGTGAGCCCGCTCGGACGATCGGGAGCAGTTTGGCGGCGTTGCCTCCGAAGCCCATCGCCTTGAGCGTCGCCTCCGCCGTGGCGTCGCTCATGCCCTTGGTCTTGTCGTGCAGTTCGCCGATGATCTGGCTCATCGGCAGCAACTTGCCGTGAGAGTCGACGGTCTGGATCCCGAGTTTCTCCTGCGCCTGATACGCCGTGTGCGTGGCGTCGGCTGCCTTCTTGTACGCTTCCCACAGGGTCTGCTGGTCGATCGTGAGGCCCTTCGTGGCCTTCGAGACTGCGGTGGCGCTGATGTTGCCCTTGAGGTACTCGGCGGCGAGACTCCGCAGCGACGGAGAGAGGTCCGCCTGTGCGATGGCGAGGTCACGGTGCGCCTTGACGACCTGCTCGGTTGGCTTGAGGAAGTTCTGGAACGAGCCGGTGAGGACGGTCATCGCTTGACGCCCGGTGATGCCGTGGTTCGTGAGGTCGAGCAGCAGACCGCCGACGTCAGACAGAGGCGGTGTAAGGGCTCCCAACCGAGTCTTGATCTTCTCTAACTGACCAGCAGTCGACTGAATGCTCGAGCCGGTGGCGTTGCTGACGTTGAGCAGCACGTCAGTCAGAGCAGAAGCCTCTTTCGTCGGCGTGTGATACGCCTGCATCGCTCCGGCGACTGCCTTCGTTGCTTCACCGAGACTGATCTGCTTCGCCGTCGCCAACTCGTCGGACGCCGACATAAACTCCATCGCCTGCTTGCGATCGAGAGCGGCTCCCTCGGCGGACTTCAACTGACCAGCGACCGATGCGTAGGCGGACGCCATCTCGGTCGCTGAGAACTCGCTCTTCCCGGCGGTGTCGAGGAACGCCTGCGAGATCGAGGCGGCGGCGGCGACCGATGTGTCGGAGGCGACGGAGATGGCGGTCGTCGAGGACTCCATCTGCCTTGCGAGGTTGAAGCCTTCGGCGGCGGCTCCGACGAACCCGGCGGCGAGCCCGATCGTGGCTGCTTTGCCGACGCCTTGCATCTTGCCGAAGAGGCCGGTCGACTTGGTCTCGAGCTCACCTGATGCTTCGTGCGCTTTATGTAGCCCTTCGGTCAGCGGTCCGAGCGGAACGCCCGTCATGGACGAGAGCTTGCTCAGGCTGGCCGTGAGGCCCTTCATGAACTTGCTGCCGGACTCCTGTCCCTTCTTCTCGAGGTCCTCCTCCATCTTCGTGGTGCCCTTTTCGACACCTCCGGCGAGGCCGGATCCTGCGGCCTCTCCGAGCGTCGCCGAGTCGACGGCAAACGCTCCCATCTCACCCTTGGCGGTTTCGAGAGAGGCGACGAACTCGCTGGTGTTGGCGAGGAGCGTTGCGACGACTGGTTCGAGGACTGGCATCGGTTACGGCCTTTCGAGGACGGCGTTCCAGCGAGCGAGGAAGATTCTCGGCAGCTCGGGGATCGCCTTCTTTACGGCTGGTCCGAGGTACGGGTATGCGGGCTGCTTGTAGGTGCGGAGCGCTGAGTCTTGTCCGGTGAAGCCGAGCTCGATGCGGCGTCCGTATTCCATGGTGGGGGCGACGCTCTGCTGCCAGATTCCTCGGCTGGCGTGGTAGGGCTGACTGGGGAACCGACCGATCGATCGCTTCAGCGCTTCGGTGACGGCGTACGGGCGAGGGTCGTCTGGGATCGGGCGAGGTGTGCCGAGCGGGTGCTGTCCTGCGAAGCCCTGCTTGGCGTTGCGCTCGATGAGGCTGGCGCCGTCACGGACGGCGATCTTCGTGGCTGTCTCGATCGCTTCGATGAGCGCATCGATGCTGTCGATGAAGCCTTTCACTCCGTCGATCCGGAACTCCTCTGCCATGCCTCACCTCTCTTGAGCTTGCTCTATCTCCCGCTTGACTTCGTTGTACGTGTCGTCGATTTTGAGGAGCCACATCGACTCCTTGTATGGCCGCTCCTCGTACTCGGCGATCGAGCAGCCGAAGAGCTTGCAGTACCTGTACGCCTGATATAACTCTTCGATCTCCGGGTCGAGTGGCTCGAGCAGGAGGCCGCCCTTCAGCGCCGCCCTTAGCTGCTTGAGGCGGCGATAGCCGCTTTTGGGTCCGCTGCTCCGTCCATCTCGAAGTTGTCCGACAGGTTGATGTTGATGGCCGCCACCGTCAGCGGAACGTAGATCGGACGGGGCAGGTCGTCGACCTCATCGACCGTGGTCGGGAGCTCTCGATCGATGGTCCACGACCGCAGCCGGGTGACGACGCACTGGCGCTGGAAGAGGTCGATCGTGTCGGCCTCGTCATCGGTCATGTCGACGAAGGCGCTCCACGTCGTCGGGTCGTTCTCGTCGAAGCCGATGCTCTGGAGGCGCTGGGCGATTCCCATGGCGACTCGGGCTGCTCGGCGAAGCGCCTTGACCTCTTTGTTCGTCATGTCGACGTCGTCTTTGAGGACTGCGCTGTGGCCGTCTGGGAGTTGGATCGTGGTGCTCATGCGGGGTCCTTTGTTCGGAGGGGTGGTCTACTTGCGGGTGCTGCGGAAGTTGCTGGTCTCGACTTGATGGATGGCGATCAGCCAGTCGACTGCCTGCGGGTAGTTGCGATCGAGCTCGACGAAGTCCTCGTGCGAGGTGCCGGTGAAGATTTTGCGGTACGTGTATTCCCGGAGGTAGTTCAGCGCCTCGGGGCAGTCGGTTAGGTCCTCCGCCGGGGCGACCTCTGATCGCAGGTAAGCGGCGAGGCGCCGGATCTGCGAGAAGGGTGACTGCGGCGCCGGGTCCGGGCGGAAGTCAACCTTGGCTTCGGTCCTGCGGCTGAACAGCTGTGAGTGGTTCATGGCGTCCCTTTGTTTGAGGAGCTGCGGCGGGCTAGTAGGCCGATGACGTGCCGTTCGTGACGACTGTCTTGATCGGGGCGTAGCCACCGTTGACGGCGTCCGTTGTGTTGGCGACGGCGACGAAGTTGGCGGTGAGGGCGATGTATGCCTTGCCCTGATCGATCTGCGGCGCCTCGAGCTGGACTGCGGACATCTGCAGAAGCACGTTGTATCCGGTCACCGGGTCCGTCATTGAAACAAGGACCTGCTGCTGGTTGCGGGTGAGGGCGCTGGCGTAGAAGGTCTCGCCGTTCTCGACCACGAATGCGAACTTGCCTTCGACCGTGATCGGCCCTTGGAAGTTCGAGTACGGTGCCTGCGCTCCGAGGGTGTGGATCGAGGTGGTGTTGCGCTTGATGGACACTTCGAACGACTCGATGACGGCGACCGATGCTCCACCGATCGAGGCTGCGCAGTTCCACGAGGGCACGAGGTGCTGTGTGGACTCGTTCGCTGCCACCGAGGCCACGACCGATGCGGCGTTGCCGATGAAGGAGAAGGTCGTCTCGACCGCTGCGTCGACTGAAACTGCGATCGAGAGGTCGGTCAGGCGAGCTGCGCTGATCTGGTACGGGGCGTCCACCGAGTTGTTGACGATCGTGTAGGACGGCGCCTGCGACCCGGTGCTCGGGACGTTGGCGACGCCGATCGTGTGCGTCCACTTGCTCGGTCCGACAGATGCGACGGTGTCCGTCGAGCCGAGCGCTGCTCGAAGGAGGTTCGGGTAGACGTCGGCGTAAAGGTAAACCTTGGCGTCGTACATTCCCTTGGTCACGCCGGGGACCTGATCGTAGTGCATGACGGGGGATCCTCGGAAGGAGCTGTCGTCGAGCCACGTGACTTCGGTGACGACCTTCGGGCTGTCCACTGGCGTGAAGGTCGAGATGGCAACTGGAGTGCCGTAGGTGGTCTCCGGTGCGAGCCCGAAGTATGAGTTGGCGGTCATCAACGGCATGGGTTATTTCTCCTCTGGGTCGAGGGTGGCGACCGACGTCTTGTTCGACTCCGGCTCCACCTCGATGGCGGCTTGCGTTTCGGTCTCCGCCTCGCTGGCGGGCTTCTTCTTCGTGGCGATTATCAGTTCGAGGAGCGGGTGCGTCACCGGCTCGTCTAGCTCGATCTCGTCGCCATGATTCGGGACCCACGTCTCGCCGTCTTGTTGCAGCGAAATGAAGACCGTGGGCTCGTCGCCACTGTAACTGTATCGGGGGGGCATAATCAACCTCCTAGGTGTTGAGCACTTCGCAGACCGTGACTCTCACGATCGCTTGGAACAGCATCACGCCGCCGTTGACGGTTTTCGGGACCGGGTATTCGATGCGGATGTCGGGTCCTCCGTTGACGCCTCCCTCTCCCCACTGGAAGATGACGCTCGGGTCTCCGGCGTTGCGGTCCGCCTCGATGGCTGCCGTGAGCGAATCGATGAACAGGTCGAAGGCTGCCTGTCCCGATGCGGCGTCGGCGAGGTCGCTTTTCAGGACGCACAAGAGCGAGAGGCCGTATGGCCGGAACTTGCGTCCGTCGTGTGGGCCGCCGAGGGCGATGCGGGTCTCGTCTTGGTTCTCGATGAACATATACATGACTGCGCCGACGCCCGTGCCCGGCGGGACGAAGTTGAAAAGGTCGCTCTCGTTGGCCACCTTCGGGAGCGCCGGGTAGACGCTGCCGAGGTAGGTGATGCCCGACGCCGCTGGGTCGAGGTAGGCGTAGAGGGCATTGCGGACTTCGGTCTTGGGCATCTCAGTAGCCCACGAAGATTTGCTTGAACGGGTTGAGCAGGAGCTCGGCCTGATCCCAGTCGGCTCCGCTGTTCTGCGAGTGGCCGCTCTGGGTTCGAGTGACCTGTCCGATGTCTTGGACGACGAGCGCTCCCGATCCCCGCTGCTTGATGAATGCGGTCGTGAGGAGGATGGCCGCCTGCTTGATCGCTGGCGGTATGTTGGTCACGGTTGCCGTCGCCGGATGCGAGTACGAGAGCGGGCTCACGAGCGGAACGGTTGCCGTGCCGGGCACGTACGAGGAGGCGACCTGAATGACCTCGTCATTCGGCATGTCGTAAAGCGTGAGGCTCGTGCCGGGGTAGATGCCGGTCACGACGCTCGGCGTGATCGAGGTGGCGCCTGCGGACACCGATGCGGCGAGCTGCGAGATCGGCCAGCCGTTTGTGTAGGTCCACTGGCAGAAGTATTGGCCCGGCCCGATGCCGTAGGTCGAGTTGACGTTCCACGTCACCACGCCGCTCGGCTGGACGACGAACTGCTGCGGCTCGATCCAGATGTTGCCCGCTGGCGTGATCGAAGCGGCTGCGGCTCCGAAGCCACCTTGGATGTCGCCGTAGCCGTAGACCTGCGTCTGGACCGCCGAGTACGAGAAGGCGTCGACCGAGAGGATCGGCCAGTACTTTGGGTGCACGACGAGCTGCCCTGATCGGTTTCCCCACACTCGTCCGTTCTCGACGTTCTGCGTGGCTGCGAGCGTTCCCCATGCGCCGCAGGTGTATTGGTCGATCCATGACGACGCTCTGCCAATGACCTCTTGGAGCGCCTGCATTTGCACTTGCTCATTACCACCGGCGATCAGGTTGCTGATGTCCATGGCTGTTGGAGCGTTCTGGTACTCCACGACACTGATGTAGGGCGTGCGCTGTGTGTATGAGGTGTCGTATGCGGCGTATGCGCTGTTGGTCATGCTGCTCCTTTAGACGTGTCGCTGATAGTTCAGGGCACTAGTACCAAATCTCGATGATGCCCTTGGCGCCAGCACCGCCATTGCCGCCGCTGCCGGCAGCGCCAGCGTCGTAGGAACCGGCACCACCACCGCCACCACCACAACCGGGTGTAGTTGCAGTAGTGCCGGTGCCACCAAGCAAAGTTGATGAAAGTGAAGGTGCTGCCGAAGGCACAACTAGAGCACTTGTAGCAACAGTCGATGCGTTACCTCCACCGCCACCTTTGGTGGTTGTTGCGTTGCCACCACCAGCGCCGCCAACGACACCTTGCAT
>Ga0214192_1002035_pt1 | contig 10767 bp, 9 predicted proteins | sample TroBogEpilimnion_44_FD_153030 | JGI IMG/M metagenome (GOLD analysis project Ga0214192, IMG submission 153030) | Freshwater microbial communities from Trout Bog Lake, WI - 29JUL2008 epilimnion | ecosystem: Environmental > Aquatic > Freshwater > Lake > Epilimnion/Euphotic zone | place: Trout Bog... | reverse complement strand
TGAAGTATCAAAACTATTATCAGCTTATTCAAAAGCCATTCAATTAAACAATGCTATTTAATATGATATTACACAAAATAATTACCAATAAACAGAACCTTCTATTCTGTATTCCTCCTGACTCCTTGTATTCTGTATTTCTCCTCACTCCCTGTATTTCTCCTGACTCCTATCTCCTAACTCCTATCTCCCTGCTCTATGTTTAATCTAAACAATCTTACACGAAACAATATCAAGAGCCTAACTCCATATTCATCAGCAAGAGATGAGTTTAAGGGAGACGCCTCCGTCTTTCTGGATGCTAACGAAAATAGCCTTGGTTCTCCATTGATGAAATGGTACAACCGCTATCCCGATCCTTATCAATGGAAGTTAAAAGAGGCTATCCGAAACGTAAAAGGGATTGCAGTAGAAAACATTTTTCTGGGCAATGGTAGCGACGAATGTATAGATCTTTTATATCGTTGTTTTTGCAATCCTGGCAAGGACAATATCATTATTTGTCCGCCCACATATGGCATGTATGAAGTAAGTGCGAATATCAATGATGTTGAAATTAGAAAGGCACCATTGATGGAAGATTTTCAACTCGATTTAATTCATCTCGAGAATCTTATTGATGCCAGCACAAAAATCATTTGGGTATGTTCTCCCAATAATCCTACGGGCAATTCCATCCATCATCATGATATAGAAATGCTTTTGAATAATTTTGATGGATTGGTGGTAGTAGATGAAGCTTATATCAACTTCGCCCGTCAGAAATCTTTTGTAAGTTTATTGGAAGAGTACCCCAACTTAGTGGTACTACAAACTTTCAGTAAAGCCTGGGGACTCGCAGCTTTAAGACTGGGCATGGCTTTTGCTTCCGCTGATATTATTACCAATTTAAATAACGTAAAACCTCCATATAACATTAATCAGGCTACACAAGAACTGGCTATTAAAGCATTGGAAGAAGTAGGACAGGTGAACGATATGATAAAGGAAATAGTAGCTATGAGAGATGCACTGACCGAGGTGTTTTCATCCTTTCCTTTTGTAGAAAAAGTATATCCTTCTGATGCTAACTTTCTGTTGGTTAAAATAAAAGAGGCACGTAAAGTGTACGAGTATTTATTAACCAAAGGCATTGTAGTTCGTGATAGAAGTAATGTAACGCTTTGTGATAGTTGCTTAAGAATTACCATTGGTACAGAAAAAGAAAATACGCTACTGGTAGATGCTTTGCTGGAGATGGAAGGGATTTAGTTTTGTTAATTAATCGTATTCCAACCCATCTGTATAGTTTATAATAAAAACCTAATGGTATTTGTTACAGTCTAAATAGTTTTAATCAAAAACCAGGTGGTTCATATTAATATCTTGATGGATTTTATTAAAATCCATCAAGTATTTTTGATAATCCTTACAGTTCAATCTCAAAACCAAATAGTTGACTCTAAAAACCTGTTGGTTTTTCTTCAAATCAATCTGGAATTAATAGAAAACCAGATAGTTTTATTCGGAAACCAGTTGGATTTTTGTAATAACCTTACAGTTATGCTTCTAATTCTTTTATTATAATAGAAATTTTAATCTATTTCAACACAGATCTTCCTATTACTATTCTCTGTACTTCACTGGTACCTTCATATATCTGCGTTATTTTAGCATCACGCATCATACGTTCTACATGATATTCTTTTACATATCCATAGCCTCCATGTATTTGTACTGCTTCGGTTGTAACCCACATAGCCGTTTCCGATGCGTATAGTTTTGCCATAGAAGCACTTAGGGTATAATCCTTTCCCTCGTCTTTTTCTATAGCAGCTTTTAAACACAACAATCTTGCAGCTTCTATCCTGGTAGCCATATCGGCTAGTTTAAACTGTATTGCCTGATGATTAAATAATGGTTGTCCAAAAGATTGACGATCTTTTGAATATTGTAAGGCTCTTTCATAAGCCCCCGAAGCTATACCTAATGCCTGCGATGCAATACCTATTCTACCGCCGCCCAAAGTTTTCATGGCTAGTTTAAATCCTTCCCCTTCTTTTCCAAGGCGATTTTGTTTGGGAACTTTTACATTAGTAAAATGAATAGTACAGGTATCGCTACCCCTTACACCCATTTTATTTTCTTTTGGTGCTACTTCTATTCCTTCCGAAAAACGATTTACAATTAACCAGTTCAACCCATTGGAACCTTTCTCCGGATTACTTTGAGCAATTACCATGTATACACTTGCAGTAGAGCCATTGGTAATCCAGTTTTTTGTACCATTCAATAAATAATAATCCCCTTTATCTTCTGCAGTTGTTTTCTGTGCAGTAGCATCGCTACCAGCTTCGGGCTCACTCAACAGAAAAGCACCAATAAATATCTCTCCATTCTTCTTTCCCTGTGCCAAAGGAACCAGAAACTCTTGCTTTTGTTCCTCTGTACCAAATATTTGTAGTCCCGATGTTACCAGACTATTATTTACACTCATTATCACTCCTACACTAGCATCCACTTTGCATATTTCTTCCATTGCCAGTACATAACTAACCGTATCAATTCCTGCTCCACCATATTCAGGGTTTATCATCATCCCCATAAAGCCAAGATCGGCAAGCATTGAAATCTGTTCTTTTGGAAATTGTTGTTTCTCATCTCTTTCAATAACACCCGGCAAACATTCATTTATTGCAAAGTCTTTAGCAGCTTGTTTTATCAACAATTGTTCTTCGGTAAAGTCGAAATACATAGTTAGTTCAATTTGATCGACAAATTAAAAGCATGGATACATATCACTAACGTTTGTTAGTAAATAAAAGGATAAATTAACTAGATAGAGCTCAAACGTTTGCGTAAGAAGCTTTAAAATATCTGTAAAAATGGAAAGCTAAAAATTAGCTTAAACAATAATATTTACTATATCTTTACCATCTCTATAATTTGAGCCATAATGAAATTTGAAGCAGTTACCATTAAAGACATAGCAAAAGAGTTGAACCTTTCAACCTCTACCGTTTCCAGAGCATTAAGGGACAGCTATGAAATTAGTGCTGAAACAAAAAAATTAGTAATAGAATATGCTGAAAAAATAAATTATCGTCCCAATCCAATAGCACTTAGTTTAAAAGAGAGACGAACAAGATCTTTGGGGATTATTGTTTGCGAAATTGCAAATAGTTTCTTCTCGCAAGTAATTGATGGAATGGAGTCAGTTGCACATAGCAGAGGATATAATGTTACATTTTTACAAAGCCATGAATCATTCGAAAAGGAAAAACTTAATTTAGAATATCTTGCTTCCAGATCTGTAGATGGTTTACTAATATCGGTTTCAACAGAAACGCAAGATTTTTCTCACCTTGTACAATTATCAAAAAGAGGATTGCCAATTGTATTTTTTGATAGAATAGTAGATGAAATAGATACACATAAAGTAATTGTAAATAATTATAAAGGAGTATATGATGCTATAAATCACCTAACAGAAAAAGGGTATAAAAAAATTGCATACATAGCAAACTCAGAACTCCTTACATTAACAAAAGACCGGTTAAATGGATATAAACAGGCATTATTCGATAAAAACATTCAAATAAATGATTCACTTATAAAGTATTGTTCTCATGGTGGGATGATTAATGACGAGGTGGAAAAAGTGCTAGATGAAATATTCGCATCAAAAATTAAACCCGATGCAATTTTTGCTTCTTCTGATAAACTTACAACTGGATGTTTGCATTATTTTAAAAAGCACAATATTAAAGTACCAGAAGATGTGGCTTTAGTTGGCTTTTCCAATAATGAAAACTCAGATTTATTCAATCCATCATTAACAGTAATCAAACAACCTGCTTTGGATATGGGAGAAATTGCTACAAACTATTTACTGGAATTGATTGAAAGCAAAAGACCAATTAAAGATTTTGAAACAAGAATTCTTGACACAGAATTGATTGTTAGAGAATCTGCTTAAAATATATGCACAACAAAAAAGCGGGATGAAATTTCATCCCGCTTTTTTATTTCTTTCCATCAAAGAATCCTAACTCTTTAAGAATGGGTTTTAATATAGATGTTACAATTTTTTTATTGATGTAAGCCTTATCGCTTTCTGTGTTTATTACAAAGAAATAAGGATGCTTATTTTCTTCTATCCAGCCCACTATCCAGCCTATTTGTTGATGCTTTTCGCTCATAGTAGTTCCTGTCTGATAGGCTAGTTGGTAATTTGCATTAGACTCCTTTACAAGTGTCTTCTTTACAATATTCTGAACTCTTTTCTGAAAAGGAAGTTGATTAAAATATACTTTCTCTATAAAACCAAGCGCTTCATCGGGAGTAATTTTCAAAGAGTTATTCATCCAGAAAGAATCAATATTCTTTATAGTTTTATTGCCATATTTAATACTGTCAATCCAGTACTTCATTTCTTTTTCTCCAATAGCCCTTGATAAGCTACTGAAGTATGGGTAAGAAGCGCTCTTTAAAGCGCTATCCAGAGAAATGCCAGAATAAATCTGATTGGAAGCTTTATCAATAGAATCCTGAGCAACAATTTTATTTTCATTTGGAATAATACCCTTCTGTAATCCTATTAATGAATTTAAAGTATTAAAAGTGGATGCTGGAGAATATGAGGAGTCTTTGTACCTGTTTAAATTATAGATAATAAAATTACTTTGACCATTATTATAAATTGCAAAAGTGCCACGTACAGCATTTTGTGTAAAGTACTTTTCGTAACCATTCTCTATTGTTACATTATTGGGAGAACAACTGAAAATTAAAATGGAAGAAATGATTAGTATAGAAATATATCGAAACATGAATAATTTATTTGAGTGTTTATAATATTACTTACCCCAGATAGAAGGATTTTCTCTCCAGGAAATAAGATTGTCTAACATTTTTTCTGAAATAATGTTTTTTTCAATAGCTGTTTTTACCAGTTGTTCATAATTACATAAGGAATGCTGAGAAACACCTGCGGCATCAAAAGCACTTACAGCTTCTTTAAATCCATAGTTAAATATGGAAACAATACCCAGTATTTCAAGCTCTTTTTGTTTCAGGGCATCTACTACTTTTATAGAACTTTTACCGGTAGAAATAAGGTCTTCAATAATGATAGTCTTTTGTTTAGCTATACATTGCCCTTCAATCTGATTACCCAAACCATGCTCTTTAGGAGTAGGTCTTACATATATAAAAGGAAGTTTTAACTGATCTGCTACTAAAGCGCCCCAGGCAATTCCTGCTGTTGCTACCCCTGCAATTAATTCAGTATCAGGAAATTGATCGAATATAAGATTGGAAAGTTCGCTCTTAATATGATCTCGGATAGTAGGGTAGGAAAGTATTTTTCTATTGTCGCAGTAAATAGGACTTTTCCATCCACTTGCCCAGGTATAAGGATTTTCAACGTTTAATTTTACTGCATCTATCTGTAGTAACTTTTCTGCTATAAATTGATTATTGTTTGCCATAAGTGCTGCAAAGTAATACCCGAAGTTGATACTGTTAATCAAAGGAACAAAAAAAGCCATTTACAGTTTATGTAAATGGCTTTCTTAATAGTAAGAAGTTATTATGCTACCTTTCTCTTAGCAAGTTTGCTTTTAAGATTTGCAGCTTTATTTTTATGAATAATTCCACGTTTAGCTAATTTGTCAATCATAGATTCAACCGAAGGTAATTTCTCACCATAGGCTGCCTGAGTGTCTAATACCTTTAGATCACGAATTGCATTACGGGTTGTTTTGCCGTAATATCTATTTCTATCTCTACGTTTTGCAGCTTGTCTTGTATCTTTCTTTGTAGCTTTATGATTTGCCATATATCTCCATTTTGAGGACGGCAAAAGTAGTGGTATTGAACTACATGAGGAAAAATATTTTTAAAAAAGTTTTTTTTCACACTTCTTTAAGTTATTCTAACCAAACAAAAATAGGCTTTTTGCATACAGAAACTCACAAATCTACGTCTTGAATATTTAATTTTCAGGAGTGTTAAAATTTCAAAATATATAGTAGACCTGATGAGTCAGGTGTTGAAATTAATATTGATCGGAGATAAAATCTAGGTTAAAATAATATTTGTTACGAAAACCTTTACTTGATTTAAATAAATCTTTTTAAGGCTGAATAGGTAAAAGTACGATATTCGCAATCCAATAATAAGCAAGAACAATTATAACCGAACGATGAAGGATTTTTCATTTATTACAAACTCTCATCCAGCATATATTGAGAGTTTATACCAGGAATTTATTAAGGACTCATCTACTGTTGATCCTGATTTAAAAAAGTTTTTTGAAGGTTTCGACTTTGCCGTTGCCAATAATGTTGCCTCTGGTACTGTTTCTCCTGGAGCTAGTGCGGATACAAACCTTGTAAAAGAATTAGGAGTTTTAAGACTAATTCAGGCATATCGTAACAAAGGACATCTGATTGCTAAAACCAATCCTATCAGAGAAAGAAAAGATAGAGGAGCAAACCTTGATCTGTCTTACTTCGGATTAACGGATGCTGACTTAAATACGAGTTTTTATGCGGGTAATTTTGTTGGATTGGGTAATACTACTTTAAAGAAGATACTGGATCATCTGGTGAAGTGTTATGCTGCTAATTTTAGTATAGAATTTACCTATATCACCAGTCAGGAAAAGATTGATTGGTTAACCAATGAAATTGAATCTGAATTCTTCCATACTTTCTCTCTTGAAAAAAGAAAAAGAATTCTTGACAAACTGAATCAGGGTGTTCTTTTCGAGAAGTTCTTACATACTAAATATGTTGGACAAAAAAGATTCTCACTCGAAGGTGGCGAAACTACAATTGCTGCCCTTGATGCTATGATTAATTCTGCTGCTGACAGTGATGTACAGGAAGTAGTAATTGGAATGGCACACAGAGGAAGATTAAATGTACTGGCGAATATTCTTGGTAAGACTTACGAACAGATATTCAGTGAATTTGAAGGTACTGCCAAACTTGATCAGACAATGGGAAGTGGCGATGTGAAATATCACATGGGATATGGTAGTCATTTAAATACGCCATCAGGAAAAGAAATCAGCGTAAAACTAATGCCAAACCCTTCACATCTTGAAGCGGTTGATCCTGTGGTACTTGGTTTTGCAAGAGCTAAAGCAGATGTTTTATATAAAAGTGATTTCGATAAAATATTACCAATACTTATTCATGGCGATGCTTCTGTTGCTGGACAGGGTATTGTTTACGAAATACTACAGATGTCGGGCCTTAAAGGCTATTATAATGGTGGAACAATTCACTATGTAATTAATAATCAGATTGGGTTTACTACCGATTTCGATGATGCACGTACTGCCGATTATTGTACTTCGGTAGCCGCAATGGTGCAGGCTCCTGTACTACATGTAAACGGTGATGATGCCGAAGCCGCTGTGAAATGTGTCGAGATTGCTGCTCGTTACAGACAGAAATTTAACTCCGATATTTTTATCGATATGGTTTGTTATCGTCGCCATGGACACAATGAGGGCGATGATCCTAAATATACCCAGCCAAAGCTGTATTCTTTAATTGATAAACACCAGAATCCAAGAGAAGTATATACCAACTTCCTTTTGCAGAATGGTGAATGTGATGCTAAAGATCTGGCAAAGGAAATGGAAAAGAAATTCTGGGCAGATTTACAGGAACGTCTGGATGGAGTAAAACAAAATCCACTTCCTTACAAATATCAGGCACCAGAAATTGCATGGAAGAACTTGAGAAGAGCTACTACTGAAGATTTCGATGCTTCTCCTGTTACTGCAATTTCAGAAGAGAAAATTCGCACTTTATTTAGAGGTATCATGACCCTTCCTGCCGACTTCAAACCTTTGAAGAAAGTAGAGAAATTGTTTCAGGAAAAAACAAAGTTGATGGAAGTAGAAAATAAAGTGGATTGGGCTACCGGAGAATTACTGGCTTATGCCTCTATCCTTGTGGAAGGTAACATTGTTCGTATGAGTGGACAGGATGTAAAGAGAGGAACTTTCTCTCACCGTCATGCCGTTGTTAGAGATGAAGAAACAAATAAAGGGTATAACCGTTTAAAGGGCCTATCTGATAATCAGGAAAAGTTCAGAATATATAATTCATTATTAAGTGAATATGGTGTACTTGGTTTTGAGTATGGCTATGGTCTTGCCAATCCTAATGCACTCGTAATATGGGAAGCGCAATTTGGTGATTTCAGCAATGGAGCACAAACTATGATTGATCAGTTTATTTCTGCTGGTGAACAAAAATGGAACAGAATGAACGGACTGGTTATGCTATTGCCACATGGCTATGAAGGACAAGGGCCGGAACATAGTAGCGCCCGTCTGGAGCGTTACTTGCAGATGTGTGCAGAGTTGAATATGGTGGTTACTAATATTACTTCTTCTGCCAACCTTTTCCATGCTATGCGTCGTCAGTTGACATGGCAGTTTAGAAAGCCAATGATCAACTTCTCCCCAAAAGCTTACTTACGTTATGCAGGTACATATAGTCATATCGACGAGTTTACCAATGGTGGATTTAAAGAAGTGATCGATGACCCTACTAATCAGGATGCTTCGTTGATTAAAAAAGTATTGTTCTGTAGTGGTAAACTATATTTCGAGTTGGCCGAGAGACAACAAAAAGAAGGCAAAAACGATATAGCAATTATCAGAATAGAACAATTGTATCCATTACCTCAGAAGCAACTTGATGCATTGCATAAAAAGTACAGTAAAGCTACCTGGTTCTGGGTACAGGAAGAACCATTGAATATGGGTGCTGCAAGTTTCCTAAAAATGAATCTTAAAGGCTTTAACTTTGGTATTATCAGTCGTAATGCAAGTGCTGCAACTGCTACTGGTTTTGCAAAAGTTCATGCAATAGAACAAAAGGAAATCATTGATACTGCATTCAGCGTTTAAACAAACAAAATAATATAATCAACATAATTTCAGGCAACCGTTATGATAGAAGTAAAAGTTCCTACAGTCGGAGAATCTATATCAGAAGTTACATTACTAAAATGGACTAAAAAAACTGGATCTTACGTAGAAAGAGATGAAGTAATTGCTGAATTGGAAAGCGAAAAAGCAACCTTCGAAGTAAACGCAGAACAGTCTGGTATATTAACCACTTTAGCAGCAGAAGGCGACACCGTTTTAATTGGTGCAGTATTTGCTCAATTAGATGAAACTGCCGAAAAACCAGCTACTCTTGTAGCAGAAGTTAAAGCAGAAAAACCTGCTGATAAACCAGCTACAGCAGCAACGGTTACTGCTGTTCCAAATGATATTAAATCTACCCCTGTTGCAAGTGCAATCATTGCCGATAAAAAAGTAGATGTATCAGCTATAACTCCGTCAGGATTTGGTGGTAAAATAGTAAAGCAGGATGTACTGGAAGCCCTATCTAATCCAGGTAAAAAAGCTTTTGCTGGTACCTATTTGTTCAGTAGAAAGGTTCGAAAAGAGAAGATGAGTAATCTTCGTAAAACCATTAGTAGAAGACTGGTAGAATCGAAGAATACTACCGCCATGCTAACTACTTTCAACGAAGTAGATATGACGGCAATAATGGCTACCAGAGCGAAACATAAAGATAAATTTAAAGAGCTGCATGGTGTAAACCTTGGCTTCATGAGTTTCTTTACTAAGGCTTGTGCAATTGCATTGAGCGAATGGCCTACTGTGAACGCTTATATAGACGGAGATGAATTAGTATACCATGATTATGCCGATATCAGTATTGCTGTAAGTACTCCAAGAGGTTTGACCGTACCGGTTATTCGTAATGTGGAAAGTCTGAGTATGGCCGATGTAGAAAAGAAAGTAGTAGAACTGGCAGGTAAGGCACGTGATAGTAAACTTACTTCCGAGGAACTTACTGGTGGTACTTTCACCATTACCAATGGAGGCGTTTTTGGTAGTCTTATGAGTACCCCAATTATCAATATTCCACAGAGTGCAATTCTGGGAATGCATAAGATTCAGGAGCGTCCTATGGCTATTAATGGTAAGGTAGAAATCAGACCAATGATGTACTTAGCATTAAGCTACGATCACCGTATTATTGATGGTAGAGAAAGCGTAAGCTTCTTAGTAAGAGTTAAAGATATTTTAGAAAATCCAGAACTTTTACTAGCAGGAAAGGACCCTGTGAAAATGCTACTGGGACTATAGTCATTATTAAATTATCTATTAACGAATTAACGGATTGAAGAAAGTATAAAAAATTTTTTCCAATCCGCTTTTTTACTAATCAGTCGTCCCTCAAAAAAACCTTTTTAAGTTTTGGGTATAAAAATGCCCCTTAACATCCAGATAAAAAATGTAGATGAGTTTCCAACAGAAAATTGCCTCTTTAATCAATAGATTAATGACTCGTTTAAAGTTCATTCCTATAGCAGCTAAAATAATGTTCATGTTATCTTCAATTATATCTTTAATATAATTTCTACATATTCTACAGTCCTTTTTTAAGTGTCCTATAATGGGTTCTATTGCAGCTCTTTTACTATGCTTTTTTCTTTGTGTTTTTGTGATGTTTTTATTCGGTTTAGGAATGCAGATTTTGGTTTCTTTATATTGAGAACTTCCCCTGTAACCTCTATCAACATATGCCTCTTTTACTGGCTGTCCAGTTAGGCGCATTATACCAAATCACATAATAAATAGCTGATAAGTACGTTAATTATTCATGGCTTCTAAAATCAAGTTATCGGTTACAGAGGATTTACAATATTTAAAACGCCTCTTTCATAAACATC
>Ga0214192_1002034_pt1 | contig 10774 bp, 6 predicted proteins | sample TroBogEpilimnion_44_FD_153030 | JGI IMG/M metagenome (GOLD analysis project Ga0214192, IMG submission 153030) | Freshwater microbial communities from Trout Bog Lake, WI - 29JUL2008 epilimnion | ecosystem: Environmental > Aquatic > Freshwater > Lake > Epilimnion/Euphotic zone | place: Trout Bog... | reverse complement strand
ATAGTTATTTAGGTTCAATAGCTTAGTAAATAACCACCAGCTTTAGCTGGTGGTTATTTAATTTTTATTTGTTATTTAGCAAATACAATAAAGCATCTAGAATACTGTTAGCGACTTGATAAGGCGGCAAATGGTAAAAAGTTTGCCATGCCATAGCCACATGTTCTTCATAATTATCGTGATACTGTGGATGCAATTGTAACCAATGGATACGTACGGCATGTCCAATAACGATATCCGTCACTAAAGTATCTTCAATTTGTATTGAGCTATCACGCAATATAAAGGCGATAGCTGTCAAAGCTTCTACCGTTAACTGTCGATACACTGGAGACTGAATTTTATTAAGCAAATGATTGATGTATAACTTGAAACTCTGCTCGCCGGAAGTCATTTGCGACAAGGTTGTAGTGCTGTCAATACGTCGTTTGTTATTGATTTTTTCACCCATCATTAAGCCTTGACAATGATGCAGGATACTCCAGACGCTAGTAAAAAAAGCTTCTTTTTCTCTACCTAAACTCCCTTGTCTTTCCCGCCAGTCATACCAGTCTTCATCGTTGGCTCGATCTTTAGGATTCATATTTTCAGAAAAACGAGCATTTCGAACATCTTCACATTCGCCCTCATAATGTAAGGATTCGATTTGCCCTAATTGATTTTCCGTATTACTGTAATCCTCCATCGTTTCTTTAACACGAATAGCTAATTGATGTGGAGGTAATGATAATATTCCAGTAAATGCTTCTCCTAAAGTAACTTTGCATTCGCGTTTGTAACGGACCAAAATTAATTGTAAAAGATGACCGACCCGGATAGTTTGCATGTCGGCAAACAATTCCGGTCTGGATTTGATTAACATACCTAGATATAAAATGAGTTCCTGAATCATCACAAATTCACTGGCATCGTTATTATTGAAGATGCGAATGGTGTCTAAAAGTTCAGAAGAATCAACAGGTCTAGTTAATGTCGCTTTGCCACTATAAGCACGTCCGACAGTTAATAGATGTTGCCGCACTAAAATATCGGTTGCTGCTTGCTCCAGATTAATATCATATTTGCTTAATAAGCCTGCGCAACGTCTAACCACGTACCACTGATGCTGATCGCCAGCTCTTTGGTAGAGTTCTTCCACTAAATCGCGTACGACACATTCTTTGTCATTTACATTGGGCAATTTGATAGGATAATCGAGTCCTTTTCTAACTGATAACAGTGTCAACGCTTCAAGTTGGGCAAAAAGATTAGAGTTCTTAATTAGTTGTTCAATCAACCAGCTGTCTTCAGCAATTTCCCATTGATTCAATATATAAGGTGATAAGGGGGTGTTATCTATGTCGGCTAGAGGTAAAAATTGTGACCATGGACGTTCTGGTTCTTGCCAGATGGCTTTGGAAAACTCAAAATCATGTAAGTAATTTATCTTTTCATAATTGCATGTGTCGACAAAATCAGTCAATTTCCCTAAAGTAAGCGGCACCTTATTACTCATGCCGCTATTAAGTTCTGCTATAAAATCAATAAGCACTTGAACATTGTGGTTGGCTAACATGTTCTGCTTAATAGAAATGACGACCAAAGGATTACCTGGTCGATCCCAATATTTATTGATGTATTGGAATTCAATGCGTAATCGTTCTATTAATAACTGATTATCCATAGCCAGATAAAAACCTTTTTGGTTAAGACATTGTGGTAAAAAAACCAGTCGTTCACCAGATAAAACATACATTTTAGATGTTGCTAGGGTACGTAATTGTCGAAAGGGTCGTCCCGTTAAGCCAATACGGTCATTACGCCCAATTTGGGTATAAGCGGCTGCTAATTCATGAGCTTCTCTAATTTGAATCGGAGAAACTTCCGCAAGTGTTTGTGCTTGAATACCGTGTTGTTGCAAACTGTTTTGGACAGTTTCGTCCTGAGCTAACAAAGCGACCTGCAATTGATAGTCATACTCGTGATAAGGCTTTTTATGTCTTGCTAAAGGATCAATATCTTCTTTAGTTAATAAACCGTCTTGAACCAAACAACCTAAAATATAGAGGCTTTGCGCCCAAACTAATGGGATATTTTCATTAGCTTCACGATCTTGGCTATGTGGATTGGCTTTTTCCAGTTCAATTAATTTTTTAGGAACTCGATAAAGTTCAGGCAAAAGTCTTTGTCCATCTTTTTCAATCAAAAGATTTTCTAGTTTTTTTCGATAATCGGCTGCGGCTTCTTCATCGCCAGCAAAAAGCTTATTAAGCAACAAATAACAAAAGAATAAAGGCCATTCACATTCGATAGCCATAAATTGTTTTAATTCTTGAGGGTCGTAATGCAAGCGATGACTGTCTTCAATAACGGTTTGATGACCGTCTAATAAAAACCGTTTACAGCCAAACCGTCCAACTAGTTTTTGATTAATAAGCTGTTCAGTTTTTTCTTTGATTTTTTGATTTCTAATGGCAAAAGCAGGGAAGCCAGTCACACTGAGTAAAGCCGAATCAATTTCCTTTGATAAAGATTCACGGGGCAACAGAGATTCAAGTGTGATACGTATTCTGGCAATATCATCACTGATAACATGGATGACGGAAGCTTGACCTGCATTTTTACCAAACAGATTAAAGCCAGATAATGCTTCTAAAGCGGCTTTTGCCATACCAATAGAGCTGGCATTGAGTTCAGCAATTCCATGATTGATTTTATTGCCACGCTCCCAGATACCGTAATCAGGGGTGCGGTAAGTTCGGCTAATATAATGGACTAAATTTTGAACAAAATTAACCTCATCAATAGTAAATACGATTTTTAGACCGGAAGCGATCATTTGCGCCAACATTAACAAAAATAATGATGTTGCATCCAATTGTAAATGCCCCCATTCATGATCGCCGACCACGATGCCACCAGTTCGCGTATCATATTTGGCATGTAACGCATCCAGCGGATTTTGGGTATGTTTGAACTTTTCTACTTTTGCCGCTTGACGCATCATAGCTGTTAATAAGCCACGCATGAGTTTAACGGTGCTTTGCTCAAGAATATAAATTCTTTCCTCATTCTCACCGATGCGACGATAAGCGAGTGCCAATCCCCAAGCGGCTAAAATACTGTAAACATTATCTCTAACCCAAGCATCGGTGTAATTGCCGTGAACAGTGATAGCAGTGCTGGCAGGCAACAAACCACTTACCCAGTCCTGTTTATTGAGGATGATGCTTTGTACCTGTTGATAATAATCATCAAGCTGATCAATCGGTGTGTTTGCTGTCATTATTAGATACGACCCGTAGTGAGCAAAAACTTGGAAATACTCTATCTTGGTTGTTTACGATTAAGATAACCAAGTATTAACTTCGATTCAAAGCATTAATCGTACCAGTTATTTTATTGGTTTGTACTGAAAAACGGAGTTTGTTTGCTTGATAACAGTGAATATTAGGCTGATAGGCAAAATCTTTATAAATTATATGCCCTAAAATGAGTTAGTTAATTATTTTTTGCACTAAAACAGAACGGTCGTGTGCTGATATGAATCAGGCATTATTATGAATCATTAAAATTCAGTTACTGTTTGTTTTTATCGCTATGGGTTGTTAGCTAGTCAAGATTCCCAAGTGATTATTGGCTAACTAGACTGGCTACACTGTATAATACTTCCTTTATTCCTATAAAACAGCAGATAAGTATGACACCAGTCAAAAGTTCTATTCGCCGACGTGGCATTTATCTATTACCTAACTTGTTCACTACAGGTGCGCTATTTTCAGGTTTTTATGCCATTACTTCTGCTGTCAATGGAAACTATGAAACAGCTGTTATTGCTATTTTTATTGCCATGATTCTGGATGGTCTAGATGGCAGGGTAGCTCGGTTAACCAACACGCAAAGCGATTTCGGTGCACAATATGACAGTTTGTCAGATATGGTTGCTTTTGGTGTAGCGCCTGCACTTATTATGTATCTATGGGCATTTTCAAGTTTGGGTAGATTAGGGTTGTTTGCCGCATTTGTTCATACGGCAGGTGGCGCTTTAAGGTTAGCAAGATTTAATACCCAAATTGAATCAGCGGATAAGCGTTATTTTCAAGGGTTGCCCAGTCCTGCAGCTGCTGCCATATTAGCGGGATTTATCTGGATTTCACTAGAACACGGTTATGATATTGATATGATCAAGTTTCTGGCTATAGCTCTGACGATAGCTACGGGCTTATTGATGGTTAGTAATTTCCGTTATTCGAGTTTTAAACAAATTGATTTAAAAGGTAAAGTGCCTTTTTTTATGGCTATTGCGGTGATGCTAGCGATTGGTTTCGTGATGGCACAACCCCAGACTATGTTATTTTTACTGTTTTTGGCTTACGCGATTTCAGGCCCCGTTGTTACTTTAATACAGCGAAAACGTATATTACAAGAGCGCAAAAATTAAAATCTGCTTGAGGGCATTCATTCATTCAGGTATAGTCACGCGCCATGAATACTCAAATATTAACATCTTTCTTTTTTGATTCAGCGATTACCGTCCAGAATGACAATCTCGGTAACGATGAATTATGCCTTTCTTTGAGAAGTCTGCCCTGATGGGCGGCAGATTTCTAGACCTCAGCATTTTTAAACTTTTCTTATGCGATCAGCAATTAGGTTGATAGCTTCCAAAAAAATTCGAGTTTGCTATGAAAGACCAATTAATTATATTTGATACCACCTTGCGTGATGGAGAACAGAGTCCGGGCGCATCCATGACCCGTGATGAAAAAATTAGAATCGCCAAGGCGTTGGAACGATTAAAAGTCAATGTTATCGAAGCCGGTTTTCCGGCGGCTAGTATCGGTGATTTTGAAGCAGTACAGGCTGTCGCCAATATCATTAAAGACAGTACCGTATGTGGTCTTGCAAGAGCTTTGGATAGAGATATCGACCGTGCTGGAGCAGCATTAAAAGGTGCTGCGCAGTCTAGAATTCATACTTTTATCGCGACATCACCCATTCATATGCAAATGAAATTGCAAATGACGCCAGAACAAGTGATCGAACATGCGGTCAATGCGGTAAAACGTGCTCGACAATATACCGATGATGTAGAGTTTTCTGCAGAAGATGCAGGACGATCCGAGGAAGATTTTCTGTGTCGTATTCTGGAAGCCGTGATCAATGCGGGAGCAACTACACTGAATATTCCCGATACAGTTGGTTATAGTATTCCACAGCAATTTGGTGCCACTATTGCCAGTTTAATGTCACGTATTCCTAATTCCGACAAAGCCATTTTTTCGGTACATTGTCATAATGATTTAGGTTTGGCAGTAGCGAATTCGTTAGCGGCGGTTATGAATGGTGCGCGTCAGGTTGAATGTTGTATTAACGGTTTGGGGGAACGTGCCGGAAATGCCTCTCTTGAGGAAGTGGTCATGGCGGTGCGTACTCGTCAGGATGTGTTTAATTGCGTTACGCGTATTGATACCCGAGAAATTTTAACCTGTTCAAAATTAGTGTCTACTATTACTGGTTTCCCTGTTCAGCCCAATAAGGCTATTGTAGGTGCAAATGCTTTTGCTCATGAAGCGGGTATTCATCAGGATGGTATTTTGAAAAGTCGTGAGACTTATGAAATTATGCGAGCAGAAGATATTGGTTGGTCTGCTAATCGTATGGTACTAGGCAAACATTCTGGACGAAATGCCTTCAAAAGTCGCATTGCCGAATTAGGCTTTGAGTTCGCATCTGAAGAAGAAATTAACGAAGCCTTTACTCGTTTTAAACAATTAGCTGATAAGAAACACGAAATTTTTGACGAAGATTTACAAGCTATTATTTCAGAAAGTAGCTTTGAAGCTGAAGATGAAAAGATCAAGTTGATCGCCTTAAAAGTATGCTCAGAAACGGGTGAAACACCTCGCGCAACAGTGACCTTGCGTATTGATAATAAAGAAGTTATAGGTAGCGCTCAAGGTGGTGGTGTTGTGGATGCTACCTTGAAAGCCATTGAGCAATTGGTAGAATCAAAAGCTAATTTAGAGCTATATTCAGTCAATAATATTACCAATGGAACCGACGCACAAGGTGAAGTCACTGTGAGATTGAGTAAAAAAGGACGTATTGTTAATGGTTTAGGTGCTGATACTGATATTGTCGTGGCTTCGGCTAAAGCTTATATCAATGCGGTTAACAAGCTTCATAATCCTCAGCAGCGTCGACATCCTCAAAAGGGCGAAGTGTAATAATTATTTTCTACTTAAGTTCGTAGCAAACCAATTGATCTGATCATGGTAGAGAACACTGTTGGATAACCAAACACGGATAAATTATTTAACTGCGATGGGTATTGATGTTTGGATACCTAGACCCTCGTTAGAGATTAATCGCCCGTTGCTAATCAATGACGACTGGCAAACTTTGCAAGCAGAAGTAACAGTTTGCCAACGATGCCAATTATCAGCGAAACGCACACAAACTGTATTTGGTACTGGCAATCAAAACGCAGACTGGTTATGGATAGGTGAGGGGCCCGGACAGCATGAAGATGAACAGGGTAAACCGTTTGTTGGTAATGCTGGATTATTGTTAACGGAAATGATACGTGCAGTGCAGTTGCAGCGAGAAGACGTGTTTATTACCAACATTGTCAAGTGTCGACCTCCTAATAATCGTGATCCGCATCACGATGAAATTGCAAGTTGCAACGACTTTTTGCAGCGACAGATAGCTTTATTAAAACCAAAAATTATTATCGCGGTTGGACGTATTGCAGCACAAACATTATTAAATACCGATGCACCTTTATCTAAATTAAGGGGAACGGTGTATCAATTGAATGGTACGCCGGTGATTGTCGTTTATCATCCGGCTTATTTATTAAGATCATTATTGGAAAAACGCAAGGCATGGCAAGATTTAAAGTTAGCCCTGCAAACACTGACTACTGACCATTAAAGGTAAATCAAGTGAATGAGATGCGCGGATTATTCGACAAACTAAAAAATATAGTTGTTTATGATGCCGATAGGGAATTCTATGCCAAAGTTTTCCCAAACTCGGTAGCGAGAAAAGATTTGTTCCGTTTACGAACGATGACGCTTGCTGATTTGCCTGAGGTTTTGGCAATTGAAGAAAAAAATTATCAGTTCCCTTGGGAAGAAGATGTTTTTAAAGATTGTTTTAAAGCAGGTTATGGTTGTTGGGTGTGTGAGGAAGAAGATACCATATTAGGCTATTGCTTATTATCAATGGCAGTGGGTGAAGCACACATTCTAAATATATCTGTTGACCCTGATGAGCAAAATCAAGGTATTGGTCGTAAAATGCTTGAGCATTTGATAGATGTTGCCAGAGGACGTGCAGAAACAATTTTTTTGGAAGTTAGGGTCTCGAATATCATTGCCTTAGCGTTGTACCAAAATATTGGCTTTAATGAAATTGGTATCAGAAAAGGCTATTATCCAGCAGAAAATGGTCGAGAAGATGCTATTATGTTAGCAATGCAGTTATTTTAGCGTAATACAAGTTCTATTCGTTTGTTATTAGTAATTCTTCAAATAGGTTGGCTGGCAGTGGTTTGCTAAAATAATAACCTTGCAATTCGTCACAGCCTATCCCGTGTAAAAAGGCTTGCTGATAAGCAGTTTCTACGCCTTCTGCGACAACTTTTAAACCCAAACTGTGTCCTAAGGCAATGATAGCTTTTAGGATAGCTATATTGGTTTTTTCGGTCTCCAAATTACTCACAAAAACCTTGTCAATTTTAAGTCTATCTACTGGGAAATCTTTCAAATAAGCCATACTTGAATAGCCAGTGCCAAAATCGTCTATTGCTAATTTTACTCCCAGAGATTTCAGATTTTGCAGTGTTTTGATAAAGTTTTTAGTATCTTCGACTAGACTACTTTCAGTGATTTCTAATTCTAAATATTGTGGTTCAAGTTGAGTTCTACCAAGTATTGATGCCACTGTATCCATCAGATTGATGTGTTTAATTTGCTTAGGCGAGACATTAACGGCTACAGGTATAGGTTGTTTAAGCAATTGATTAAATTTGACTGCCATGTTACAGGCGGTATTTATGACCCATGCGCCAATCTCTTCGATTTGTCCGGTTTCTTCGGCTATAGGGATAAATTTCCAAGGTTGAATAATGGTCTCTTTGCTTGGTTGCCAACGGATCAATGCTTCAAAACCACATATTTTTCCTGTTGCTAACTCGATTTTTGGTTGGTAGTACAGTATAAACTCTTCATTTTCAATAGCATGTCGAAGCAAATATTCAATTTCCATTCGCTCTGTTAACACTTTATTAAGTTCTCGTGTATAAAACTGAAAATTGTTGCGACCCGATTTTTTAGCCTTATACATCGCTGAATCAGCATATTTAAGCAGGGTATTTGGATCATGTCCGTCTTCTGGATAGATACTGATACCGATACTGCAGGAGACAATAAAATCTCGTTCTTTAGTTACACAAGGTTCTGCGACAGCGTTAAGGATACGCTGCATACTTTGGGCGATATCTTCAATTTTTTCTAAGCTGGTTAGCAGCAAGACAAATTCATCGCCACCCAGTCTGATGACGGTGTCGGTTTCTCTTAAACAACTGACTAATCTGTTTGCCATAGTTATCAGAAGTTGATCACCGACATCATGTCCCATGCTATCGTTAATAAGCTTGAATTGATCCAGATCAACGAAAGCTACCGCCAATTTTTTTTGGTAGCGATTAGCAAAACTCATACATTGCTGGATTCGATCGGCTAATAGGGTACGATTAGGTAGACCTGTTAAGCTATCATGGGTTGCTTGATACTCGATTTCTTTCTCGTAACGTTTGCGTTCGGAGATGTCCTCAACCGTGCCTTCGTAAAACATAAGCTTACCGTCGGTATCACGCACTTCGTGGGCATTTTCGCTAATCCAAATGATATCGCCATTTTTTCGGTAAACTTGGGCTTCGAAGTTTTGTACGAAACCTTGAGAATCAATTAATCTAATAAACTCAGTCCGTTTGTCTGCGTCGACGTATAGTTGCTGTTGAATATCGCAAATACTATTGATTAATTCGTTTTTGGAATCATAGCCATATATTTTGACTAGTGCCGGATTGATATCGATATATTGCCCTGAAGGACTAGTTTGGTAGATGCCATTGATCGCATTTTCAAAAATGGAACGATAACGTTGTTCCGCTTCGTAGGCAAGTTGTTCACTTTGTTTACGTACAGTAATATCCTGAATAAGTCCTTCAAGCGCTTCAAATTCGCCTTGTTCGTTAAACAGGGGGCAACCACTTTCTAATACCCAGCGAATACTTCCATCGGCGTGTTTAATACGGTACTCTAATTCATAGTGCTTTCTTTGATTAATGGCAAGCTCAATTTGTTCACGAACCCATTGTCTGTCATCTTCATAAGTAATTAATTCATAGCTAATATTGTAATTAAAAAGCAAATCTTCAAAGGGATAACCCGTTAATTCAAAACAACCATTGCTGACAAACAACATGGTCCAGTGCTCGTCAAGTAAGCAACAATATACCATGCCTTTGAGGTTACTCATGAGCGTACTGAGCATACGTTCTCTGTCGCTCAATAATTTGTATAAACTTGTATTAATGTTTATGGGTTGCACAGATTTTGATTTCTAAAATTAATAACTATATACCTAATAGCTAAGGTATCTTAATATTTACCTGCATAAAAATGCTAAGAAATAATATAGCCCTTAATAGTGCGTAAGTCAGAATTAATACGATTAGCTGCACTAAAATAGTGCTTAATAAACGTATTGAGTGCATTATTGAGTGTAATTTATTCCTTTGAGATTATTTGATAGGCTTCTATCATTGCTTTTCCAGTACTGGGTATAACGGATTGAATATAGAGCGTGTCATCAATCATTAAGGGCATTGATAGCTGGCGACCACTACCAAGTAGTTGCTGTCTTGCAAAAACTGAGCCGTCTTTGACTCGAATACCATAAAGGGTTCCATTGGTCGCAATATCAACAATCCAGATAATAGCATCGTTATTACTGGATTCCGTAGTTAATAATGGAAAGGAAGGATGGCTTCTAAACATTTGTAGGGCTTCAGGGTTATCCGCATTCGGAAAATTCCAGAAACGCTGCAGTTTCGGTTGTCCGTCTTTTAAAACGATTTTTAAAGCGACTAATCCACTGGCATTGGTTTTATCCGCATTGAACGTTGGCACTACCACAATGGGTTCATTATCAATCGTTGATTGAATTGGCTGAGTGACAATCATGCCTGCCCAACTTAATTTACATAAATCCGTTTTAGATCCACAAAGTTTGGCAATTTGCAAACGATCATATTGAGTACCCAAATGATTGGCATCAATCAAATAAACCCCTCCATCTTTTCCTGCTTGTACAATAACTTGATGCCCATCCCTTAGGCTGATTTTAATGGGTACATTCGCGCCTAAATCATAGTCCATCCATGCTAAGCATTCCCAAAAATCTTTATTATCACATTCATGATAAGGCGGTTTAAGGGGCTCGTCATTGCTACCCAGTCTTGGTATAAATATATTTTTACAAGAAGCTATACAAGTCAGATTGGGCTGCAAAGGATCAAATTTTTGACATAATTCTTTATTGCAACCGGCATCAAATTGTAAACCAGGTTTAACCCTTAACAGCATATTACTAAAGTCATGATGCTCTAAATTAACTTGACCATTGCCCGTTGGAATAAATATTTCCATATCGTTGCCGGCTACCTCAATTAATGGTCCTCCCGGTACCCAAATACCCCCTCCACAAATCATCTCTT
>Ga0214192_1002029_pt1 | contig 10789 bp, 5 predicted proteins | sample TroBogEpilimnion_44_FD_153030 | JGI IMG/M metagenome (GOLD analysis project Ga0214192, IMG submission 153030) | Freshwater microbial communities from Trout Bog Lake, WI - 29JUL2008 epilimnion | ecosystem: Environmental > Aquatic > Freshwater > Lake > Epilimnion/Euphotic zone | place: Trout Bog... | reverse complement strand
CTATGGAGAACTGGTATGGCAGCGTACCACCGGTGCCTGATAGGACGATCACACCCTGACACTGGCCAAAGCAGGAATCATTGACCGTACTGGCAATAGCATCAGTGAGGAGCGCGGGCTCATACATATTGAAAGTGATTGTCGAGTCGCATCCGTTGCCGTCTGCCACCAGTACGCTATGTGGTCCTGGTGTGATGCCTGTATAGGCGCCGGTATTCTGTGGGGTGCCACCGTCAAGAGTATAAGTATAGCTGTTATTGCCTCCGGTAGTGGTGATGACGATGCTGCCATCATTGGCACCGAAGCAGGAGATACTATCCATAGTAGCAATAGTCGGTACCACAGGCGTCGGCTGCGACACTCTCATGCTATCCACTACGAGGCAGCCATTCGCATCGGAGTCAGCATAATAATAAGTGCCTGCTACAAGGTTAGTTCTGTTATCACCGATATATCCGTCGAGCCACTGCGCAGGGACATATGGTGGTGTGCCACCCGCCGGAGTGAGCGTGATCGTACCGTTATTGCCACCAAAGCAGCTGACATCTGTGTGAGCAGTATCCACGGTAAATGCTGTAGCCGGCTGAGATACTATGATACTAGCGGTGACGAGGCATCCATTGATATCAGAGTCGCCATAGTAGTACGTTCCCGCGGGGAGGTTATTTCTGATATTACCCGAAGCTCCATCCAGCCACTGTGTAGTAGCATATGGAGGTGTACCTCCCGAAGGAGTCAGCGTGATCGTACCATCGCTGCCACCAAAACAGTGCACATCGGTATGTGTCGAGTCAACTATGAAGGCGGTGGCCGGTTCAGTGATATTTACTGATCCGCTGGTGCTACAGCCGTTGGCATCATTGATGCTCCAACCGTAGGTGCCGGCAGCTAGATTAGTCCTGATGGTATCTGCTGGCGAGGCATCTGACCAGGTCACATTGCCATATGGAGAGGTGCCTCCGAAGAGATGCAGGGTGATATCTCCAGTAGGTATTCCCTTACACCTGACATTATCCGAATCTACTACTACGGTGAAAGCAGATGTCGGTCCTGAGATCGTGATCGTAGCTGAATCGGTACAATTATAGGCATCCGAAACATAGTAAGAATAGTTGCCTGCTGCAAGATTGGTCCGTGTAGCGCCTGTAGCACCTCCGTCCCTCCAGTAGACAGTACCATATGGAGTGGTACCGCCGGAGAGTGTGAGGATAATCGAAGCTGTATCCAGACCGAAGCATTGCAGGTTCGAGTGCGTCGCCGTGACGGTGAAGGCAGATGCAGGCTGAGTAATGACCACGCTGCCCGTATCAAGACATCCATTGGCATCAGAGTCGCCATAGTAATAGATTCCCGCTGGAAGATTGCTTCGGGTGAGACCGATGGCTCCATCCAGCCACAGTGGTGTAGCATATGGGAGGGTTCCTCCAGACTGAGTGAGAACAATTGAGCCTGATGTATTACCAAAACAAGAGTCATTGACTTGCGTGTACGAGATGATAAAAGGATTGACTGGTGATGTGATAGTATCTGCGCCAGTCACAGTACATAGGTGCGCATCTGTGACAGTATAGTTATAAATACCCGCTATGAGGTTTGTTCTGGTGAAGCTAGTAGACGGGCCATCAGACCAGGCTATGGTATAGGGAGCATTGCCATTAGTCGCTGTCACAGTGATACTGCCGGTAGGACCCGAGCAGCGCACATTGATATGAGTCGAGGTAGCAGATACGTTAGTCGCTGGCTGAGTGATTATTGCACTGTCGACTACTACACAGCGTTTTGAGTCGGTGACGGTGACATAATATGTGCTGGCAGCCAGACCAGATGCAGTATTAGTAGTAGATGCGGAGCCGCTCCACGCATAGGTGAATCCTCCATTACCACCTGCAGGGGTGACAGTAGCGGAGCCGTTGGCCCCGCCATGACAGGCTACGTTACTATCCACCATTGTGGCCGTGAGCAGTGCCGGCTGGCCTATGGTGCCGGAGGCAGTGGCAGTACAGCCATTGTGATCCGTGACGGTGACTACATAGTTGCCACTTGGCTGAGCATATATAGATGCTCCGATGCCTGTAGGTCCGCTACTCCACTGATAGGTGTAGTTGGGATTGCCCCCAGTGACGGACACAGTGGCCGTACCCGTATGATCTCCGTAGCAACTATCAGGTGTCGTGGTCACTGATGGCTGCACGGGAGTCTGACCCGTCACTGTACCTGATGCTGTGGCGGTGCAGTTATTGGCATCTGTCACTATCACCGAGACCGGCCCGGGACTGAGTCCTGATGCCGTAGGTGAGTTGGCATTGGATGGCGTCCATGCGTATGTGTAGTTTGGTGTGCCAAAGGCAGTGACAGAAGCTACTGCCGAACCATCATTCAGATATGAGCAGCTGGTATTGGATGTAGCCAGGCTCACCGCCATGCTTCCTCCCGGCTGATTGACCGTGACATGGCCCGTAATGGTATTCAAGGCATCTGTGAAAGTATATGTATATACTCCCGCTGCCAAACCAGTCAGAGGTGTTCCCGAAGTAGTGGTACCCACCTGAGTACCTCCTGCATTAACCCACGTGATAGTATACCCACCATTGATACCAGTCACAGTGAGGGTCGCAGTGCCGTTTGAGCCGCCGTAGCAGGTGACATTGGTGGCACCCGATGCTACCGTATATCCGCAGGGCAGAGATGCTATATTTTCGCGATAAGTGAGTAGGGCCGAGCATCCATGGGCATCCTGAAAATTGGCAACTACCGTACCTACCGGCAATCCGCTGGCCGTAAAAGTGTTGGGTCCGCCAGTAGCTGCGATCCCGTCCCATGTCACAGAGCTGTATCCGGGTGTGCCTCCGGATATAGTGATTGTTGCAGTACCCGTTCCTCCGCATGGAGCATCTGTATGGGATGTGCTGGCTGATAGTGCCGGCGGTTGGTTGAGTGTGTATGAAGCAGTGGTCGTACAGATACCATCTGTCACAGTCACATTATGCGTACCGGCGGTCAGACCAATATCGGTACTGGTAGTTTGTCCATCGTTCCAACTGTAAGAAAAACCGCCATAGCCCGCAGCAGCTCCAAAACCACCCGTGAGGGAAAGAGCAATACTGCCATTGTTTCCCCCATTACACGGAGGATCAGTAGGTGTAGCAGTCAGTGAGATAGGTGGACTAATAGTGACGGTATGCGTAAAGGTATCCGGGCAACCAGATATATCAGTGATGATCAGCGTCACTGTGAATGTACCTGTACTGGAAAAGGTGTGGGTGGGATTCTGCCTGTGAGAAGTATCTAGCGTAGTACCCGAAGCAGGATCACCAAAGTTCCAAAGCCAGCTTTGCACTGTTGCTACGTTTGAAGTAGAGATATCACTAAACTGTACAGTCTGGGTACACGACTGGTAGTTAGTGCCCGCAGTCCAGTTTGAGGTGCTCTCTACACAAAATTGCTGTGTGTTTTCAGCACCACCGGTACTACCACTCCATCCCCAGTTTACTATTGGGTTTCCTCCGAAGAAATTCGCTACAATATTGCCGGTATAACTAAGTCTTAGTACACCATCGAAATAAACAGAATAGGTTTGCGTTATAGCATTCCAGATGATTTCGGTAGTATGCCATTGGCAGTCAGCGATTGGCGCTTGGCTCGCCAGGGCTGGTACGGGACCTGCTACGTTATGATTGACACTGCCTCCGCTCTCGAATGCAATGTGATTGTATGAGGGATCCTGTGAATTTTGATAGGTGTCATACTCCGTGGCGAGAGAGTTGCCCGACAGACCACTATATCCTAGTCCACCACCCTGTGCTCCGATACCAGTGATGTTATTCGTCAAAATAAAGCATATGCCATCCGCTCCACTCGTTCCGTTACATCCCAGAAATACATTGAATTTATAATCGAAAGAGTTGTTGAGATTTATTGTGTTATTCTGATAGACACCTCCACCCTGATTTCCCACATCGGGAGTGAGCTGATAGCAGTGACAGCCCGCGATCGCCGAAGCATTGTTGATTAGCGTGTAGTTACTTTGTGCCAAAGCAGAGTATCCGGATAAAAGAAACAATAGGACAACGACAAGTAAATTTCTGATCGCCATGAGGTGTTTTGTTTTGGTATTTGTCACTAAAATAGAAAAAAGCGTATAAACATAGACTGTTTTTTGCATATTCGGTTGCAAACTTTGATTTATATGATACATATTTGAAAACGAAGGAAAATGCGCGTCCTGAGGGTAATGTTGCAACATCAAGGGGTTTTTCTAACTTCGCCAGTAAAATCAAAAAGTAAATATGAAGTTATCAGAAATAGTATCGGTGACCGGATTGCCGGGATTGTACAAGGCATCAGGCAAGAGAACAGATGGACTGATCGTGACGAGCCTGACCGATGGCTCTACCAAATTTGTGTCGGGCAGGGTGCATCTTTTTAGCACTCTGGACAATATCACTATTTATACACAGGAAGGCAGCAAGGAGCTCAAAGAAGTCCTGGCCGATATGAAGAAAAACGAAAAGAAGCACCCGGCTGCTGATGTGAAATCTGATGAGCAGCTGAAAGCATATTTTGAAGCTGTGATACCGGATTATGACAAGGAGAAATTTTATACCAGCCATATGAAAAAGCTGATCAACTGGTATAATATACTCGATGGGAAGAACCTGATCCAGGAGCTGACATCTGATGAAGCCACTGACGAGAAAGCCGTATCTGATGAGAATGCTCCAGAGCAATCAGAAGAAAAGGCTGAAGGCAAAAAAGCGGCAAAAGGCGATAAAGCTGAAAAAACCGCTAAACCCAAAAAAGAAACCAAGCCGCGTGCTGAAAAACCGGCCAAAGCAACAAGCAAGGCTGCGGGGGGCGGAGCAAGAAAGACAGTCACTCCAAGAAAGGCATCGTAATGATATCTTATCCATAAACAAAAAGACGCAGAATACACTGCGTCTTTTTTGTTTTGGTCTTTGGAGATAATTTTTTTGAGCTATTACTTTTCTTCCTCCGATGATAGCGCTATTGAGCCTGTGAAGGACAAGGTAGAAATGCGCCTGCTCAGGCCACTGCTCAGGCGTATTTTCCCGACGGATGCTTTGTATGACATCGATAAGCCGAGGGAATAAGTTTACTTTCGCGCACACAAAAAATGTAATAATGAGCGTAGAGAGTATATTGAGAGCACGTGGTAATAACCATTGTGAATTCTGCAAGTCTGAAATTAAGCTGACCGTGTACGATGTGCCCCCGCATCCGGAGCAGCGTGAGGAGGACAGTATACTGGTATGCGAAAAATGCAATCTGCAGCTGTCCCGCAAGGAGGAACTCGATAGTAAGCACTGGTCATGTCTCAATGAGAGCATGTGGAGCGAGGTACCGGCTGTACAGGTCGTGAGCTGGCGAATGCTGAATAGGCTCAGAAATGAAAGCTGGGCTGCCGACGCCATAGATATGATGTTTCTGGATGAACCTACTATGGAGTGGGCCAGATCTACGGGAGATCATGAGAGCTCGGGCGAGGTAGAGCTGCATCGCGACTGCAATGGCAATATACTTCAGGACGGTGATAATGTGGTGCTGACCAAAACACTTGATGTAAAGGGTTCACAACTTAACGCCAAAATGGGTACCGTAGTCAAAGGTATCAAACTGGTGGCCGATAATGTGGAACAAATAGAAGGCAAGATAGATGGACAGACTATAGTGATCCTCACTAAGTACCTTAGAAAGGGATAGTTGAGATTAGAATAAATTGCCATCCAGATAATCCGACAGCTAGATGAAAAAACGCCGTGCGTAATCGGCAGGGATCTCTGATAATACTAAGCACGGCACTTTTTTGATGTAGCTTGTAGATGATGGTGTCTTATCTACTCTATGCTTGTTAGCTTTCCACTGGCTACATTAAAAAAACCTTCCTATTCTAAAGACTTGTCTTTATACTTATAATTATTAATTTTAGCTCATATGCTTGATCTCGCTTTTCGTAATATGGGCCGTACACGGGAGATACTCGGTGTACTTATAAAATGGGGTTTTGAAGATCTGATCATCAACTCCACGCTTCGCAATCTGGTACCGGAGTCTACGCGTCTCAAATGGATACGCGATGAGAAACCAGTGATGGAATACACGCGCTATGAGCGCATACGAATGGCTGCCGAAGACCTCGGGCCGACTTTCGTCAAGCTGGCTCAGATCCTGAGCAATAGACCTGATATTATCCCTGAGGGATTGGTCAAAGAGTTTGAGAAACTTCAGGATAGGGTGCAGCCCTTCGAATCAGATAAGGCCAAGCGAATCGTAGAGCGCGAGACGAATTTGAAGATAGAGGAGCTATTTGAGTGGTTTGATGAGAAGCCGCTGGCATCTGCTTCTATCGGGCAAGTGCATAAAGCAAAACTCAAAACAGGGGAAGTCGTCGTCGTCAAAATACAACGCCCCGATGTAGCGGAGATCATAGACCGCGATCTGCAGATCATCAAGGATGTGGTAGCACGTGCTGACCGCTATCTGAAAAAGCAGGGTGTACTACAGGCAGACGATGCTGTACGTACCTTTGAGCGTAGCATGCTGAAGGAACTGGACTACAGGAATGAAGCGAGGAATATCGAACGATTCAGGGCTACGTACAAATTCAGGACAGACTTTTATATTCCTAAAGCTTACAGAGAGTACTCCACAGATAAGATACTCATCATGGAGTATGTCGAGGGCTGCAAGATCACAGATATGGAGCAGCTCAAAAAATGGGGCATAGATCCGAAGATCGTGGTCGAGCGGGGTATGGATATATACCTGACGATGATATTTGAGTTCGGCTACTTTCACGGCGATCCGCATCCGGGCAATATACTCGTGCGTGAGGATGGTACGATCATCCTCCTCGACTTTGGTATGATAGGTCAGCTGATGAAAAAGGATAAATATGCCTTTGCCGGTATCTTCATATCGATGTCGCGAAATGATGCGCGCGAGATGGCCAACAGTATGATCAAACTGGCAGTCGAGCACAATATCACCGACATGCGGCAGTTCGTCTACGATCTCAATGACCTGATCGAAGACTATGCCTATCTGGATGTGAGTGAATCCAGTATACAGGATGTGATACAGCGCCTGCAGAAGATCATGTATGACTATAAGATCACAGTACCTGGTGGTATATTTATCATCTTCCGCGCCTTTGCGATACTGGAGGGTATAGGCAAGAAAATGCACCCGGAGTTTAGAACCTACGACTTCATCAGGCCGTACGGTCAACGCCTGGTCACGGAACAACTCAAGCCTGAGAATCTGGCAGAAGAGGCAAATAGTCGCTTTTCGGCATTTTCGTCTATGATGAATACATTCCCGGCAGAGCTGAAGAATATCCTGCAAAAGACTACACGTGGCAAACTCCACTTTGAAGTGGAGCTGCAGGGATACGGCTATGCGCTGAAAAAATGGGATAGCATTACAAACCGACTCTCGATCACCTATATCATCTGTGCGCTGATGATCGCTTCGTCCATTGCTTTGCTACCCAACTATCCCGAAGAGATGCGCTTTTACTACGGAATCAACAGGTGGAGCTTCTGCGGCTACTGTATCGCGGGAGGGCTTTTTGTGATCCTATCTTATACCATTATTAGAAGGAGGATCTATAAGTGAACCAAAGCCGACAATGTGAGTGTTTGCAAGGGTACTATGAGTAAAGACCGATGGTTAGAAATAAAAAAGGGGCTGACGAATCAGCCCCTTTTTTAATAATATATTTTCAATCTTACTTAACGCTAAACTGCTTAATTGATTTGCCATTCTGAGTATTGATCTCAAGCAGGTATGAACCGGATGAGAGGTTGCTCATAGAGACAGGTATCAGCTTATTGCCATATACATCGAGTGGCTGAGTGCTCATCACTCTGCCGAGTTGATCTACGACAGCGATAGAACCTACCAGGTGATCAGGGGAAGCAATAGCTACAGTGAAAGTGCCTTGGTTTGGATTTGGATAGATATTCAGGTTGATGTCTTTTGCGATGTCAGCTATGCCTGATGGATTTATTACAGTAAGCTTGTATGGATAGCTTCTGTTGAAGTTATAAGCAGTACAAGTGTCAAAAAGACCGTATACTGGAACAGTGATATGACCACACGCCCTGCCAGATATAGTCAGAGGGTAGTCAGCTGTAGGTGCTGAAGTAGTGCCTGAGAAGGTAGCACAAGCATACCTACCGTGCTGGATCCATACTCCGAGAGCAGGATTGCTTTGGCTGGTGATACCAGATGGATCGCCAGTGATAGAGTCGATCCTGATAGAGTCTACATATCCTGTCACGGACTGGCCCAGAAGGGAGTAGGGCAGCGAATCCGGAACCTCGATACTGATCGTACCTGTGAATGGCTGTCCGGCATGAATAGTATCCAGAGAGGCAGGATATACGTAAGTACCACCACCAAAGTGTGTGGTGTCAGGAGTGCACTGAGCAGATGCTCCGAATATTGTTCCTACAGCGAGGAAAAGGAGTAGAAGTGTTTTTTTCATTGTTGTTTTTGTTTAAATTTTCTCAAAATAACTCAATAAAATGCTATTTGTCAAAAGATCAATCATAAAAAATGAAAAAACTAACATATATCATATTCTATCATAAATACAAAAGGGAAGGTCGAGCCTTCCCTTTTGTAAAACTAGTTATGACTTGTTATTTGACGATAAACTGTTTTACCGTTTTGCTTTCTGCGGAACTGATCATAAGCAGATATGCTCCAGGTGCTATATTGCCCAGCTCCAGAGGTATTTGCTTAGTACCATTGACCTCGATAGGCTGAGTGGTGATGGTTCTGCCGAGCTGATCCAGCACGGACAGAGTACCCGATACAGGTGTGCCGGAAGCCACCGTCACAGTAAAGGCACCTTGGTTTGGATTCGGGTAGATATTCATACTGACTGACTCAGATATCGCAGAGATACCCTGCGCATAGCAGACATTGAGTGTATATGGGAATACCTTTGAGAAATTATAGTTCTGGATACAGGTATCGATATTGATAGGCAGTGAGATACCCGCTACATGAAGTGTAGTATGAGTATAGCCGCAAGCGGTACCTGTGATGGTAAGCGGATAAGCTCCGGCTGGAGTCACAGCGCCATTGACAGTGCCGGAGAATACCGCACAGGCAAAGTTAGAAGGTTTCAGCCAGGTACCCAGTACTGGTGCGCTGATGCTTGTGATGCCCGCAGGGTCACCCGTGATGCTCGCTATATCTACCGAATCGATATGTATGAATCCCGCTCCAGGTGGGATGGTGAATCCCGAGATCTGTATCACATCGCTGAGATCGAGAGAGTCAGGTATCTGGATGCCGATCTGGCCTGACCATGCATGATTGGTAATGATGCATGGCAGTGATGGTGGAGATACATGGATAGCGGAGGTGAACTGCGATGAATCGACGGTACATACCGGCGGGCCGCAAATGTTAAGGCTGAAGTTGAAAAAGTTTCCGATGTTGTGATCAATACACGTATCGATAGCTATGCCATTAAATGAACCATGTACGCAGCCACGGCCGTACATATCAATAGGGAAGTTGCCGGATGCAATAGGAGTGATACCCGAGAATACACCGCATGCGAACTGACCGCCATGGAGCCACGCTGTATCACCAGTCGTAGTCTGTACGCCTATGCCCGATGGCATACCTACGATGCTGTCCAGACGTATGGAATCAATGTGCACGTAGACGAGCCCCGCAGGAAGCGATGATACTACTAAGGATGCATCTACAGAATCCGGTATCTGGATACTGACCTGACCTGTGTATGGTGCACCTGTAGTGATGCAGGGCAGTGATGTAGGATAGATGTGTGAGGTGCTGGTGAAGTGAGTCGTGTCAGGCGTGCATAGAGGTCCTGCACAGACATTAAGGCTGTATGAGAAGTAAGCTGGTAGCAGACCATATATACACGAGTCCGCTACATGATGTGCGAGCTGCACATGGAAGCAACCTGAGCCGTAGAGGCTGAGCGGATAGCTGCCTGATGCTGCGCTCGTAGATCCGGATATCTGGACGCAGCCGTAGCTACCTGGTAGTAGTGTAGTATTACCCGGATTGATAGCTGCTGACAGTCCTGATGGAGCGCCTGTGACGCTATCCAGAGACACTGAGTCGATATGCACAAAATAGAGGCCTGCAGGATAGCTGGCATCCATCAGATGGGCATCTACTGAGTCGGGTATACGGATAGTCACTGTACCTGAATAGGGAGTGTTTTGTGTAATACATGGCAGTGAAGCCGGATTGGCAAAAGCCCCTACCGGAAAATTGCTGCTATCCGGTGTACATACCTGAGCAAATGCTCCGGCGGCTATCCCGATAAACAGAGTGAGAAGAAGTAATAACTTTTTCATTCTTGGTTAAGTTTGTTTTATTAATTGGTTATAGACTTAAAAGTACGGAAATAAATGTATTAATAAGAATTCATCTATTGTCAAACCTAATTTTGACATTCTATATATTCTCTTAACATTTCAGCGTACATCGCCGCTTGTGCGCTTCCTAGATCGCGCTTCACCCTAATTTAGCGTTATGATAGTTGTCCGACCATGTCGATAGGATTCACCCACTTGTCAAAATCTTCTCCCGTGACATAGCCCAGATCGATGGCAGTCTGCTTCAGTGTTTTGCCTGATTTATGAGCTGTCTGTGCGATCTCTGCTGCCTTATAGTATCCGATGTATGGATTGAGGGAGGTCACTAGCATGAGAGAGTTATAGAGATTATTCTGGATATTGGCTTCTATAGGCTCGATACCTACTGC
>Ga0214192_1002028_pt1 | contig 10792 bp, 10 predicted proteins | sample TroBogEpilimnion_44_FD_153030 | JGI IMG/M metagenome (GOLD analysis project Ga0214192, IMG submission 153030) | Freshwater microbial communities from Trout Bog Lake, WI - 29JUL2008 epilimnion | ecosystem: Environmental > Aquatic > Freshwater > Lake > Epilimnion/Euphotic zone | place: Trout Bog... | reverse complement strand
CCTCCGCGTTCTCAGAGCCAATCACCAGTGGCTCTCTTTATGGAATTAACCTCACCCACCTTTAATCACACCCGAAGTTCTGACCGGCTTCACTCCACCGTTGACACCGTCGGGTTCACTGCCTACTGTTCATCTGTAAATACTGTGCAATAGCCCCGAATTTACGGTTCGGGGTTTTTTATTGAATCCTATGATGCGAGGCATCGGCTGGAACAACTGCCAATCGGTTTTGGCGTTGTTGGATTCCAGTGGTTAGTTGGACGGTTATGGCAAATACAATTCTAGTGGGTGCCCAGTGGGGCGACGAAGGTAAAGGCAAAATCATTGATGTTCTGACGGAAACAGCAGACATCGTGGTTCGGACTCAGGGCGGCAACAATGCCGGCCATACCGTATACATAGGAAAACAAAAATATGTGCTGCATCTGATTCCTTCCGGAATCCTGCGGCAGGAAAAAGCCTGTGTCATTGGCAATGGTGTGGTGATTGATCCCGTGAGTCTCGTGGGTGAAATCGATGGTTTGTTGAAAATGAAGGTCAAGGTCAACGGCAACCTTTTTATCAGCGAGACCGCCCACCTGGTTTTCCCCTACCACGCTGAATTGGATGCACAGCGGGAGATTTTGAAGGGCAAGAACAAGATTGGCACCACCAAGCGCGGCATTGGACCCGCCTATGGGGACAAGGCTGCCCGCACTGGTTTGAGGGTTATTGACCTGATTAATCCGGCTAAATTCGAGGCGGCATTGAAGCTGAAAATCAAGGAAAACAACGAAGTACTCAAAGCGTTTGGGGCCAAGCCGATTTCTTTCAAAAAGGTTCATGATGCTTATCGCATCGCAGGGGATCGCCTGAAGCCTTTTGTAGTCAACACGGTGGTTATGCTCAACGAAGCCACCTCCCGCGGGGCTCATATTCTTTTCGAAGGCGCACAGGGAACTTTCCTGGATATCGATCACGGAACCTATCCTTTCGTGACCTCCTCCAACACCACCTCTGGCGGTGCTTGCACCGGTTCCGGCGTGGCCCCCAACCGCATGGATCGGGTCGTGGGCGTGATGAAAGCCTACACAACGCGGGTCGGTGAGGGACCTTTGCCCACCGAGAATAGTGAAATTGCGGACATGCTGCATGGAATGGGGCGCGAATTTGGCGCCACCACAGGAAGGGCGCGTCGTTGCGGATGGTTTGACAGCGTCGCCACCCGCCATGCCGCCATGGTCAACGGAATTGATGAACTTGCGGTCACGAATCTGGACGGACTGGACACTTTGGAAACCATCAAGGTATGCGTGGGTTACAAGGTGGGTAAACAGCGTTACGATTATATCCCCAATGACATCGAGGTTCTGGCAAAGGCAGAGCCGGTATATGTTGAATTCCCCGGTTGGCGCACACCGACGGATGAGGTTCGCGACTGGAAAAAACTTCCGGCAAAGGCCAGGACTTATTTGAAAGCGATTGCGGAATTAACCGGTGCCCGGTTGACCATTGCATCGGTGGGACCTGCACGCGAGCAGACCATCTTCCTCTGACCGGTTTGCCAGGGTGATTTGGCGAAATGGCAAACTCATACCGCCCTGCGGGGCTTCAATCAAATTGAACGGAAGCCCAGTGTGAGCGTCCAATGAGGACGAGCAGACTGATTAATGATAACTTCGACGCCTGAATTGAGTACCGAAGCGCTGGCTTCCATACCGGGCCATGTCGCCATCATCATGGATGGCAATGGGCGCTGGGCCAAGCAGCGTCATCTTCCCCGTGTGGAAGGTCACCGTGTTGGAGCAGAGTCTGTCCGGGCCATCATTCGTGCCGCAGGGGAAGTTGGCATCAAATACCTCACGCTGTATGCCTTTTCCGTGGAGAATTGGAACCGTCCCAAGGATGAGGTGGATACCCTGATGAAGTATCTGGCCCGATACCTGAAAAGCGAACAAGCGGAGTTGGACAAAAACAATGTGCAATTGGAAACCATCGGTCAACTGGATCGATTGCCCGAATTTGTCAGGAAACAGTTTTTCAAGACACAGGAAGCGCTTTCCAAGAACACGGGTCTGACCCTGATCCTTGCGTTGAGCTATGGTGGCCGCACCGAAATTGTGGAGGCGGTGCGCAGTATTGCGGCAAAGGTGAAGGCGGGAGAACTGGATGCCAGCGAAATCAGCGAGAAAGTGGTCTCGGATCACTTATACACCAAGCGCTGGCCGGACCCGGATTTATTAATACGCACGAGCGGGGAAATGCGTGTCAGCAATTTCTTGTTGTGGCAGATATCCTACGCTGAATTGGTCGTGACCAAAACGCTCTGGCCTGATTTTCGCAAACCCCAGCTTTTTGAAGCATTGGAGGAATATGCCAGACGTCACCGGCGCTTTGGTGGACTTTGACCCCCGGCAGCGCGCAATCCGCTAGACACGGGATTCTCATTCGATAGGATGATTGGAAATGCCAGATGATCCCAAAAGCACCGCGCCTGTCCTGACCAAAGGGCAGACCTTTTTTCGTCGACTTTTCAGTTTTCTAATTCTTTGGTCCTTCATTTTGGGGGCTTTGTTCTCGGGAAGCAAAGTGCTGTCGGACATTGTTTTTCTCCTGGTCATGGTGGTCCTGGCGTTCAGTGGTTTATGGGAGTTTTACGACATGGCATCCCGGAAGGATCTGTTTAATTACAAGAATTTCGGACTGATCGCGGGGGTGCTTTTGATGGTGGGGACATTTTTCAAACTCACGGGGAGTCTGGGGGTGAACAATTCTCCCGCGCGGGTGAATGATTTTGAAACCAGTTTTCTCATCCTGTTTGTCCTCGGGTTGTGCATCCGCCAGTTTGTGGAGAAAAAGAACACTGCGGGAATTACTGCCATTTCCACCACCCTTTTTGGTCTGATGTATGTTCCGTGGCTTCTGAATTTCATCCAGAAAATTTATTTTTTCCCCAATATCGCCGGGAATTATTACCTGCTGTATTTTGTGCTGATCACCAAGTTCAGTGACACAGGTGCTTATGTGGTGGGAAGTTTGATAGGCCGTCACAAAATGATTCCACGCATCAGCCCGGGAAAGACGTGGGAAGGATTTGGTGGTGCGGTGGTGGTTTCAACCCTGGCCAGCGTGGCATTTGTTCAAATCTGGGCTGTCAAAATGCCAGCCATGAACTGGATTCACGCCATCATTTTGGGAGTGATACTCAGCATTGCGGCGGTGGTGGGTGATCTCATTGAATCCTTGTTCAAGCGGGAGGCCAACCTCAAGGACTCAGGTAAACTTTTTCCAGGAATCGGGGGGATACTGGACTTGCTGGACAGCCTGCTGTTTAATGCCCCCATCATGTATATTTACCTCCGTCACGTTCTCAAGACGGGCTAGGAATTTTTTTGAATGAAACGAGTTGTCTTATTGGGTAGCACCGGCTCCATCGGCACCAGCACCATCAAAGTGGCGGAAGATCTTCCGGACAGGATAAAATTGATCGGGCTTGCCGCTGGCGGAAATCTGGAGCTTCTGGTGGAGCAGGCTCGAAAACATCAACCCCTGGCCGTCAGCCTGAATGATCCCGCCAAGGCACGTTTGGCGAAGTCCCAGTTGGAATACAAACCGGAGGTTTACGCAGGCAATGAAGGTTTGATCCAGCTGGCCACGATGCCTGAGGCAGACATTGTTTTGATTGCTATTGTTGGCACAGCGGGACTTCAACCCGCGCTGGCAGCCATCCGGGCCGGAAAAGATATCGCCATTGCATCCAAAGAGATCCTGGTGATGGCTGGTGAGATTGTGATGAGTGAAGCCAGAAAGCATGGGGTTCGGGTTTTGGCGGTGGATAGCGAGCATTCAGCGATTTTTCAATGTCTGGATCATAAACCGGCTTCCTCGGTTCGTAACCTCTGGCTGACGGCATCGGGCGGACCGTTCCGTCAAACTCCGAAATCCGATTTTCCTAACATCACGGTGGAGCGCGCCCTGAAACATCCTTCCTGGGTCATGGGCCGCAAAATCACCATTGATTCCGCCACCCTCTTTAACAAGGGATTGGAGATGATCGAGGCAAGGTGGTTGTTTGACGTGGAGATGGGCAGGGTGAAGGTTGTGGTCCATCCACAAAGTATTGTTCACTCCATGGTGGAATTTGTGGACGGCAGCTTGATTGCGCAGCTTTCCACGCCGGACATGTGTTTGCCCATTCAGTATGCCCTCACTTATCCCGAACGAGTTGGAAGTGAACGGGTGCAGACGAACTTCGCCAAGATCGGCACATTGACCTTTGAGGAGCCGGACACCGACCGTTTTCCATCCATCCTGCTGGCTCAACAAGCGGGTGAGATTGGTGGCACGCTGCCTTCGGTTTTGAACGCAGCCAATGAAGTTGCGGTCGATGCCTTTGTGAATCGGCGCATCACCTTTACTCAAATAACTGAAATGGTTCGTAAAACGATGGATTTGCATCAGGTTGTGGCACATCCCGTGCTGGAGGAGCTAATCCAAGCCGATGCCTGGGCGCGTGAAACGGCTGCACGTTTTTGATTTCGGGAGTGACATATTTGGGCCATTGCGGGGCGTCGATTGGCTGTTATACTAGAACCTGTCGGTTTGTCGGAATGAACTTATGAATTTTATCAAATCTGCCTTGGTGCTTTTTGAGGTGTTGATGGTTTTCAACATCATTATCTTTGTCCATGAATTGGGACATTTCCTTGCTGCACGCTGGAGGGGATTGAAGGTGGATCGCTTTGCCGTTTGGTTTGGTAAACCCATTTGGAAGAAAAAAATCGGCGGTGTGGAATACGCACTGGGATGTGTTCCTTTTGGCGGATATGTGAGCCTGCCCCAAATGGCTCCGATGGACATGATCGAAGGTAAGGCGGAGGGTGAAAACACCCAGCCATTGCCTCCGATTCAACCGCTGGACAAGATCATCGTTGCAATTGCAGGTCCGCTTTTTAGTTTTGGATTGGCCATATTGTTTGCGGTGGTTGTCTGGAAAGTGGGCAAACCCGGGGCTTCAGCCCAGGAGAACTCCACCACCATCGGTTGGGTAGACCCCTCGGGTCCGGCATTTAAAGCGGGCATACGTCCCGGAGACAAGATTTTGAAGATTGATGGCAGGGTTGTAACCCAGTTTGTAGGCCAATCGCCCGATAGTATTCAATGGCGGGTGGTGACGAGCGAAAACCCGGAAATCGAAGTTCAATACGAGCGCAATGGTGTGACCAACACGGTAAGCGCCGCCCCGATTCGCCGCGAAACCAAGTGGTATGAGCGCAAGGATCTTCCACATTTGTTGATTGAAGGGGTCCGTCCGGCGATTGTGGAGGATGTGGCCACGAACAGCCCGGTGTTCGCAGCCGGGCTTCAGAAAGGTGACCAGATTTTATCCGCGGATGGGCAGAAGGTTTATAGTCTTTCCAGTATCGTTGAACTTGAGGATTCATTCAGTAACAAGCCACCCAGGGCGATTGTTTTCAGCATATTGCGGAATGGGCAGGTGATCGAAAAAACGATCACTCCGGAAAAACCGGTCAAGCCGGCAAAGAGCAGTCCTTCCTTCGGATTTGTGTCGTTTGCCGTCAACACCAACGAATTTTTGGAACATCCGCTGCCGATGACCCAGGTTCACGACAGTGCCATGCAGATTGTGAACACCTTCAGCACCTTGATCTCGCCCAAATCCAAGGTGGGAGTGCAGCAGATGGGTGGGGCGGTGATGATCATTCGTGTCTATTACAATTTGTTGGATAATCCCAACGGCTGGCGCCAGGTGCTCTGGTTTAGTGTGGTTCTGAACGTCAACCTGGCTTTGATCAACCTCTTGCCGTTGCCTGTTCTGGACGGTGGTCACATCCTTCTGGCGTTGTTGGAGTTTTTCTTCCGTCGCCGCATGAGTGCCAGGATCGTGGGTTTCATTCAAAATGCCTGTGCCATGTTGCTGATCGGATTCATGGCCTATGTTTTCTTCTTCGACACAAGTGATCTGGTTCGCAGTGTTGCGAGGAATCATGAGCCTGCCATCGAATTCGCCCCGAAGAATTGACGGGATGCCCTGATTTGTTAGAGTGAGGCATGCAGTATTGCGAATCCCCGTTTTTTTACCGTCGCCGCGAGTCACGGGCCATCACCATTGGTGATACGGCCAAGGGTGGTTTGTTCCTGGGTGGAAACAATCCCGTCGTGATTCAGTCCATGATCACGTGCGACACCATGGACACCGCGGCCTCGGTTCAGCAAACCTTGGATTTGGTGGAGGTGGGATGTCAGGTTGTCCGCATCACCGCCCCTACCGTCAAGGACGCGGCCAACCTGCAAAACATCGTTTCCGAACTGCGCGCCCGTGGATGCAAGGTGCCCATCGTGGCGGACATTCATTTCAAACCCGAGGCCGCCATGGAAGCCGCCAAGTGGGTGGAAGTGGTGCGGGTGAATCCCGGAAATTATGCGGATTCCAAAAAGTTCGCCATCAAGGAATATACGGACGATCAGTACGCCGAGGAACTCAAGCGCATTGAGCAAAAGTTTACCCCTCTGGTAAAGCTCTGCAAAGAATTGGGCCGTGCCATCCGCATCGGAACCAACCACGGCTCCTTGAGTGACCGAATCATGAACCGTTTCGGTGACACTCCACTGGGGATGGTGGAGAGTGCGCTTGAATTCGCACACATTGCCCGTGCCAACGATTTTCATAACTTTAAGTTCTCGATGAAGTCGAGCAACCCGAAGGTGATGATTGAATGTTACCGCCTTCTCGTTGCCCGTCTGAATGAGCTGGGACCCGATTGGAATTATCCAATCCACCTGGGTGTGACCGAGGCGGGTGAAGGTGAGGATGGCCGTATTAAGAGTGCGATAGGCATTGGTTCTTTGCTGTGCGATGGATTGGGTGACACCATCCGGGTTTCCCTCACTGAAGATTCCCCCCATGAAATCGCGGTGTGCCGTGATTTGCTGGCACAGATTCCGCATCTGACCAACACGAAAATTAATGTGGATGCGGCTGGTTTTCCTTTTGACCCTTTCCATTTTGAACGCCGGCAGACACCCGAAATCAATCTCAACGACAATACCCGCTGTGGTGGCGAGCAGCTGATTCGTGTCGTGGTCACCCGGGCCACCTGGGATAAAGTGGCCCCGAAGATTCGTCCCAAAGACGATGTGAAGCCTGAGGCGGTTTATGAGGATCTGAACATTTTGGAGATTGATCCTCGCGAGAAATTTGAGGTCAATTGCGATACCCAGTTGATGACTGTCAAAGATGGGCTTGATCTGCCTGCCATTACTGCGTTTCGTTTGCTGGCGCATCAATTGAAGCGACTGGGCCGTAACAACCCCATTCTCTTGAAAGATTGCCTGAACTTTGAACCGGTTCCATTGGAGCCCAAGATAGCTCTGCTGCGTGCTTCGGTGGTGATTGGCGCATTATTGGCGGACGGAATCGGTGATGCCATTTTGGTTCGAGGGGAATCGGGTGGTGGGCAGTCTCTGCGGCTCGCTTACAATATTCTTCAAGCTGCTGGATGCCGCTCATTCAAGACGGATTATGTGGCGTGCCCGAGTTGCGGTCGAACCCTTTTCAATTTGCAGACTGTGACCGCCCGCATCAAGGCCCGCACGGATCATCTCAAGGGCGTTAAAATCGCCATCATGGGATGCATTGTCAATGGTCCTGGAGAAATGGCCGACGCGGACTTTGGATATGTGGGTGGGGCTCCTGGAAAGATCAATTTGTACGTTGGCAAACAGCCCATCAAATTTAACATCCCGGAGGCCGAGGCGGTGGACCGACTTGTGGACCTGATCCGGGAACATGGTAAATGGGTGGACGCGGAAGTTGAAGCTGTGCAGGCCTCTCACTAACCTGGCGAGGAGAGTTTGGTCTGCAAACTATCCTGCGCTTCGCGATCTGGGAATACGGCCGAGATGGTAGATGATGAATCCGCGAAGATAATCCCCGATGACCCTGTTCTGATTCTCGGAAAGTTTGAGGCGGGGGAGTGTTTTCCAGTCGGATACCAGCAACGTTCGGAGAATTTCACCGATATCCGCGCGAGCTTCGCCCGCGACCGGGTTGGGTTGCAGGCCAAGTTCGGTGAGTAGTTTGGCTTCGAAGGCAAATAAATCGCGGGGGAGGGGATTCTGGGTGCAAAGGTAGGACAGAAAATCCTGATACAACGAAAAAATCTCAGGTATGGGGGATTCGGTCTCAGTGGTCTGCTCAATAATGGCTGACGCATAGGAGGCCTGTTGGAGGCGTTCCATGTTCAAACGGATTTCTGCATGGGTATTCTGCAGGGTGACTTCCCGGAGGGTATGTAACTCGGATCGGCGGCTTCGCTGGAAACTGAAATCCAGTTGGTAAAACAGATCCAGTTTGCCCGCGAAAGGCGATTTGTTGCGTCGGGCACCCTTGGCCACGGTGGCGATGCGACCCAATTCCGGCGTCAGCCAGTGAATGATGAGGCTGGTCTCAGTCAGCGCTCGCGTTCGCAGGATGATGCCGGGGCTGTTCTCGGTCATGAGTTTGGCTCGGTGCGAAGCGGCGTCAGTTTAGCCTTCGCATTGGGCGGATAATCGGGGCTGATTGCGCCAAGGCTGATGATGAACTTCAACCCGTCCGCCACCGGCATATCCAGCACCGTCATCTGGTTTTCAGGAACCATCATCATGAACCCTGAGGTTGGGTTGGGAGTGGTGGGAATGAACACACAGAAAAGTTTCTCGGAAGGTTTTCCGGGCATGTCGGAGGTTAGTTCGCTGGTAAGAAACCCGACTGAATACATTCCCTCGCGCGGAAATTCCACCATCACCACTGTTTTGAAGGCGGTTTTGCTTCCAGAAGTGAGGGCTTCATTGACTTGTTTGGTCGCCCCGTAGATTTTGTTCAGGAGCGGAATTCTCATCAGCGAGTTATCCACCCATTCGATGACCTTCTTGCCGAGGTAATTGCGTGCCAGCAAGCCCACCACGGAAGTCAGCAAAACCGCCACCAGCAGTGCGACGAGGCTCCAATACCAATGCATTGGACCCGCCCCCAGTTTATCATCCAGGCTTTCATGAGTGATGTCCCGAGGGATGAAAATGAGAAGCGTGTCCGTAATCCGCGAAGCGGTAAAGAACAGCCAGGTAATGACTGTGACCGAAATAATTCCGGGCAGAACAACGACCAATCCGGTGAAGAAGTTCGCTCTCCAACTCGCAGTAAAATGTTTGCTCACAAGGATAGCTTAGGTTTTCAACCGATGTTCCTCAAGTCAAACTCTACCTCCAGTGTCCTGACCAGGCGACCCTCAGCAGCCTTCATTTTCCTGCGTTCGATGGGTTCCAAATCATCGTATCCGAGTAAATGGAGTATGCCGTGAACCACATAGCGAACCAGTTCAGACTGCCAGGTCGTGCCGAATGTCCTGGATTGATCCTCCGCGACTTCCACGCAGACAAATAATTCACCAGCCAGTGCTTCGACTTGTGGCAGGGTGGAATAGCCGAAAGTGATCACATCGGTCGGGCCTTTGTGATTCAAAGAGGTCTGATTCAATTCCGCCATTTTGGCAGCGGTCAACAGTTGCACCGTCAAATCATAATCCTGCAGCTTCAATCTTTTTTCCAAAACATGCAGAATGATCTGCTTGAAGAGGATCGAGTTCACGGGCTTGTGTCGCTGGCGGTTGATTAATTTGAGCGAACCGGTCATGTCAGCGGGCTTTGCCACGATGTTCCTCATAGGCAGCAATGATTCGTTGAACCAGGGGATGGCGCACGACGTCTTTGCGTGTGAATTCGACAATGGCGATTCCCTCGGTGTTGGAAAGTGCCCGATGGGCCTCGACGAGTCCGGATTTTTTTTGATTGGGCAAATCGATCTGGGTTTCGTCACCCGTGATGACCGCCTTGGAATTGAAACCCAGGCGTGTCAGGAACATGAACATCTGCTCCGTGGTGGCGTTCTGGGCTTCATCCAGGATTATGAAAGCATTGTTCAGGGTTCTTCCGCGCATGTAAGCCAGTGGCGCAATTTCAATGACATTCCGTTCCATCAATTTCTGGACTTCCTCGCCGGGGAGCATGTCATGGAGGGCGTCCTGCAAGGGGCGCAGGTATGGGGTGATTTTCTCGTAAAGATCGCCAGGAAGAAATCCCAGCGCCTCGCCAGCCTCGACGGCTGGACGGGTCAAAATGATTCGCCCGACTTTCTCCTCCTTGAGGGCCGATACCGCCATGGCCATGGCCAGGTAGGTTTTTCCAGTGCCTGCAGGGCCGATGCCAAAAGTGATATCGTGAACCCGTATGGCTTCGATATATTTTTTCTGGCCAAGTGTCTTGGGGCTTACGCTTCCCTTGCGGGTCGAGGTTTGAATCCGCTCCGAAAGCATGTCCTTTAGGGCTCCGGTGCCCTCCTGCTTGACGATGTTGATGGCCTGGGCAAACTCGCGGTTCCTGACATGCCCGCCATTTTGCACAGATTGCTGCAAGAGCAGGAAAAGTTGTTTGGCGAGTTCGACTGCATCCGCGCTGCCCTCGAGCTTGATCCATCCTTCCCTGGAGGTGGCTTTTACATCGAGTTCCACCTCGAGCAAATGGAGGTTTTTCAACTCGTTGTTGAATAGTTGCTGCGCCATCCTGGCGTTTTCAAAATGAAGTGTTTCGGTGGCCATGAATTTATCGAGTCAGGACTGCCCTTAATTTTGCCGCCACCTCCTCGAGTGCCTCAGGCAGAATGGAGGTGCTCCCGATGACCGGCATGAAATTGGAGTCGCCCAGCCAGCGCGGGACAATGTGAATGTGCAAATGCTGCTCAATACCAGCCCCTGCG
>Ga0214192_1002022_pt1 | contig 10808 bp, 25 predicted proteins | sample TroBogEpilimnion_44_FD_153030 | JGI IMG/M metagenome (GOLD analysis project Ga0214192, IMG submission 153030) | Freshwater microbial communities from Trout Bog Lake, WI - 29JUL2008 epilimnion | ecosystem: Environmental > Aquatic > Freshwater > Lake > Epilimnion/Euphotic zone | place: Trout Bog... | reverse complement strand
AAACGACCACCATCTAAAATCTTCTATAAAATCAATCCAGTCTTCTATAGTGAAATTAGTTGTAGTTACTATTTTCTTTTCTGCTTTAAATAATTCATGAATAGAATATCTCGAAGATCCCAGATGATTTGCACATTGATCTACCATTGCAAAATATTGATTTCTATAATCTACAAGAGTTTTATCTTCATTTACCCATAAAGCCTTTATTAAATAATTACCGTTGAGAGAAGATAGATATCTTATTACTTCTTCCTGATTAATTATTGTTCCGTTCTCTACTTTTATTGTAATCATGTATAATAATTTGTAGCAGTCCTTCTGCAATTATTAATTCTAACCAGTTTTTCATGGTCATTTGTTCATTTCGCTGTAAATAAAAAATGGGTACTAGTATTAAAGCCAGTACCCATTTAAAAATATTATCTTTTTTCATAATAGTAAACCTAATTCTTTTGCTTCGCGTGCATGGAGATGTACCCAATCGTGGTGTATCCTGCAGAGAGTGCAAAAATCTTTAAATAAATTATTGCCTAATCTTCCAGATTTATGATGTAAATCTATATCTCTTGAGTTACATTCTGGAAATTCGCATACAGGATGTTCTATAAAGTACTCATCTCGTAATTTTTTATATTTGTGCCATCTTTCGATTCCACGTTGAGATAATTTGTTTATGGGCTTAGTTACTTTCTTAATAGGTTTTCCATATTTTTTTTGCCAACACTTTTTACACAAACCTTTATTGAATAGATAAGATTCTTGTTTACAATGTTTGCAATTCTTTTTAACTCTTTTAATCATATGTAAATATACGATAAAAATATGAATTTACCAAATTAAAGTACCCAAACTCTTATTAAATTATCTGTATTGGGATTTCTTTTCCATGGAGTTTTTGATAGAGATAACTCATCAAGTGCATTATTGACATTGGGATATTTTTGGTTATTGGAAAATACTAAGAAGCCGCTGGCTTTATTCTTTTTTACTGTTTGATAGAACTTCTTTAATGTTTCTTTCAATACACTATAAGGATCTTTTACTTTTAATCTTATTATTTTTTCAAGAGTACATACTCCACGGCATTCACTTACTCCACAACTACAAGTCATATTCCGAACATAAATATTAGTTGTGAAGATTTGATGACCATTTTTTTTGATATAAATTTCGTTTCTATCTGTAACGATAATTTCTATTCTATCTATTATAGGTTTAACTACTCTTTTATTGGTTATCGATTTAACTATTCTCTCTGAATCATGTAGACGTTTAGTAGCGGCGTGGTTGATACTACTTTCACTAATCAATTTAATTACTCCGTTTTTAGTTACTTTATAGATATTATTAAAATATATTTCTTGAACGAGAACTTGTGAGTTTTTTGGAAAGTTATGACGAGCAAAATCTCTACCGATAATTACTTTATCTCCTGCTTGGTATTACATATTAGTTTATTTTATGTATAGCAAAGAATTTTGGCTTTGTATTTTCTTCAGGATTTTGTTTAATATATTTTTCCCATTCTTCTAATGCATGAAGAACTTCTGCTGTTAGATCGTCATTTTGATGTACAACGAATGTTTTTCCTGTAGAATGGAAATCATTTTCATTGCGGAACCATATTACGTGATATTTCATAATTTACTTGTTGTTTATCTATTATACAATGATAGAGATTTCTTCCGTCTCTTTTTACAATAATAAATTTATTTTCTTTCATTTCATTTACTAATTCATCCATTAATATTTCAACCATTGCAGAATTTAACATTTTATAACCCCATGAAAACATTATACCTGTCATAAATTTAACGGAATATTTTTGTTTATCAAACATTTTCAAAACGAACAAAATATTTTCTTTAACTGAATCAAAACTAATATCTGAACATTTAGGTATATCCCATGAAAAAACAGCTCTACCTCCAGTATCTAAATGATAAGTAATGTAACTCCTTTTTATATTTAGATTATACGTTATATTTGAAGATACTATATTACTTCTATTAGATTTTTCAAATTCTGCAGCATCTGGACTAATATAATTCTCATTCATTTAATTGTTTTTAAAATAAAAAAAAAAGAGCACAGGACTCATTCTGTGCTCTAAGCGAAAATTCAACCATAGCTGAATGGTGGAGCTAGGGGCATCGAAGCCCCGTCCGAACAAATTAGCAATTATTATATGTTATCACAAGTTTAGGATACTGATTAACTACAGTCCAGAAGGTTTTCATTACACCTTTTTTGAGTTTTAGGCTAACTTCAATGTTATAACTTTTAGGTTCCTTGGTAAGTCACCAACCAGTCTGCTTAGGCTACTACTAATTCACCTTCACACAGTTCAGTCAAAAGGCTTTCTGCTGTGTATGCAGAGAGTTCAATATTGCTATTGTCTCTTATTTTTTGAATAGATGTTTAAACAGAGTTCCATCCTATCTGTACTTGTATAATAATCCATCATTGCCGTCAAAACCGATTAGCCCCATAAAAATAAAAGGCTGACTAACCTTTCAATTGTGTGAATTTAGGGGTATTTCATCTTGTGTCATTGAAGATGATTATAATTTAATAAATGCGATTATTATTCCAATTATGAGGAGTAAAATAGTTAGGATAGTAATCAAATGGATCGTCTGTATATTGAGAATTTCTGAATATCGCTACTATATAACTAAATATAGCTGAAGTTATGAAACAAAATAACGTGTTATTCATAAACGATGTTTTCGGAATAGACATCAACATTGTGATAAATACAGTAGGAAAATATATAAGAAAATTAAAATGTCTTACATTCTTAGGATGTTCCCACTTCCATCCTATAATTCTGCGGAAAATAGAAAAATCATTACCCCATTTATGAATCATACGATAATGATTATCGTCTATTTTATAGAAAATAATAGAATCTAAATCCCTTTTTTTAATTTTTTGTTCCTTATTGCATTTAAACATTTCTACGGGAGCAAGAATAAAGAATTTTGTTTCTAAATCGTGTCCGTTCAAATCAGTATTTGTCATTTTAGCAAATTCGTTTATTTTTGCTATAACTTGAATATCCATTTTACCAACGAACAATTTAGAATTTAGAAAACGCAATTTGTAATTTATTGCTAATGTCTTTATTTTGTCGATTGTGAATACTTCACCTAAATATTCTTCTTTGAATTTTTCCAAAGTTAGCAATTCTCCTAATTTTGTTTCTTCTACGATCAAAGAACTATTAGGTGCTAAACTTCTCATTAAAGCGAGATCTTTTTGTTTATCTCCTTTTAAAAGAAGTTTTACTTCCTTTACAGAATCTTGCTTATCTGCAACTTTTTTTTTTGTCAAGAATTTGTAATTCTTTTTGAATGTTGATTTTCATATATTTTAATTCAATAAGTTTTCGTCTTTGTCTTCTGCTGTCAATGCAATTATGTCTAACATTTTAAATAACCATAAAACATTTGTTTTAGGTTCGCGATTCCTTTTAGGTAAATCTCTGAATGTTCTTTGATTCCTTCGATGGTTTTGGATTATTTGTGATTTAACTAAATCATGTTGGTTTGCAGAAAGATATTTATCTGCTGCGGGATGGTGTTTTGGTAGTAAATGTGACATATTATTGAATTTTAGTTATGAAATAGCTTTTTCTTGTAACTTCACAATTTGATCTTTTATCTTAGTAATGTCTTCGTCTGTTAAAAAAACAACTTGCCCTTTAACTATTTTACTATCCTTTTCAAGAAGTTCATATAATTGTTCAAGCGTTTTTCCTTTAACGGCTACGGAAATACTCTTATGATATCTCTTGTCGAGTTTATTTTTGTTTCTTGCCATTTTTTTTCATTTTTAATACGAATAAATGCAGGAGGGGTTATATTTATAATAAGAACTTTTCTATCACGAGTATATCCATTTACAGTACAGCTGTCTTCAGATAGCTCAGATATAAATCCTATTTTAGCAGAATGTAATCCTCTTTTAAAATCATAATCTAAATAAATTACATAATCATATCTTTCGTAAGGACGATTGCAGAAATCTTCTGGTAAAAATCGCCATTGATATTTTTCATTATATTTAGGATATTCTATAATATCTACACATGTACCACAATTAGTACAAGCGATATATTTATTACCGTCTTTAATATTCTTACTATTGAAATTACTATAATAAAAATCTTCTCCGCGGCAAAATTCACAAATGGCAGGTTCTCCAATACTGTCTGTAAGTTTCATATTACCAATTATTATAATCTGTTAAATCTAAAGTATATTTTGTTTCAATAGTTTCGTTAGAAATTGGATCTTTGAATTTCTTTTGTGCGATTGCAACGACAACCATTCCTATTTCTGTAGGAGTAAATTCATAAGACAACTTATTTAATTTATTCTTCTTTTTCCAGTCTTTTACTCTCTTTACTTGATCTTTAGTTAATTTGAATTCCATATTTTACTATTTAATACGAATACTTTTTGAAGAATCCCACTGACTCATAATACTATAATAATTAGAGTTATGGTTTATTTTAGTTTTAAATGTATCTATAATATATCCCATTCTTTTAAATTCATCTATAATTATACTATCTGTAGAATAATATTCTATATTTGGATAATACCTTATATCTATTCTTTTATTACCAGCGTTAGCAGATTCTTTTATCCATTTTACTATTCTCAGTCTTTCATCAGAAAGTTCTTGACTTCTAATAGCATTTTTAGCACTATCGCTTTGCCTAGAAATGATAGTTACAATAGCTACAATAGCTACAATAGCTACAATAGCTACAATCGCTACAATCGCTACAACCCATACAATCACTACAACGGCTACAATTCCAACATGCCTCATTTGTTTCATTTTCTTTTTCCCATTCAGGATTTAATTGGGCATGTGAAGTTGAAACACCATTACATGTTTTGTCTTCCCTTTTTAAGAATTCTGAGTAAGTACTAAATATTTTTGTCATAATTGAAAAGTTTTAGCAAATAAATAAAATTAGTTTTTTATATTCCAAAGTTCGATGGGTATATATTGCCTTACGACATTAGCGGTTAGTAATTGGTTTTCTTTTCTTGCATAAGCAGCAGCATGAGCAGCATAAGCAGCAGCAGCATCAGCAGCAGCATAAGCAGCACGAGCAGCATAAGCAGCAGCAGCAGCATCAGCATCAGCAGCAGCATCAGCAGCAGCAGCAGCATCAGCAGCACGAGCAGCAGCAGCAGCAGCATAAGCAGCAGCAGCATAAGCAGCAGCATCAGCATCAGCAGCATCAACAGCATCAACAGCAGCAGCATAAGCATCAGCATCAGCAGCATCAACAGCATCAACAGCAGCATGAGCAGCGTTCTTTAATTCTACATCTGTTGCCAATCCATTACCGTAAGCTATTGCTATATCTACGGCTCTTTTGCTTCTTTCGTTTTTCATCAGGTGTCGCACGGTGTTAGCGCAATGACCTTTTGCGAGTGTTAGTAATTTGAGATCGTCCGAGTTTGTTTTTTTGAAGAGCCAAAGTAGCCAGTCTCCCCGGTGACATGTCTCAAATATTTCATTCCATGATTTTCCGATAGCCCATTCTTTTGCGGAATTGCAAGCGTGTAATTTAATTAGTAACTCTTTCATTCTGTGTGTTTGCTAGAATTATTGAATAAGGATAATAAAATAAAACGTCTTACCATGTCAATAGCATCTTCTTCACTGTCAGCATAAACGGTTCTTGTTCCTTTGTAAGTTCCTGCATAATATTCTACTGTTATCTTTTTCATACTCAACTATTTTTAGTTTTTAATTTAATTGTCAGGTCTGATGTGTGAATGGGGCTCTACCATATCTTCTGCTGGTCCCATAATTATTTTCATAAATGAAGTAACAAAATACAAATTGTAATTGCCAATAGTAGAATAATTATCCTGTAAATATTATTAGAAAACCTTAGTTCTCGTACCTCCTCCAAAGATTCATCGTTGTAAGTATCATGTTGCGTTCCAGTAAAATCCTTAATTACCTTATAATCTATGTATCTATTATTTAGCACCCAGTATTTTTTACCGTGTACCTCAATTTTCATAGCACTATCTATTATTTGAATAATGGTGCATTCAGAAACCCAATAATCAACCGGGTAGCCATTATATTCTATTAGATAGGTACCACCTTCGACAACATCTTTAAAATTAATTTCAGTGGTCATTGTTTTCTAAAATTAAAAATTTACATTCTTTTTCCTTTTAGATTTTAATTCAGAATAATTTTTTGCTTCCCAAGCCTCAAAATCGTCCCATAATTTATCTATTGGTAAATCTTCCACATCATTCAAATATTCATGAAAATCTAAAAAACGATTAACTGTATCTACCGCCTCAAACCATTCTTGTACCATCTGTTGCATCTTGTACCAATCTTCTGTGTATTTTTTCATGTTAGTTGGTTTTTAAAGTAAAAGAGAATGTAGAGACCTTCTCACGATTTTTTTAATATTAACACACTATATTCCTCTATGAACTATAAAGTTAGTTTTAGAAGGACGAATCTTTTCAAATCTTTTTATAGCTTTGGATTTTGTTCTTGATCTACAATGCCACATGTATAGTTCTAAATCTTCTGTTAGAAAAGTAAATGTTTTCTTTCTTTTAGACATAAGTAAATAGATTTAACTCCTTTGATAGATATCTTCTTTATCTGCGTAAAGTTCCTCGATTTCTTCAGGCAATACTCTACATAGATCTAATGGTGCAGGATATTGTTTCTCCTTTGTATAAGGAAATATAAATTCTCCACATTCTATTGCCGTACCTGCATACAAAATTCTGTTAGATAGATTAGTTTTAATATAATCTTCTCTTGCGATTTGTAATAAATTATTTACAGAATTAAAGCTAAAAATTACATAATATATTTGCATAATTAACGTTTTATAGCAATTAAAAATAATTCTTTTGTTGTATGTTTACTAGTGTCAAAGTAACTATTGTATCTGAATTCTATAATTTTTATTAAAATCTTGCGCATATTATTTTACAATAGATTTACAAACAAATGCATATTCTTTATTATCCTGACAATACACTAACGATATCTCTTCGTCGAATAATGTATTATACCAGAGATTTTCCTCTACTTGTTGATATGTCTCTGTAGTGGTCATCAAGTTGATAAACCATTCTTTAGAAACATTATTGTTAGGTACAATGATTGCTTCATAGCAAATATCATTTTTTATTAGATATTGCGCATGATAGTTACTACAAGAAACAATAAGAACAGAATCTCCTCTGTATTCTATTTTGCAATCAGGACTTGCTTTTTTAATAGTCTGCGTATTATCACCAATAAGTCCTTGGCAAAATCCTGTATAAGGAATCAAAAACAATAGAATAAATAAAAGTTTTTTCATAAAAGTTTGTTTTATAATTGAAATAAAGTGTTATTTTGTAAATCTATTTTTCTTTGATTAGCATCTTTATAATTATTATACTGTTTCATAATTCCTTCTTTTACTTCCTCGGTCGAAAGGCTTCTAGTACTTAAATAAAAATCAACTCTGAACGCAAACTTTGGAATAAGTTCGTTAGAATTATTCATAAAAAGTCTTTCAAATATAGAACGTCGCTTATTATTTTTTACAAATCCTTGATAAAATTCTGTGCAAGGTGTTCCCTCAATTTCATCAAAACTCTCATCATATTCAAAAATCTCATCATTAATTTTTATACTATTCATAAAATTGATTTAGGATAATTTAAATTTAATAATCACTATCTATTTCTTCATCTATCACTGAATTTGATAATACTGAATCTTGAATTATTTCAGTTTCCCATCGCTTTTCTTCATAGATAAATTTTTTACCTGTTTTCTTAAAATATTCTTTTAATATCTGTATAGCATCTGCTTCAGTTTCTGCTATTACAGTAACACTTTTTAAATAAGGTTGAAAATAAGTACCACAATTAGAATAACAACTTATCTTAAATATTCTCATAATTAATATATTATATTATCCATAAATTCACAATGTGCTGAATAGCATTTCTGTTTAATTTTTTTTGTTTTAACTATTTTTGAGAAGACAGTTGTTTTTAACTGTCTAGTTATTTGAATGATCTTTTTCATATTATATTTGTTCTTTACAAAAATTTTTTAAAGTTTGTAATAATTTGTTGGTATGATAATTTTTAGCATCAACAGCATCAACAGCAGCAGCAGCATCAGCAGCAGCAGCAGCAGCAGCATAAACAGTATCATCAGCAGTATCATCAGCAACATAAGCAGCATCAGCAGCAGTATAAGCAGCATAAGCAGCAGCATAAGCAGCATAAGCAGCAGCATCAGCATCAGCAGCATCAACAGCATCAACAGCAGCAGCAGCATCAGCAGCAGCAGCAGCATCAGCAGCAGCAGCAGCAGCATCAGCAGCAGCAGTAGCAGCATGAGTAGTATTTCTTTTAGTTTTTAACTCTTTTATACAAATGCTACCGTTTAAATATTGTTCTGTAGCAGTTATACAATCAGAAACTCGTTTATCACTTGGGTACTTCTTTTCATATATCTCTAAACTACATTTTGCACAAACTAGAGCTAATCTTTGTTTTTGAATTAAAGTTAGTTCGGTATAATTTCTTACAAAATAGAATTTATCTTTTATAGGGATATTCCAGTTTAGGAAATCTCCTATGTTTGAATGAGAATTAGTATCTACTAATCCTAACATTTTTTCTCGCGAATAACATCCTCTATGAGATAGATAATATTCTTTTGTGAAAGTCTTTAACATATATAGTTATATTATAATAAATTAGTAGCTACTTTCTATCTTGTTTCAGTTCACTCTCGGTTTCACTTGATAGTAGTATAGCTACTAATTTAATGTGATTTGAATGTTATTTAATTTGAATCCAATTCCTTTTTTGTTTAAAATCGCGTTTTTTCCTAATATTTTACGCAAATAGTATATATGTACATCTATTGTCTTAGTAGAAGGACATCTTACTAGTTCTTTTAACTTATCTCCTGATGTAGGATTGTCATTATTCATACATGCGAGGATTCTCAAAGTTCTTCGCATTAATATATAGGATTTTTCATCTATAATCACTTCTCTTTTAGAAGTATTGATTAGGACATTTAGCATATATTAATAATTTGAAGTTAAAAATAAGAGCTATCTTTCGATAGCTCTTTCACATTACTACACATGCTGACCATCCAACATATTTTTATGACGCATTATCAATTAACCATTATAATGCTAGTTTCCAATCTTTTTCTTCAAATACTTGAAATTTAGCATTTTTAGAAAATTGAAGAATAGTATGTTTCTTTTCTACGAACGCAGATCCTACAAAATTTCCTTTAACGAATTGATTATACAAGACATTAAATTTATAAGAATGATTTTCACTTTCCTTTCTTAATATACAAGGCCTTTTTGATATAATTGCAACAACTATATGATTATCTGTTATATCTTCTAAAGCTATACAATTTTTAGGCTTTCCAAATATTATATCCATAAGTTTATGTTAATGTGTAAAGTAAATATTTTCATATAATTTAATTTTCGCTTGTTAGTAATTTAAGGATAATCATAAATATAAATATTCCATATATCCAATATAAAAAAGAGTCCATATTTAAATTATTAAAGATGAAATAAACGAGACTCCTCCTACTAGGAAACATATAAAAGCGACCACTATTATTATAAAAGTAGCTCTTTCAAAAAATTTTTCATTAGTTGCGAAATAAACTACTATACTTATACAAGATAAAAATAATAGGATTAGCGTAATAAGTGAACAAATAATAAGCATATACATATACAAGGATTTAAAAATACTCTTATAATATCAATAACAACGTCTTACTACTCTTCTGTAGTAGTTAATAGTATATAATGCGCATATATAATTATAGATTATCAGTCGTTATTATTCTAGTACCTTATAAGAATATTTATGAATTTAGAATTAAAGTATAGAGAATATCTGGTATCTATTAATGGATGAAAGACCAATAGTATTACTACTATTATAACTAGTTCATCTCTATACTGTTAAGAATTTTAAATAAGTAGATAGTGCTTTGAATACTGTAGAACGTTCCACAACCATTCTCGAAGGAATTCCGGTATAATGGGACCACTTTATCTACATACCCATTAAACTTAGTATGTCTGGCTTTTATATTCTCTACCCTATCTACTATAAGTTATTAATGGATAATAGCTGCAAGTTACTATCATAAATTAATTTCCCATAGAGGTGTTTTGTATAACTCTTTCATGATTAACTTATATATTCATTAATTATTTTTAATAACTCAAGTATAATGTATCAGTTAGGCTTATGATACTACCAGATTCCTAGTTCAGACTCATAAGAAATCATCTTATTTGACGACTGACTATCTGTATTTTAATATGCACGTTACTTAGTAGTGCATTACCTATTCAGAACGTTTAATTGATATTGCTACCATGTTAAGGTAATAGTATTTATTATACTTGATTATCTTTAATATTGTAATGTTGAAGATATATTCCATTTGTTAATAGGTATGTATTGACGTACAATATCTGCTGTTAATTGCTGGTTTTTCTTTCTAGCAGCATCAGCAGCAGCAGCAGGATAAGCAGCATCAGCATAAGCAGCATCAGCATAAGCAGCAGCATAAGCAGCAGCATAAGCAGCAGCAGCATAAGCAGCAGCATCAGCATCAGCAGCATCAACAGCATCAACAGCAGCAGCAGCATCAGCAGCAGCAGTAGCAGCAGCATAAGCAGCAGCAGCATAAGCAGCAGCATC
>Ga0214192_1002021_pt1 | contig 10815 bp, 3 predicted proteins | sample TroBogEpilimnion_44_FD_153030 | JGI IMG/M metagenome (GOLD analysis project Ga0214192, IMG submission 153030) | Freshwater microbial communities from Trout Bog Lake, WI - 29JUL2008 epilimnion | ecosystem: Environmental > Aquatic > Freshwater > Lake > Epilimnion/Euphotic zone | place: Trout Bog... | reverse complement strand
CTATATTAGCACTGGCGATCTCGGAGTATCGATAGGGCAGTCTGCGGCTGCCGATCCATGTGTGATAGGCATTGATACCGGCGAGTCGCAGCATACGCACGAGGATACTGCTCATGTCTTTGCAGTCGCCGTAGCGCTTAGAACAGATGTCTTTTGCCTCTCGCGGCACGAAGCCATTCATGCCATCCTCAAAGGCGATGTAGTTGATATTATCCTGCACCCAGTAGTAGATGCTGCGGATTTTATCCTCATCGGTCTTTGCATTTTTGATTACTGATTTTATCGTGACTTTGAGCAGTGAGTCCTCGCCTTTATTTATGTCTTTGACAAAGGTGCTGTACCACTCGCACATGCCTTTGAGGTCAGGGATCACATTCTGAATGCTGCCTCCTTTGTCATAGCCACTCACCGTGAGAAGTATATGCGGCGCATAGTACGCATAGGCAGGTGCGCCCTCTTCATGTTTAGGGCTTTTCATCTTTTGCGCACGCCAGTGATAGGTGGTGGTTTTGCCATCGCTATTTTTCTCAAATACAACCTGTGCAGAGTCAGCATTGAATATCTTAAAATTGAGCTTCATCGACGAAGGACAGGTGACTGCATACTCCTGACTCATGATCGGCATGTAGGAGACGAAGTAGTAAGGCGGGATGAAGTGCGCATCCTTCAGCGTTTCTGTATATAACACATGGCCGACAGCACCGGCGGCGACAGCCGGGAAACTGAAATTAACTTCCTTCAGGTCATCGTAAAATACATTGGCGCTGACATTGTCCTGTGTGGTGAAATGATCGACTTTGAGTTCTTTGTATTTGCCATCGATGGGTGCCAGGATATCCGCATCGATGGGACTGAGATCTGAGAAGAAAGAGTGATAGACGGAGTATTTCCGGTATACCTCAGATTTATCGGTGACGAAGTATATGCGCTCATCGACCTTATTTGTCAGCTTGAGCTCTCCGCCGACGAGCTCGATGGTGAGATGTTCGGTTTTGTTCAGATAGATGGCATCACTATTTGGAAAAGCAGCGCGCGCGGCTTCAAGTTCGGCCTTGTTTGGTCCGGCGGCAGATAGGGACATGGTAAAGAGTAGGGCCAATACTGCTGAACTATACTTTATAAAACCGTTTGTTCGTTTCAAGTGTTGCTTTTTATTTAGCAAAAGGGGATTCAGAATAAGAGATAGTAAAACCTGGCGGGAGTGTACGCATCATATTCTATAAACGTAATTTAAGCATTAAAATAACGCGTTTTAAAGAAAATAAATTTTCAGCTCATTCAAAGTCCATGTTTCCGCAGGCGCTTAACTTTATTTATAAAATATCGATACAGACCGCCGGCCAGGGAATGCCCCAACAACATGTCAGGAGTCAGGTGCAATGATTCGGTGCAGATTCATTACTTTCGGCCCTGAAATAAATCAAAAACATGCAAAGAGATACTGCCATATTTGACCTGATAGATAAGGAACTCCACCGCCAGCGTGAAGGCATCGAGTTGATCGCTTCCGAAAATTTCACTTCTGCCCAGGTCATCGAGGCCATGGGTAGCTGCCTGACCAATAAATATGCAGAGGGCCTGCCCGGCAAACGCTACTATGGCGGCTGCGAGATCGTGGATCAGGTCGAGACACTGGCTATCGAGCGTGTGAAGAAACTCTTTGGTGCAGTATGGGCCAATGTACAACCGCACTCCGGCGCGCAGGCCAATGCCGCTGTCATGCTCGCATGCCTCAAGCCCGGCGACAAGATACTAGGCTTCAATCTCTCTCATGGCGGTCACCTATCCCACGGTTCGCCGGTCAATATGTCTGGCAAGGTGTACCAGCCATTTTTCTACAATGTAGAGCAAGAGACTGGTCTCGTCGATATGAATAAAGTACGTGAGATCGCACTAAAGGAGCGTCCGAAACTGATCATCTGTGGCGCATCGGCGTATTCGCGCGATTGGGACTATGCGACATTCCGCGCCATAGCGGATGAGGTCGGCGCTACGCTGCTCGGAGATGTATCTCACCCAGCCGGCCTGATCGCTGCTAAGCTGCTCAATGACCCAATCCCTCACTGCCATATCGTGACTACCACTACGCACAAGACCCTCCGTGGACCCCGCGGCGGCCTCATCATGATAGGCAAAGACGGCGATAATACCTTCGGTGAAAAGACGCTGAAGGGTGAACTGAAATCGCTGTCAACTGTATTGGATGGCGCAGTATTCCCCGGTACTCAGGGAGGTCCGCTGGAGCACGTAATAGCGGCTAAGGCTGTGGCTTTTGGCGAGGCGCTGACAGAGGAGTTTGTCGCCTATCAGGTGCAGGTCAAGAAGAATGCAGCTGCCCTTGCCGCTGCGCTCATGGCTAAAGGATACAAGATCATCTCTGGCGGTACTGACAATCATATGATGCTGATCGACCTCCACAATAAAAATGTGACTGGTAAGCAAGCGGAAAATATGCTGGTCAAGGCCGATATCACTGCCAATAAAAACATGATACCGTATGATGACAGGTCACCATTTATCACTTCAGGTATCCGTCTAGGTACACCTGCTGTGACCACTCGCGGCATGAAAGTGAAAGACATGGATCAGATAGCCGCTTGGATCGACCGTCTCGTAGCAGATGTAGACAATGAAGCGACCATCGCGAAAGTAAAAGGAGAAGTGAATGAGTATATGAAGGCTTTCCCGCTGTATTGATCGGACTTTGGGGCTACAATACGTTTAGAGAATTATCGTCTTCTGATTATTCACTATTAACTATTCATTATTAATTCTGCCGTCACATATGTAGATGTCTTATTGCCTTTGGCACTGCCTCAGGACTACTGCTATGTGGTGCCCGTGGATCTGGTGCCCTTCATACACGTAGGGCATCGTATCATCGTGCAGTTTGGTAAGAATAAATTCTACACGGCGATAGTCAAGCGTATTCATAATGTTCGCCCAGCCTTCGAACCCAAACTGCTGGAATCGCTGGCGGATGAATATCCTATCGTGACGGAGAATCAGCTAAAACTATGGAAATGGATGGCGGATTACTACCTCTGCACTGAGGGCGAGGTCATGCAGGCTGCCCTACCTGCGGGATTGAAGCTATCCAGCGAGACTAAGATCATCATCAATGAATTCTACGAAGGGGAATATGACAGCCTGAACAATGAGGAGTTTCTGATCGTACAGGCGCTGAAGGCTCAACGTGAAATGACTGTGCCGGGCGTACAGGATATCCTTCAGCGCAAAAATGTTTATCCCTATCTCCGTACGCTGTTCAATCTGGGCATAGCGCTATCTGCGGAAGAGGTGATAGAGAAATTTAAGCCGCGTACAGAGACACATGTCAAGCTGCATGAACTCTATCAGGAGGAAAAAGAACTAGAGCGTCTATACAGTGATTTGAGCCGTGCACCCAAACAGGTGGAGCTTTTGCTCGCATACTCTCAGCTGATCAAAAAGCACCGTCACATCAAGAAAAATGAACTTCTCGAGCTGAGCAAAAGTGATTCTGGCACACTAAAAAGACTGGTTGACAAAAAGGTCTTTCAGGAATATAAAATAGAAGTTTCGCGGCTGGGTAGTTTCTACGAGGATGATATCACTACAGCGACTCTGAGCGAGGATCAGCAGCGTGCGATCAATGAGATAGAAGAGTACTTTGAAAGTAAGTCGACCGTACTTCTGCATGGTGTGACATCCAGCGGGAAAACACAAGTGTATATCGAGAAAATGGCTGAGGCAATCCGCAGCGGGAAGCAGGTACTCTACATGCTGCCCGAGATCGCTCTCACAGCCCAGATCATCAATAGGCTGCGCAAATATTTCGGCAATCAGATAGGTATCTACCACTCGAAATTCAATCAGAACGAGCGCGTAGAGATCTGGAATAAAGTGCTGAACGGAGAATATAAACTGATTGTTTCCGCGAGGTCGGGATTATTTCTTCCATTCAAAGATCTGGGATTGATAATAGTCGATGAGGAGCATGATAGTTCTTTCAAGCAGATGGATCCTAATCCGCGGTACAATGCGCGTGACTGCTCGATTGTTTTGGCTAATCACTTTGGCGGTAAGGTGATACTTGGTTCGGCGACGCCATCGCTGGAATCCCATCAGAATGCTGATAAAGGGAAATATGGTCTGGTCAAAATGTTGCATCGTTATGGCAATGTGGCGCTGCCGGAAATAGTCGTCGAGGACATGAAGCGAGAGCAAAAGAAAAAAGCTTTGCACGGTTCTTTCTCGCAAACGCTAACCCTGGGTATCCAACTAGCATTGGCAAATAAAGAACAGGTCATCCTTTTCATCAATCGTCGCGGCTTCTCGCAATATCAGACATGCAAGACCTGTGGCTTTGTTTATAAGTGCCGGAACTGCGATGTGAGTTTGACCTTTCATAAGTTTCAGAATAAACTCATCTGCCACTACTGCGGCTATCTCGAGCCTGTGCAGCGCGCCTGCAAATCATGCGGCACGATGGACCTCGCCATTGTTGGTATGGGTACAGAAAAGATCGAAGAGGAAATTTCGGAGCTATTTCCGGAGGCCAAAGTGGGTCGCCTCGATCTCGATACGACCCGCGCCAAGCATGGGCACAGCACGGTCATTTCTTCTTTTGAAAATAAAGAGATCGATATCCTCGTCGGTACGCAGATGGTGACCAAGGGTCTGGACTTTGATAATGTCAGTCTGGTAGGTATCGTGAATGCAGATCACGCCTTGTACTTTCCCGGGTTCCGGGCTTACGAACGCGCCTTTCAGGTGATGATGCAGGTGGGAGGCAGAGCGGGGCGTAAACAAAAACGCGGCAAGGTCATCATTCAAACATCAAATCCGGAGCACACTGTGATCGGACAGGTGGTAGCGCATGACTATCTGGGTTTTTATAAAAATGAAATGCTGGAGCGGCATCGCTTTCATTATCCGCCATTCTCTCGCATGGTGCAAATCACGTTGAGGCATAAAGATGTGACCATGGTAGAAAAGGCGGCGCTCTTTCTCGCCAATAATATCCGCAAGACAAAAGTCGGTGAGCTGCTAGGACCCACGATACCACTCATATCGCGGGTACGCAATCTTTATCTCCGGGACATCCTTATCAAGACGGATCAGAATACACCTGATCTGCAAACCTTCAAGCGAGTATTGAAAGAAAATCTCGATCTACTGAGGGGGGATAAAGACCTGAAGAGTGTCTGGATCAGTGTGGATGTCGACCCTTGATTTGTGCACGCCACTAAGTCACGTCATTGCGAGGAGGCCTCTGACGAAGCAATCCGGATTGATTACTTAACGACATACTTCATGCAATACTGACTAGTTAATCTACCTATCCGGATTGCCACTGAAATTTATCACGTTTATTTATTACAGGAAAATTTCATCGCAATGACGTTGTGATTTTGGGTTTAGTTGTATTACACGAAATTAGTCATCTATGAAAATGATTTTCTATAAATAAAAAACCCTCCGGCTATCCGGAGGGTTTTGATTGGAGTTTGGATGGTTATTTCTTTAGTATTTGTATCTCTACGCGACGGTTGAGTGCGCGGCCTTCGTCGGTACTGTTGTCGGCTACCGGAGATTTTTTGCCGAAGCCAACTGCGCTTACATTTTCTGCAGGTATGCCGTTGTCGATCAGGTAGTCAGCCACCCTCCTAGAGCGCCTGCCTGAGAGCCACATATTGTAAGCATCTGAGGCGATGTAGTCTGTATGGCCGAGCACACGGATCTTCATACCGGGATTGGCCTTCATGATCTCGATGAGCTTATTAAGCTGCGTGAAAGATTCTTTCTCAAGATAGCTGCTATTAGTACCGAAGTATACCTGATCCATGCGATAGATATCATCCTTGTTGATATTCTCCGAACCGTCTGACGGATTGTTGTTGCCACCCGCACCCTTCTTGTCCGTCTTACGCGGTTTGCCATTTGGATCAGTGATCTCCGAGAATGGCGACACCGGTTTCTTGCCTACGAGCTCTTTGTATTCTTTGAGTTGCTTCTCTATGGTGTCGAGACGTGTATTTACATTCTGCATTTTCTCGTCCTGAGATTTCTCGTATTGCTGCATGTATTGCTTATTCTCATCGATGTCTGCTCCTATCTGTTTGGTCTTATCTTGGAGGCTGTCCATGCGATTGGAGAGCAGAGTATCTGTGTGCTTGAGTTGCTTCACCTGCGCCTCGAGGGAGTCGAGCCTTTGGTCACGTTTGCGCGCCTTCCTGATCCATTTATCAAAATTAATTCCTACGATCACCTCGTGAGTGCCACCAGTGCTGCCATAATTCACATGGCTGATCATCGGGTATTCATATGCATATCCGAGTGTCACCGTTTTGGCGATCCTCACTGCCGCCATAGCTGAGATACCATAGTCCATACGATAGCCTACACCGAGATAGAGGAAACGTTTATAGTTTGCCATGATATTAGCATCGACCTGTATGGGGTCTCCGCTGCCTTTCTTGATCATGACAGATGGCTCGAGATTCCATTTTTCTTTCTTGAAGCTAAACTCGTAGCTCACACCGCCCACATAGTGACGCTGCATATCATACTTTGTGTTTTTGAGCTGATCGGCTATAGTCACATTTGAATTGGCAGCATGCTCCACGGCGAAATTGATAGTAAGTTTTTTCCACTGATATGCGAGGCCCACATTCATATCAAAGGCCAATCCGCCGCGTGCCGAGCCGAGCAGATGCGGATCTGTCAGATCATTTGCCACCAGATTATTATAATCAAGACGGGTCTGCATGAGGCCAACAGAGACACCCAGAGACAGGAGATGATCTTTGGCAAGCTTGATCTTTTGTGCATAATATAACTGTGCATTAATCGTATTGATGATGCTGGTCACATCGTCGGTCACATTGACTCCCACACCGCTGCGATCACCCCAGAGACTGACCTCGCCCATGCCCCCACGGGTCGATGGATGCCCGGGCATAGCGACCCATTGCTCGCGGTCATAGAAGTAAGCATTAGTGCCACCGTTATACGCTGTGAGTGCCGGATTGTACAGCATACGCATGAAGTAGGTCTGCGTATACAGAGGCATCTGCTGCGCAAAAAGCGCTGTGCCGATGCATATCATCACTGCGGCTGAGAATAATTTCTTTTTCATAACTGACATTTAGTATTTATGAATGGTATCTGCTGTTCTTTAATTTTAGTTTTCGCTGCTCAGGACATTGATAGGTCCTTTGTAAGTATGATTGTCCTGCGCAGGTACGGTGAGCACATAGTAGTAGGTGCCATCAGGCACTTTGTGGCCGGTGGCTTTATAGGTACCGCCCCAATCATTGTTATAGTTATCGGTCTCATATACGAGCTCACCCCAGCGATTGAAGATCACGAGATGCGAGCCGATCAGATCGATCTTAGGATTGAGCACCCAGAGATCGTTCTTGCCATCGCCGTTTGGTGTGATCACGTTTGGCAGCAGCACATTGTCAGGTATGCGGACATTGATCGTGTCCGATGCGCTGGCAGAGCAGCCGTTGACATCTGTTACCTTGAGATGCAGGATGATAGTGTCAGGGCCTGAGTATACCGGATTAGGAATGTTATTCACTGTCAATGATGAATCAGGCGTCCAGACATAGACCAGTGAAGAGGCCCCTGATGCAGCGCTATAGAGCTGTACACTTTGGCCGAGGTCTATCGTCGTGTCAGGACCTATAGTCACGGTAGGATTGGCTATCACATCAATGATGATGAAGTCGCTGGTGTCCGACGAACAACCGTTAGTCCCGTATACCTTTACCTCAGCATGGTTGCCGAGCGATGTGGTAGTGAATGTATTAACGGTATCCAAAGTCGTCCATGCGCTATCGTTGACAAAGAACTGATACTTCGGAGCACCGGTAGCCGTGAAAGTAATCGACTGGCCCTTGCAGATAGTAAGATTGGATTGATTGGTATGGATGAATACATGGACCGATGGCAGGATATCGATTCGTCTGCCGGCGGTATCCATACAGCCATTCTGATCGGTGTAGATGTAGGTAATAGAATCCGAACCTACAGGGGCCAGTGATGGATAGAAGAAATTGCTGCTCACAGCCACACCGGAGAATACTCCTCCTGCGGGACCGAAATAATTGTTCAGATCTATAGCGCCCGATCCGGTACATGTAGTAGGCAGAGCGATCGTATCAATGATCTGAGGGCGCGGATAGATAGTGACATCATGGCCGGCCGAGTCCACACAGCCAGAAGGCGTCGTGTACACATACAGTACGTGATGTACACCAGGACCCAACGTGGCCGTGCGGAAAATACTATCGACTGTATAATCCACTGAGTACACACCCCCCGCAGGCGATGCACCCGTGAGTGTGAATGAAGGATTGGTACTACAGAGATTAGCGTATGCCGGGATAGTGACCGGTGGCATATATTTCTGCGTGATAGTGGCATAGGCTGTATCAGTACACCCGCTTGCATTGCTCACTACGAGCTGATAGGTGCCTGTGGTGACAGCAGAGTCATTGGCGACACCATTCCAGGTGTATGTGGCGTAGCCGGTATTTGGATAGAGCGTAGTGAGATTATAAGTATATCCGCTACAGATGCTGTCTGATTTATTGCCACCGAGATTTGGCTTGACGCGATAGATGATGGTCGCAATAGCGGTATCTGTGCATCCATTGGGGCCAGAGACGACGAGCACGTAGCTGCCGGAGTCGACTGCTGTCGGGGTTGCGGTATTCCAGGTATAGGTACTGTATCCTGTATTGGGATAAAGCGCCGTAAGATCATACTTATATCCGGGGCAGATACTATCTGTTTTATCGCCACCGGCATCTGGACTGACACGATAGGTGATCGTGATGAGGGCTGTGTCAGAGCATCCGCTGCTGGTAGTGCCGATCACTGTGTAGGTGCCTGTATCTACACTCGCGGGATTGGCTGTATTATAGGTGAGAGTAAGGCCGCTATTCACGTAGTAGTTATACAAACTCGCACGGGAATGCATACAGATACTATCCGTCACATCTCCGCCAAGATTTGGCTTTGTATATACATTGACCAGGATAGAACCGCTGGCGGCGCATCCATCTGTACCGGTGACTGTGACTATGTAATTACCAGTACTGCTCACAGTGATCTGTGAAGTGGTCGCACCCGTAGACCACTGATATGTGGCGCCGGGGTTTTTCGCATCCAGGGTCAAGGTACCTCCGCATAGCGCAGTATCATTTCCAAGATTTACTACCGGTATCGAGCCTAATGTGATCTGTACGGAAGCTGTGGACGAGCATTGGCTAGCGGTGTCTGTGACCGTCACGGAGTAAGTATTACTCGAATGAACGGTGAGAAACTGTCCTGTCGAACCTCCTGTCCACAGATAGGTATCGCCGGGGTTGCCCGCATCCAGTGTAATACTATCGCCGCAGATTGTTTGGGTCGGACCGAGATTAACAACTGGAAGCGATTTAATATAGAGGTCTTTGTAGAAAGTATCAGCGCAGGCATATGAGTTGGTTACGATCACGGATACTGTATTGCTGGTGCTGAATGTGTCGATCTGATTGACGGAACCATTTGACCAGAGGTAGGATGAGCCTGGATTATTGCCTGCATTGAGTATCACATTACCACCGCATTGATTGACTGGTGCGGTACCTATTGTGTTAACCGGACGCGGATTGATCGTCCAGCTGGTCATGACTGGTGTGGATTGATTGCAGTTGCCGCCTGTGGCTGTGCGATATGTGCGTATGTCGAGTGTATTGTGACCGACTGTCGGTATGCCTGTGCCGGCAGTGTAGGCCTGCCATGCACCGCCATCGAGTCTATACTGCATCACATCTGTCACCGTACCGGCTCCTCCAGTACCTGCAATGAGAGTGGCAGAAGCCAGATCTCCGGAGCAGATCGTACCGCCTGCTGGTGATGGTAGCAGCGTACCTGAAAGAGGCTGCGCTGCGATAGTCCAGCTCACGATGACTGGAGTCGATGTAGTGCAGCCTGTACCTGTAGCAGTGCGATAGGTATGGATATCGACTGAGACATGCCCTGCGGTAGTCAGGCTGGTACCCGAGGTATATGTCTGCCATGCGCCTCCATCATATCTATACTGCAGCACGTCTGCTATGGTGCCTGTGCCCCCGCTGCCCGCTGTGGCTGTGGCCGACACGAGTGCGCCATTACACACCGATGTTGCATTAGGGCTAGGTGTGAGGTTGCCTGATACCGGCACTGGAGTGACGGTCACCTTGATTATATTACTGGTATCTACCGGCTGCGTGGCGCAGGCCAGACTGCTGGTCATGACCACCCATACGCTGTCCTTATTATTGAGTGATGGATCGATGTAGATGTGATTGTTTGCGCCGACGGCGTTTCCGTTTTTATACCATTGGTAGGATGGTGTACCGCCATTGACTGGTGTGGCTGTGAATGTGTCTATCGTAGCGCTGCACATGGCCGTCTGCGTGGCTGCGATGCTCACGGATGAGGCGACTGATGAGCTGAGATTGATATGAATTTTATTGCTCGTATCCGGCAGGGCACACTGTACGCTGCCCGTCATGACTACCCAGACACTGTCCAGATTATTCAGCGACGGGTCTATGAGGGTGTCGCCGGTGGCTCCGACGACCTGTGCGCCATTTTTATACCACTGATAGGATGGGGTCAGCCCGGCATTGGACGCTGTGGCGATGAATGTATCTGCGACCGCAGTCAGTGAGCAGAAGTTATTGTGCAGTGCCGCTATGCTCACCGAAGGAGTGGCAGTAGAGGATACATTATATACATAGTTTGCGCCGGTGTTATTATTAAAATTCAGCGTCAGGCAGTCGTAGT